>Ga0126379_10001041_pt1 | contig 16365 bp, 13 predicted proteins | sample PanSoiMetPlot_24_FD_92640 | JGI IMG/M metagenome (GOLD analysis project Ga0126379, IMG submission 92640) | Tropical forest soil microbial communities from Panama - MetaG Plot_24 | ecosystem: Environmental > Terrestrial > Soil > Tropical forest > Bulk soil | place: Panama | collected 2016-02-17 | reverse complement strand
GAGGTGTCTCGCGACGAGATCGCGCGCCGCCTGCACCGGGGCGTGCGCATCGAGGGCCTCGACGGTCGGTCGGAGCTGACGCCCGCCGTCCTCGCGCGCACCGACCGCGTGGTGGCCGTGATGGGCGTGGAGCCGATCATTCGCGCGCTCGACCAGGGGGCCGACGTCGTCATCGCCGGGCGCTCGGGTGATTCGTGCCTGTTCGCCGCCCCGGCCATCCGCGCCGGGCTTCCGGAGGCGGCGGCATACTATCTCGGAAAAGTCCTCGAGTGCGCCTCGTTCGCGGCCGAGCCGTTCATGGGTAAGGAGAGCATCGTGGGCACGGTGACGCGCGATGCGGTGTGCGTCACCGCCATGCACCCGGGCCAGCGGTGTACCGTGGCCTCGGTGGCCAGTCACGCGATGTACGAACGGGCGAATCCGTTCTTCGAGCACGTCGCGGGCGGCGTCCTCGACATGACCCATTGCCACTACGAGCAGCTCGACGAGCGCTCGACGCGCGTCACCGGGTTCACCTTCGGGCGCAACCCCGTCTATCGCATCAAGCTCGAAGGCTCGGGGAAGGTGGGCGAGCGTGCCCTCGCGATCGCGGGCATCCGCGACCCGTACACCATCCAGCACGTCGACGCAGTCATGGCGTGGGCTCGCGCGAAGGTGGCCGAGCGCTGGGGCGAGCCCGGCAGCCGATACCAGCTGCACTATCACGTCTACGGGCGCGATGGCGTCATGGGCGCGTCGGAGCCCCAGCGCCTCGCGCCCGCGCACGAGCTGTGCCTCGTGGTGGAGGCCGTCGCGCCGCGCTGGGAAGACGCCGAGGTGATCTGCGCTCTCGGGACGCGGAACCTGTTCTACGCGCGACTGCCCGAGGTCAAGGGCACCGCGGGAACGGCGGCGTTGATGATGGACGAGGTACTCCGTGGCAAGCCGGGCTACGAGTGGACGGTGAACCACGTCGTCCCGGTGGACGACCCGCTCGAGCTCTGCGCCATCGAAATGGAGACCGTCGGTCGATGACGACCCGACGGCTCGTCGAGCTCGCCAAGACCATTCGCAGCAAGAACGCGGGCGTGGACCAGATCACGTTCGACATCGTGTTCAAGGACCGCGAGAGCTACGAGCTGGTCAAGCAGAGCGGCGCCCTCACCGCCGCGACGGTGGCGCGCCTCTATGCCGTCCCGCTCGAGCGGATTACCTCGTTCGTCGAGTACGACCCGGCGCTCGCGATCAAGTTCACCATCCGCCGCGAGCGCCCGAGCGGGACGCCGGGCGAGCGGGATGTGTTCGGCGCCCAGCAGTACGCGCCGCTGTTCGACGTGCCGGTGCCGATGCCGACCCGCGGCTGAACGATGTCGCGCGGCGCCGACGGGGATCGCCCGAGGCGTCCGCGGGCGGGGCCCCGGGACGCCGGCGCCGTCTCCCGTCCGGCCTGGCGCTCGACATCGAAGTGGCCCGGACGCTACTATCGCGAGGCGTCGACCGGACCGCCGGCAACATCATCGCCGGCTTCCGAGGCGAGCACGGTGTTCCAATCCGGCCGGCCCACGTCCGAGCGCGATGCGCTCCAGCGCGACGAAGGAGGAATGCGATGGCGAAGGACACGCAGCCCACCGACAAGAGCCTCGACGTCAACGGACTCACGCTCCACTACCTGGACTGGGGAAACGAGTCGGCGCCGCCGATGGTGCTCCTCCACGGATTCTCGGGCCACGCGCACACCTGGGACACCTTCGCCCGGGCGATGAGCGGCGAGTATCGCGTGCTCGCGCTCGACCAACGGGGACACGGCGACAGCGGCTGGGCAAAGGACGGCGCGTACACGGTGGACGATCACGCGGGCGATCTGCGCCTCTTCGAGGAACGCCTCGGCATCGCGCCGGGCGTCCTGATCGGTCTCTCCATGGGTGGGCGCAATGCCATGCGGTTCGCGGCAAGCCAGCCGGGCCGCGTCGAGCGGCTGGTCATCGTCGACATCGGGCCGGACATCGCCCCGCAGGGCGCCGAGCGCGTGCGGCGAACGGCGGCCGAGGCGCCCGAGGAGTTTGCGAGCGTCGACGACGCGGCCGCCTATCTCCGGCGGCAGGCGGTGTTCATGACGCCCGCGGCCGAGACGGCCTTGCGGCATCGCGTCGAGCACGGGCTGAAGCCGCTGCCCGGCGGCGGCTACACGTGGAAGTACGACCGGTTCCTGCGGGAGCAGCGGCGCGCGGGCGGCGCGCCGCCCGTCGATCTCTGGCCGGCCGTGCGCCGGATCCAGGCCCCGACGCTGATCGTGCGCGGCGCGGAGAGCGACGTCTTCTCGCCGGAGACGGCCAAGCGAATGCACGAGATGATTCCCGGAAGCCGCCTGATCGAGATTCCAGGCGCCGGCCATTCCGTCCCCGCCGACCAGCCCGAGGCGTTCGAACGCGCGGTCCGGGCATTCCTCGGCGCCTGACCCCGGGCGGCGCAACGGCACCCGGCGCGACGACGGAGACGACGATGACCGGCACGGTGCCCGCACACGCGCGCGTGGTGGTGATCGGCGGCGGCATCGCCGGCTGCAGCGTCGCGTACCACCTGACGAGGCTCGGCTGGCGGGACGTCGTGCTGCTCGAGCGCCGCGATCTGTCCTGCGGAACGACGTGGCACGCGGCCGGTCTCGTCGGTCAGCTCCGCGCGACGCACAACCTCACGCAGCTCGCCCGCTACGGCGGGGAGCTCTACGAGCGACTCGAGGCCGAGACGGGCCAGGCGACGGGATTCCGCCGCCCCGGCGCCGTCACCCTCGCGCGCACGCCCGAGCGCTTGCACGAGGTGGCGAGGCTCGCCTCGATGGCCCGCTGCTTCGGCGTCGAGGTCGAGATGATCAGCCCGGCCGAGGCCGGGCGGCGCTGGCCGCTCATCCGCACCGACGATCTCGCCGGCGCCGCGTGGTTGCCGAGGGACGGCCGCACCAATCCCATCGACACGACGCTCGCCCTGGCCAAGGGCGCGCGTCAGGGCGGCGCGATCATCGTCGAGAACATGGCGGTGACCGGCGTCCACACCCGGCGTGGCGCGGTGACCGGCGTCGGCACCCCGGCCGGCGACATCGCGTGCGAGGTCGTCGTCAACTGCGCCGGCATGTGGGCTCGCGACGTCGGCGCAATGGCGGGCGTGGCGGTGCCGCTCCACGCCTCCGAGCACTTCTACATCGTCACGGAGCCGATGGCCGAGGTGAACCCGGATCTGCCGGTGCTCCGCGACCCCGACGGCTACATCTACGTGCGCGAGGAGGTCGGCGGGCTCTTGATGGGCGGCTTCGAGCCGGTCGCCAAGCCGTGGGGGATGGGTGGCATCCCGGCGGATTTCGCCTTCTCGCTGCTGCCGGAGGACTGGGAGCATTTCCAGGTCCTGATGGAGCAAGCCGTCGTTCGCATCCCCGCGCTCGAGACGGCGCCGGTGCGCCGCCATGTGAACGGCCCGGAGAGCTTCACGCCCGACGGGCGCTATTACCTCGGCGAGGCGCCGGAGTGCCGCAACTTCTTCGTCGCGGCGGGCTTCAACTCGGTCGGCATCGCCTCGGGAGGAGGCGCGGGCAAGGCGGTGGCTGAGTGGATCGCCGGCGGCGAGCCGCCGATGGATCTCTGGGACGTCGACATCCGGCGGGTGATGCCGTTCCAGGCCAATCCCTCGTACCTCCGGCATCGCACGGTCGAGATGGTCGGGCAGCTCTACGCGATGCACTGGCCCTTCCAGCAACCGGAGACGTCGCGCGGCGTGCGCAAGAGCTGCCTCCACGAGCGCCTGGCGGCGCGAGGCGCGTGCTTCGGCGTGACCGCGGGATGGGAGCGCGCGAACTGGTACGCCGAGCCCGGCCGCGAACCCGTGTACCGCTATAGCTGGGGCCGGCAGAACTGGTTCGAAGCATCGGCCCTCGAACATCGGGCCGTCCGCGAGGCGGTCGGCCTCTTCGACCAGTCGTCGTTCGCGAAGCTCCGGCTCGAAGGGCCGGATGCCTGCGCCGCGCTCGGACGGCTGTGCGCGGCCGAGGTCGACGTGCCCGCCGGCCGCATCGTCTACACGCAGATGCTGAACCACCGGGGCGGCATCGAGTGCGATCTCACCGTGACGCGCCTCGTGGAGGACGCGTTTCTCATCGTCACCGCCGCGGCCGCGGCAACTCACGACGCGGCGTGGATCCGCCGGAACCTGGGCGACGCACGCGCCGTCCTCACCGACGTGACGAGCAGCCTGGTGGTGCTGGGCCTGATGGGCCCGCGCTCGCGCGCGCTGCTCGGGCGCGTGACCGACGCCGACCTGTCGAACGACGCGTTCCCCTATCTCTCCTCGCGCGAGATGTGGCTCGCGTCGGCTCCCGTGCGCGCGTCGCGGATCACGTACGTCGGGGAGCTCGGGTGGGAGCTGTACGTCGCGACGGAGTTCGCCCCGGCGGTCTACGACGCGCTCGTGTCGGCGGGCGACGACCTCGGGCTCCGCCACGCGGCGTATCACGCGATGGACTCGCTCCGCATCGAGAAGGCGTACCGCTCCTGGGGCCACGACGTAGGCCCCGAGGACACGCCGCTCCAGGCCGGCCTGGGCTTCGCCGTCGCGTTCGACAAGTCGGCGCCCTTCACCGGCCGGGACGCGCTCTGCGCGCAGCGCGAGGCGCCGCTGGCCCGCCGGTTGGCCATTCTCATCCTCGAGAACCCGGAGCCGCTTCTCTATCACGACGAGCCCATCTGGCGCGACGGCGCGCTCGTGGGCCGGATCAGCTCGGCGGCCTACGGCCACACGCTCGGCCGGTCGATCGGGCTGGGCTACGTGGAGTGCGCCGAGGGCGTGACCGAGGCGTTCCTGTCGAGCGGCCGCTGGGAGCTCGAGATCGCGGGCGCCCGGCACGCGGCTCGCGCGCAGCTCGAGCCGCCGTACGATCCGAAATCGCTCCGCGTCCGCGCCTGACCGCCCGCGCGGCCCGGCCAGTCACGCGAACTGGAACGCGCGCTGCGGGTTGTCGACCAGCAGACGGCGCAGTCCGGGCTCGTCCACACCCTTCATGCGAAGCCGGGGCACGACGTTCACGAGCAGGTGGTGATACCCGTAGCCGCCGTACTTCACGAGCGAGGTCTTGTAGGCGATGTCGTGTGAGAGCAGGACCCTGTCGCCGTGGCCCGCCTCGATCAGAGCGAGCACGTGCGCCATCCGCCCTCCGTCGTTCGGCATGTCGAAGCTCGGGTTGTAGGGGTAGTAGGAGTTCTCCATCCCGAACAGGTCGTACTCGAGCCACATCCCCGTCTGCGCCAGATCGATCACGGCGCGCACGTCCGCGATGGTGCGGTCGATGTGGCACATGATCGTGCGGGCAAGGTCGCCGCCCTCCTTCCCGACGAACTCCGCCAGCTCCATCGGCATGCCGGGGTGTCGGCCGGGGTGGATCATGAGCGGTGCGCCGGTCTCGCGCTGGGCGGCGATCGCCGCCCGCAGGACCTTGCGCTCGTTCTCCGTCCACGGATACGTGGTGCCGATCTCGCCGAGCAGCCCCGCGCGCACGCCGGTGTCCCCGGGGCCAGCCGTGACGTCGGCGATCATCTCGCGCGCCAGGTCGTCGATCGTCCTCGCGTCCATGTCCGGCGGATGGGACGCGGCGACATAGTAGCCGGAGCCCATCACGACGTGGAGCCCGGTCGCGCGGGCGATGCGCGCAAGCGCGAGCGGGTCGCGCGCGAGGGTCCGCGGTGTGGGATCGACCACCGTCGCGCCGCCCGCCTGCTGAAAAAGCCGGATCTCGTCGATCGCCACCTCTTCGTCGGTGAGGCGGAGGTTGTCCAGGTTCGCATTGAAATGCTGGCGTACCCAGCCCAGGTTCGCGAGGCTCACTGGTTCCCAGGCCCGGCCCTTGTCGCTCGCCGGCGCCGGCTCCACGAACATCACCTTGAAATCGATCAGCAGGTGCTCGTGGGGCAGTGTGATGCCCATCGCCTCGGAAGAGATGGCGCCCAGCACGGTCTGCACCTGGCCGGTTTCCGCTCGCGTCATGACGTCTCCTCTCCGACTGTGAAATGAAGAATGTCTCGGGCCCGCGTCCTCCCGCGCCGGCTCGGCCAGCTCCAGCACCGAGAGGGGCGGTCTGCTGGCGACGCTCAGCCGCCGTCCCGCGAGCGCCAGCGTGCGAACAGCGCGGTTGCCGGACCTTGGCACTCCGCCTATACTTCGCGGCCGTGAGGACGGAATCCCGGTGGCTCGAGCAGAAGCCGCGCGGCCACGCCGCAGGCGCCGCGCGCTCACCCGTTGCGCGCCTGCGCGCCATCTGCCTGGCGTTGCCCGAGACGAGCGAGAAGATCGCGTGGGGCGAGCCGACGTTCCGCGTCCGCGACAAGATCTTCGCGCAGCTCGACGATCATCATCACGGCGCGGATCGCCTGGCCGTGTGGCTGCCCATGCCCATCGGCGCACAGGAAGGGCTCGTCTACGCCGACCCCACCCGATTCTTCGTGCCCCCCTACGTGGGCCGTCGCGGGTGGGTCGGCGTTCGCCTCGACCGGCGCCCGAACTGGAGCCGGGTGGCAACCCTGTTGCGCGAGGCCTACGGGTTCGTGGCGCCGGCGCGCCTCGCGGCCGCCCTCGCGTCCGGCGCGGCGGATCGCGCCCCTGGGAAGCCGGCACGGCCGCTCAGCGGTCGGACTCGAAGACGTAGTCCGACCCGACCGAGTCGAGGAGGAACCCGCGAGGGAAAGCGCGCTCCAGCACGGCCTCGAACGTGAGCCCGCTGCAGTGCGACGGGATCACCCAGCGCGGCCGGAACCGGGCGAGGTCCCGGATCGTGGACGCGATCCGTCGGCCCGACGCCCCGCACAGATGAAAGCCGCCGACGATCGCGTGGAGTCGGCTCACGCCCGTCACCCGCATGGCCTCGGTGATGGTGTTGATGAGGCCGGCGTGCCCGCAGCCCGTCAGGATCACGAGGCCCCGCCGCTCCAGGTTCATCACGACCGCACCGTCGTCCGGCGTCGTGTCGATCTCCCAGCCACGCCCGGCGCGGAACTCCACCTGCCCACCCGGGCGCTTCGCCTCGTAGGCGACCCGCCGTGGGATCTCCGTGAGGAACACCGCTCGGCGCTCGAGCACGAGTGATGACTCGGCCCGTGGCTCGGGGCGGATCCACGGCGCCATGCCGCCGAGCGCTGCCGGCTCCAACCGATAGCTCCCGCCGACCAGGTCGGGCCATACCCACCGCCGCGTCCTGAGCGCCGCCGGATGATGGATCAACGGCACTCGCCGGCGCGCCCGGCGCAGGCGCGCGACCACGGTCCCCAGGCCTCCGAAATGATCCGGATGGCCGTGGCTGAGCATCACGGCATTCAGCGAGTCCAGGCCCACGTCGAGGTACTGGAGGTTCTGCTCGAGCGCGTCCGTTCGCAGGCCGGCGTCGAACAGCGCCTGCGCGCGCCCCTCCAGGGTTTCCACCTCGACCAGGAACGAGAGGCCGTGCGCGCCGAGCGGGGCATCGCGGCGGCGCATCTCGAACATGTTGCCGCGGCGCCGCACGGGCCCCTGGCTGCGCTCCGTGCACGTGGCGAAGTCCCCCACCAGGGACAGCAGGCGAACGCGTCGAGCGGGGGCGAGAGGCAGCGGCGCCTCGCGCATCACGGCTTCGAACGCGGCGGGCGCAGCCGATCGATCACCGAGCCCAGTCCGGCCACGATCCGCGCCCGCGGGGAGCGCAGCGCCGCGTCCAGCGCGAGGAGGGATCGCTGCAGGTCGGACGGTCCCGACGCCGTCGGAACCGTCCGGGGAACTTCGGGCACCAGCGCCGAGAGGTTCTCCGGCATGTCGTCCGAAGCGCGCGGGGCGTCGAGGAAGTCAGCGCCGTCGAGCGTGTTGGCGCGCGCGTCGCGCTCGGTGAGGAATGCGGGCAGCGCGAAGAGCGACTTGAGCGTCGCCAGGAGCGACGTGTGATCGTACACCCGGTGATCCGCGTGGCCTTTCCTCACCCACGGCGAGATCAGGAGCGCCGGCACGCGGACGCCCAGGCGATCGAACTTGAACCTCGGCGCGACAAGGGACACGGCGTCGGGCGACACCGCCGGGGGCGGTGGGACGTGATCGTAGAAGCCGCCGTGCTCGTCGTAGAGCAGCACGAGGAGCATTGCCGCCACACCGCGTCGTTCCGGCGGAGCGCGTCGTACACCCAGGCGATGAGCCGCTCGCCGTCCAGCAGGTGATGCGGCGGGTGCTGATCGCTCGGGCGGTTTCCCGGCGTGTCCATGTACGTCGGCTCGAGGAAGGTGTAGCTCGCCAGCGCGCCCGCGGCGACGTCGTCGGCGAACGTCTCCAGGCGCCGGAACCCGTCCGCGGCGTACCGGTGGAGCGTGGTGAGCGAAAACGCCTGCGCGTGGTCGCCGAAATAGATCCTCCACGTGCGGCCGGCGGCGCTCAGGTTGTCGAAGATCGTGCGCATCCGGAAGCGGGATCCGAGAAAGCCGGCCATCTGCTCGGCGTCCGACGGGCTGTCGATGACGCCGTTCGACGTCGCGGCGTGAGCGAAGAATCGATTGGGCCAGGTCGGTCCGGGCACCGATGCGAACCAGCGATCGCACACGACGAAGCTCTTCGCCAGCGTCGTAATGATGGGGACCAGCGGGGGATCGAGACACTGGATCAGGTTTCCGGCGCGCTCCGTGCCGATCGGTTTCTTGTCGCTGCCCGACTGCATCGCGTAGTTCCACAAAAACCCGTTCATCGTCGGCACGGGATGCTCCGGGAGCGGATGCTGGCCGAAGATCTGGATGTCGATGTCTTCCAGCTGATGCCCCGGGCACGGATCGGTGACGTAGGCAGCCCGGGTGGTGGCGCGCGCGAGCCGGACCATCCGGATCGGGTCGCCGGGCACGGCGGGGATCGTCTCGTCGCCGGTGACGCCGTCGAGCCGCTCGGAGGGATCGTCAGGGCGGACGAATCCCAGGAGCCGGTCGAACGACTGATTCTCGAGCATCAGCACGACGATGTGCCGGATTTGGTCTTGCCAGGGCATCGCAACAGGAGCCTTCGCTCGCGCTCCGGATCGAGGTGCAGGTCTCCGGAGGGGCCGACCCGGCCCCTCCGGCGTCGGTCAGACGGCTCTCGTCAGTTGCGATACGAGGCGTCGATGCGGTCGAGGCGCCGCAGCAGGCCGGGCCACACCGGCGCCCCGCGGCTGCCGCGCATCCGGTTCGGATTCATCATCTGGGCGTACGAGCTCTCGATGATGTCCTTGGGCACGACGATCAGCTCGCCGCCGGCCTGCGCCTTCACCTGGATCGCGCACGAGGTCTCGAGGTAGTACATCGAAAGGAACGCCTCCGCCGCGGTCTCGCCGACCGTGAGGAGGCCGTGGTTGCGCAGGATGAGGTGGCGGTGGTCGCCGAGGTCGGCGACCAGGCGCGGCTTCTCGTCGTCGCGCAGCGCCGGCCCCTCGAAGTCGTGATAGCCGAGGCTCGACAGAACCGAGAGGGAGTGCTGGGAGATCGGCAGGAGTCCCGCCCGCTGCGCGGCCACCGCGATGCCGTTCGCGGTGTGGGTGTGCAGCACGAACAGCGCGTCGTGGCGGGCCGCGTGAATCGCGCTGTGGATCACGAAGCCGGCGGGGTTCACGGGAAACGGTGAATCGTCGAGCTTCCGGCCCTCCGTGTCGATCTTCACGAGGCTCGACGCCGTGATCTCGTCGAAAAACATGCCGTACGGGTTGATGAGGAACTGCTCGCCGGCGCCCGGCACGCGCGCGGTGATGTGCGTGTACACCAGATCCTCCCAGCCGTAGTGCGCCACCAGCCGGTAGCAGGCGGCGAGGTCGACGCGCACCGCCCACTCCTCGGGCGACACCTTGTCCTCGAGCGACGGGAGGGAAACGGTCGTAGAGCTCATGGGCGCGGATCTCCTCACCGCAGGTTGTAGAGCTTCACCACGTTGTCGTAGGTGATCTTGCGCTGCACCGTCTCGGAGAACCCGCTCAGGTTCTTCTCGAGGTGCCGGCGCGACTCGGGCCAGATGCAGTCGGGATGCGGGTAGTCCGCGCCCCAGATGATGTTGTCCTCGCCGATCAACGGCACGATCGGCTCGAGGTAGTCGTCCTGCTGATACGTCACGTAGCCCTGCCGCTTGAAGTAGTCGCTCGGCTTGAGCGAGAAGCCGAGCGCGCGGCCGCGATCCTCGTATTCCGTGTCCAGGCGATCGAAGACGTAGGGCAGCCACGTCACGCCCGACTCGCCCAGCACGAATTTGAGCTCCGGATACTTCTCGCACGCGCCCGAGGCCACCATCGAGACGAACACCTCCATGGTGTCGAGCTGGAACAGCGCGGAGCGGACGAGCCGCCACTGGAGCATGTACTCCTGCTCCATCTGCGGCGAGTCCGGCGCGCGGATCGCCTTGAACCCGGTGGAGTGGAACGAGATGGGGAACCGGCACTCAGCGGCCGCTTCCCACAGGGGATACCAGCCGTGATGGTAGAGCGGCAGGCTCATCGTCTTGAAGTGGAGGTCGCCGCCGCGCAGACCCATCTTGGCGCAGCGCCGCACCTCGGCCGCCGCCACTTGCGGATCGTTGTTCGGCACGATGGCGAGCGGGAAGACGCGATTGGGATCGGACCGGCGCGCGAAATCAGCGACCCAGTCGTTGTAGATCTGGTTCGTCCACGCGCGCCGCTCGCCGTTCGGGATCATGTCGTTGATCATGAGACAGCCGTAGACCACCTCCGCCTCGAGGCCGTCCCGGTCGAGGTCGGCGAGACGCAGCTCCGGCGTCGTCGGCCGCGGCCTGGCCCCGGGGCGATAGTCCCACTCGAATCCGATCTCCTTCATCTCGTCGATGTGACGGAAGCTGCCCTGCTGGTACTTGAGGAAGCCGGGGCCCACGCCGTTCCACATCCCCTTGTCCTGCGCCTCGACGAACCAGTGGAGACCGTCCTCCAGTTCCTCGACGCGGGGCACCAGGAGCTTCCACTTGGACGGAGCCTGCGACGACCACAGGTCCGGCGGGCAGTAGGTCAGATCGATGTGATTGTCACCGGAGATCAGACGATCCAGCATCGCGCGCTCCTTCCCGTAGTGAGGCGTCCCACACCAAGGCCCCTGAGCATGCCGGCCTCCAGGACGGAGGCCGCGGATAGGATCGTACCTCCGATGTGCGGTCCGGGTCCAGGGCTCGCGGGTGGATAGCTTCTGACCGGCCCGGTCAGTCGGGGCGGCCATTTTTTGCTAGTCGGCCAGTCCGCAGCCGGAGGGAAGAACGGGTTCGAAGTGACGATCGTCCTTGTTTTCCATATCGATGCGAGCCATCGAACGAGTCGGCACCGATGTTGCTCTCCAGTCTTGCCGCAGGAGGCGAAAACGACGATGGCAACGCGCCGGGTCGAATTCAGGAGAAGTGTCCTAGGCCGAGTGGGGCGATCGAACTTCCTGCTCGTGGTGGTCGCGCTGATGCCAATTCTACTGATCGGCTACTCGCTCGAGGCGTCCATTCGAGCGCTGCATGCCGACGCGATCCTCGTGCTGGGCACGCTCCTCATCACGGGAGTGGGAGCATACGTGATCTGGGACGCCATCCTCTCGTCTTCCGGTTCCCTCGCGTTCGATCGGCGACGGGCCTCTCGTCGAACCCGTACGCTTCACCGCTGATCGCCGCGCTGGGCGCGCCGATCGGCGCCGTCCTGAGAGGCCGGGATGGCCTGACCAAGGGCGTCAGGACGACGGTGGAGCGGGGGCTGACCGAGCGCGTCAGCGCGACGGTGCGCGCGGAAACGCGGCCGTGTCGACCCAGATGATCACGATCACTGCATGATCGCCCGGAGCCGGGCTGCCGAAGACCGCCGGTTCGCCGGGCCTGGCCCGGATCCCCGCCTGCAGTCCCACCTGGTTGCCCTCGCGAAGCACCACCCGCAACTGCACCCACGGGTTCTGGAGACTTTCGGGCGTGACGTCGAACGACCCATTCCCGGGAATCGGAAATGTCTGCTTCATGCCGAGGCGCCCTTCCGCTCTGAGATTCGCGAGCGTCCGGTAGTCGCGGTAGCGGAACAGCTTCTTCAGATGAGGAAGCAGTCGCTGCACGCGATCGTCGATTCCCGGCTCCGCGGTCGACGCGTCCTGGGACGGACGCTGGAACTCGCCCCTCTGAGCTGGCAGCGGAACCGTCGCACCGGGGCTCTCGGCGGCAGAGGCCTGGAGGACCTGAGCTCCCAGATGGATGGTGGGCTGCGCGGCTCCTGGATGAAATTGCCCCGACGCGACGCCGACCGCCACGAACACCACTGCGCCGCACACGGCGCTCGCAATGCCCCTGCGGTTTTTCAGCACTTCAGTCGACTTCATGGTCACCCGGGCGGTCCGCCTCGCTGTAGGACTCGTCATCGGATTTGACCGGCCGACGCCCGGATCCATTCACAGCCCGTCTCGAAATCTCCACGGGGTGTGCACACGTAGCGAGGAACGGCGGCGACGGACGAACGACCACCGCAGGGGAGGCGTCGAGGGTTGGGCCCGACGGCCCCGGATCGATGTGGGCGCAGTGGCGGAGAGGCCGGGTGGCCCCCCCGGAGTCTCAGCCGAGTCCCTTCAGGAACTCCGCGTTCGTGCGGGTGAGGCGCAGGCGCTCGAGCAGCGCCTCCATCGCCTCGACCGGCTTGCGACCGGAGAGCGCGCGCCGCAGCAGCTGGATGCGCTTGAGCTCGTCCTCGCCGAACAGGAGCTCCTCGCGCCGGGTTCCCGACCGCAGCACGTCGAACGAGGGAAAGATGCGCCGATCCGCCAGCTCGCGTTCGAGGTAGAGCTCCATGTTCCCGGTGCCCTTGAACTCCTCGAAGATGATCTGGTCCATCCGCGAGCCCGTGTCCACGAGGGCCGTGCCGATGATCGTGAGGGAGCCACCCTCCTCGATCTTCCGCGCGGCGCCGAAGAACGCCCGCGGCATCTGGAACGCGCGGCTGTCGATGCCGCCCGACATGGTGCGCCCGCGCGAGGTGAGCTGGTTGTTGTAGGCGCGCGTCATGCGCGTCAGGGAATCGAAGAGCACCAGCACGTCGCGCTTCTGCTCGACCATGCGTTTGGCCTTGTCGAGGACCTGCTCCGTCACTTCGATGTGCCGGGCGTACGGATTGTCGTTGCTCGAGGCCACGATCTCCGCGCCCGACTTCGCGAGCATCATGCGAAAGTCCGTGACCTCCTCCGGGCGCTCGTCCACGAGCAGCACGATCACGTGCACCTCAGGATGATTCGCAATCACCGCCTTCGCGATGCCCTGCAAGAGAATGGTCTTGCCCGTCCGCGGCGGCGCGACGATGAGCCCGCGCTGCCCCTTGCCGATGGGCGCAATCATGTCCATGACGCGCATCGACAGCTCCTCGGGCGTCGTCTCGAGCTTCAGGCGCTCGTTCGGCTGGATCGCCGTGAGGCTCTCGAACAGCGACGGAGGAGCGGGTTGCGCGCGCGGCCCGGCCTGATTCGGCCGCGAATGGGCGCGGTGGCGACGAGGTCGTCTGCTCAGGGGAGTCCGCTCATGTCCATCGAGTGGGTCGAAAACCAGCGTAGCGCGGGCCGGCTCTCCTGTCCACCACGGCGGCCGGATGCGCCGAGCGGACCCGCTCCCGGTCTCATCGCGCGGCCGACTGCTCTTCTACTGAGTCGACGCCGTTTCGGGCGCCGCGGGAGGGGAGGAAATCACGACGAACCCGCGAATCCCGAGGGTCGCGTCGACGCCGGTGTGGGTCCGGCGCTCCGTCTCGCGGTGCTCCGCCTCGTGGGCGGCGTTCAGGGACCGGCGCTCGCCCTGACGCCGGTCGAGGATGACGCGGATCGGCTCCCCCGCGAATTCCTCCTTCAGGTAATCGTAGAGCCGCGGATGCTGCCGAGCGACCACGAAGACTCGGCCCATCGCCATCAATTCCTCTGCGGTGCGCCTCAGCCAGAAGCGCACCTGCAGCTCGCTCAGCGCGGTCGCCGCCGCCGCCAGATGCTGCTCGGCGTCGTCGAGATTGCCCGTCAGGCGCGAGAGCCGCCCCAGGCCCAGGTGTGTGCGCGCCACCAGCGGCCGCATCCCCAGCTCCTCGGCCAGCTGAGCGCACTGCGAGTAGGATTCCCGCGCCCTCTGCAGGGCCGCGACGTCGATGGCGACATCCCGGCCGTCGCGGTGATCCACGGCGTCGGCGACCACGCGCGCGGCGATGTCGCCGAGGAGATGGAGCGCCCACGCCTGGTGTCCGCGCTCCTTGTGGGCGATCGCCAGGTCGAGCGCGCGCTGCGCGACGGCCCGCGCGTGCTCGACCTGCCCCGTGGCGAGCAGCCCCTCGCCGAGGTGGGCGGTCCAGAGCGCCAGATAGGCGCGCACGCCCAGCTCTTCCGTGAGGGTGACGCCGTCGCCCAGGAGGCGCAATCCCTCGTCGGTCCGCCCCAGGAGGACGCACGTCAGACCGAGCAGCGAGGACGGAATCGGCCGCCACACGTCGAGGTTCTTTTCCCGGCAGGCGTCGAGGCTCTTCTGGAGGAGCGTCAGGGCGCGGTCGAGCTGGCCCCGGCGCAGCCACAGCAGACCGGTCATCGTGCGCGCGATGGTCTGCGTGTAGGCGTGGCCGCTCGCCTCCGCCGCCTCCTGGGCACGCTCGAGATAGCCGCGCGCGGCGTCGAATTCCCCGAGCTCGGCGAGGGTGAAGGCGAGCCAGCCGCTCGACGTGACGTACGAGATCCCGGCCTGCGTGGCGTCGCCCTGCGCCCCCGCGCCGTGCAGCGCCTCGATGTTCTGCTTGAGCACGCTCTCGGCCCGGCGGTACTTGCCCTGGGCGTGGTAGCTGTAGCCGAGATAGCCGCGCGCCAGCGCGGAGAGTGCCGCGTCGCCGGCCGCGTCGCCGATCCGCAGGCAGCGCTCGCCGTACTCGATGGCCATCTCCGGCTCGCCCTTCATGTAGTGATAGTTGATCAGGTACGTGTACACGCGGGCGAGGCGGTACTCGTCGCCGAGCTTCTCCGCCATCGCCTCGGCTTCCTGCGACAGGAGCAGGACGCGCTCGAGCTGGCCCAGCTGCAAGAGCGGCGGCCGGAGATCCAGGCGCACGTCGATCGCCTGCTCCGCTGTCTTGCGTCCCTCGGGCAGATGCTGGACGGCGACCAGCGACTGCTCGAACAGCATCACCGCCTCGCGATTCGCCGCGCGCGCCGCCGCCTTGGTCCCCGCCTGGCGCAGGTACTGCACGGCCTTGTCCCAGACTTCGCCGCGCAGCGCGTGGTGCGCGAGCCGCTCGACCTGCTCGGCCAGGCGATCGGCGTGCAGGGTCTCGATCGCCGCGACGATGCGGCCGTGCAGCGTGCGCCGGCGCTCCTGCAAGAGCGTGCTGTAGGCCACGTCGTGGGTCAGCGCGTGCTTGAACGTGTACTCCACGCTCGGAAACAAGCTGATCTCGTAGATGAACTCCGCGGCCTGCAGCTGCGTGAGGTGGCGGCGTAGCATCTCCTCGGGTAGCTCGGTGATCGCGTGCAGGAGCCCGAGCGGGACATCGGTCCCGATGACCGCAGCGGCCTGCAGCAGGCGCTTCGCCTCCACGGGCAGGCGGTCGATGCGGGCGGCGAGCACCGCCTGCACCGTGGGCGGCACCTGGATCGCATAGACCTCGCGGGCCAGGCGATACGCGCCGCGGTCGCCCATCAGCACCTTGGTCTCGACCAGCGTGCGCACGCTCTCCTCGAGGAAGAACGGGTTGCCCTCGGTGCGCTTGATCAGGAGCTCCTTGAGCGGCAGGAGTCCGGGATCCTCGCCGAGCAGCGCGTGGAGCAATTCCTCGGCGCTGGCGGCGGGCAGCGGGTCCATGCGGAACTGCGTGTAGTACGCCTTGCTGCCCCACGCGTGCTGGTACTCCGGGCGATAGCTGACGAGGACGAGCGTGCGCGCGGCGGGGAGGCTCTCGACCAGGCTGTCGAGGAACGCCTGTGTCTCGGAGTCGACCCACTGCAGGTTCTCGAAGATGAGCAGGAGCGGCTGCACCTGGCTCTCTCGGAGCAAGAGCCGCTTGACCGCGTCGAGCGTCCGCTGGCGGCGCTGGGCGGGATCCTGGCTCTGCCAGCTCTCGTCTTCCGCGGGCAGATCGAGGAGCTGGAAGAAGGCCGGCAGCGTCGGCCGCAGGCTTTCGTCGAGCGTGAGGATCTTGCCGGTGATCTTCTCCCGGATCCGGCGTTCGTTGTCGCGGTCGTCGATGCGGAAGTAGGTGCGCAGCAGGTCGCTCACGGGCAGGTAGGAGACGGCCTTGCCGTGCGACATCGCCGCGCACTCGATGATGAGCCAGCCGTGCGCGCGGTGCGAGTGCGTGAACTCCCAGAAGAGGCGCGACTTGCCCACGCCGGGCTCGCCCACCAGAGCCACCACCTGCCCGTGCCCGTTTCGCGCGCGCTC
>Ga0126379_10001039_pt1 | contig 16375 bp, 9 predicted proteins | sample PanSoiMetPlot_24_FD_92640 | JGI IMG/M metagenome (GOLD analysis project Ga0126379, IMG submission 92640) | Tropical forest soil microbial communities from Panama - MetaG Plot_24 | ecosystem: Environmental > Terrestrial > Soil > Tropical forest > Bulk soil | place: Panama | collected 2016-02-17 | reverse complement strand
TCATTTCAAGAAACAAATCAGCGCGGCGGCGCAATCGAGCATTCTGAACGAGATCCGGCGATTCGAGTTGTTTACCGATGGGCGGTCCGCCCAGGTAGCGCTGCATCGCCCGGACCTGATCATTGAACGATACCGGTTGATTCGAACGCTGGCAGAGGAAGCGGAAGCGGCAGGTGCGAAATTTCGATACGACACGCGTTTTCTGGGGCTGGCAGCGAACGGACGCGGGCTGCGGGTTGACGTGGAGGAGGCAGGAGAGCGCAAGGGATTGCACGCGGAAGGCGTGGTGGGCGCGGATGGTGCGGCCAGTCGCGTTGCTCGGGCCGCGGGTTGGCCTGCGGTAGAGACCGTGCCGCTGGTTCAAGCGGTAGTGAAGCTGCCCCAAGACTGCCGGCCCGACACGACCCGGGTGTGGTTCGTGCCCGACGATACGCCTTATTTTTATTGGATGATTCCGGAATCGACCGAGCGCGCGGCGGTTGGCGTGATCGGCGAAAATGGCCGCGCCACCAAACGGTGCTTCGACCGCTTTTTGGAGAAGAAGGGATTCGAGCCTCTGGAATGGCAGGGTGCGCGCATACCGGTGTACAAGCGCTGGGTTCCCATTCAACGCAGCGTGGGCAATGGCGAAGTTTATCTGGTGGGGGATGCGGCGGCGCAGGTGAAAGTGTCCACGGTGGGCGGGATTGTGACGGGGTTTCGCGGAGCGCGCGGAGTGGCGGACGCCATTCTGCAAAATGGCACGAAGGAATTGCGAGCGCTGCGGCGAGAACTGGGCACGCACTGGCTGATCCGGCGAGCGCTGCACTACTTCCAGCAGGAAGATTATTCGCGGCTGGTGGACATGCTGAACGCCTCGACCCGCGAATCGCTCGGGGAGATCAATCGTGACGAGTCCACGCGGCTGCTGTGGAATGTCGTAAGAAATCAGCCGAAACTGGTGCTGATGGGGCTGCGCGGATTGTTGCTAGGAAGAAGATAGCACTTCCCGGCGCGGCCAAGTAACAGAACGAGCGAGGCAGAGTCGCTTGCGCTCTTTGTGGTGCAGAGAACCTCCAGAATAGAGGAGAACGACAGTGCGCCTTGCGGTGATTGGGTGTGGCTACGTTGGACTGGTTACCGGAGCTTGCCTGGCTGCAGCGGGGCACGAGGTATTCTGCACAGACATCGATGAGACGCGCATCGATCAACTGAAAGCGGGGAAGGTGCCGATTTATGAGCAGCACCTCGAGGAAGTGTTGAAGCGTGCCGTGGCGGAGAACAAGATTGCGTTTACGACGGATGCCGGAGAGGCGATTCGCGCCGGCGAGGTGATTTTTATTTGCGTGGGAACGCCACCAAGAGAAAACGGAGAGGCAGATCTTTCCGCGATCGATCACGTAGCGCGGCAGGTAGCTAAGGAAGCACGCACGTCAAAACTGGTAGTGGAGAAAAGCACGGTGCCGGCGCTGACCGGCGTGCAACTGCAGAAAGCCATGGCCGCTTATTCCCGCGGGGCGGAACTGAAGTTCCAGGTCGCTTCCAATCCCGAATTCCTTCGCGAAGGCACGGCGGTGGGGGATTTCTTTCATCCTGACCGCATTGTAGTGGGTGTGGAAGACGAGAATTCCGCCGCCAAGTTGCGCGAGATTTACCGTCCCATTCTTGACAAGAAATTTCATTGCCCGGTGCATGCGGACAAGTGCCCGACCAGCCCGGCCGGGGAGCTGCTGGTGACGACCATCAACAGCGCGGAACTGATCAAGCACGCCTCCAACTCATTTCTGGCGCTGAAAATCAGCTACGCGAACGTGATCTCCGATCTTTGCGAGCGGATTGGCGCGGACGTGGAAGAAGTGACTCATGCCATGGGGCTAGATCCACGCATCGGCACGCAATTCCTGAAAGCCGGTCTGGGCTTCGGGGGCTTCTGTTTTCCGAAGGACATCCAGGCGTTCATTCACTTATCGGCCTCCGTGGGGGTGGATTTTGAGATGCTGAAGACGGCCGAACGCGTGAATAAGCAACGTATCGACCGGTACTTCGAGAAAATTCGTAAAGCGCTGTGGGTGGTGAAAGGCAAACGCGTTGCCGTGCTGGGCTTGGCATTCAAGGCGAACACGGACGATATCCGCTTTGCGCCGGCGCTGGAAGTGATGCGCAGGCTGCTGGAAGAAGGAGCGGAGGTGCAAGCCACCGATCCCGAAGCGATGGCCCGCACAAAATCGCAGTTTCCGCAGGTTACCTATTTCGATGATCCGTATGAAACGTTGAAAGGCGTGGATGCCGCGCTGGTGTGCACCGAATGGCCGATTTTCCGGAAACTCGATTGGGAACGAGCGGGCCAGGGTATGGCGCGTCGGCTGGTGATCGACGGCAGAAATTTGTATTCGCCCAGTAAAATGCAGCAATTGGGCTTTGAGTATTATTCGTTCGGGCGCCCGTAGCAGCAGAGACTAGCGCCGTGAGACCGAGAGGCGCGCAAACTGCTCCTTGAAAAAGCCCATCGTAATTCTGAGGCCTTCCTGCAAATCCACTTTTGGCTCCCAATTCAAAAGTCCTTTGGCCTTGGTGATATCCGGGCGTCGCTGCTTGGGATCGTCTTGCGGCAAGGGTTGGTGAATAATTTGTGGTGCGTTCGGAAAGAAGCTCAGCACGCGTTGGGCAAATTCGTATATCGTCATTTCCGCGGGATTGCCGATATTTGTGGGGAAATGTTCATCGGACTGGCTTAAGCGGTAGATGCCGTCGATCAGGTCGGATACATAACAAAAACTGCGGGTCTGCTTGCCGTCGCCATACACGGTGATGGGCTGGCCGCTGAGCGCTTGGAATACAAAATTGGGAAGGGCGCGGCCATCGTTCAAACGCATGCGCGGGCCGTAGGTATTGAAGATACGCACGATGTGAGTGTCCAAGGAGTGAAAGCGATGATAGGCCATGGTGGTGGCTTCGGCGAAGCGCTTGGCTTCGTCATAGACGCTGCGCGGGCCAACCGGATTCACATTGCCCCAGTAGCTTTCACTTTGCGGCGAGACGTTCGGATCCCCGTAGCACTCGCTGGTGGACGCCAGAAGGAATTTGGCGTTCTTTTGAAACGCCAGATCCAGGGAATGCATGGTGCCAAGGGAGCCCACTTTCAGGGTTTCAATCGGGAACCTCAGATAATCGGGCGGACTTGCCGGTGAGGCAAAGTGGAAAACGTAGCCCACCGGGCCGGTGACGTGAATGGGCTGACTTACGTCCTTGCGCTCGAGTTGGAAGCGCGTGTTATCGTGCAAATGGGCGAGATTGGACTCTTCACCGGTGATGAAATTGTCGAGCGCGAGAACGTCGTAACCTTCCGCTAACAGGCGGTCACAAAGATGGGAGCCCAGGAATCCCGCAGCACCGGTCACGACCGCTCTCATGCGTCCTCCAGAAATTGGCGCTCTCTATTTTATAGCGGCCCGGCAGCGTTTCCCTAACGTGAATGGTGGAGACGCCACTGGTTTTCTGAGGCGCGTTTGACGAGCAGCGATGTGCGGGATACCATTCGCCAGCATGCACGGACTCCTCTTCGCGTCGCTCCTGCCAACACAACGGATCGGGCGACCTCGGCTGTGGGTGGCCGTGGTGGGATTTCTATTATTTGCGGTCCTGTTCGTCTTTTTTAACGTGGGACGCTGGCTCTCAGTGGAAGACCCGCTGGAGAAGGCTGATGCGATTGCCGTGTTGAGCGGGCGAATGCCAGCCCGGGCGCTCGAAGCGGCACGCATCTACAAAGGTGGGTACGCACCCGAAGTGTGGCTGACGCATTCGACGGAACCCGGAGCGACACTGCAAACATTGTCGGTTGTGTACACTGGAGAAGACGCATACGACAAGCAGATTCTGGAGCATGAAGGAGTACCGGAGAACGCCATACGGATTCTGAATCCGCCGATTGGGAACACGGCGGACGAAATGACGACCATCGGGCAGGCATTGAAACAGGGAAGATCCCGCAAAGTGATCCTGGTGACGTCGAAAGTGCACACGCGGCGGACTCGCACTTTGTGGAATCGCCTTTCGCGGCAAGCTGGTGATGCCGTCGTGCGGGGAGTTTCCGATGATGAATTCGATCCGGCGCACTGGTGGCGAACCACCGGCGACGCGCTGGACGTGGTTCGCGAAGTATTGGGGATGATGAATGCGTGGGCGGGATTGCCGCTACCGCCCGCGAATTGAAGACCCAAGGCTCTAAAAAAACAGAAAGCGCCTGCGTTTACGAGGCTGCGGCTCTGCAATTTCTGGCACGTAAGGCAAGGAATCGCCATGGAAAGCGGCGAGGGGATTTTCAATCAGCAGAGCGCGCGCGGTCTCTTCACTCAATTGCTGCGCGATGGAATCGTAGGCAAATTTCAATTTCAGGGGACGCCGTGCGGTGTTATGCGCGTCGCTGGATACGAAATGAATCAGGCCACGGGTCATCCAATTCCAGGCATCCTCTTTTGCGCCCGGGCCGAACACTCCGGATAAAGAGCCCGCGGTAATCTGTGCAAAACAGCCGAGGCGAACCCATTGCAACAGCCGCTCCGGCTGCGACCGGAGAATTGGATTGCGCTCCGGATGAGTGATGATGGGACGCAAGCCGGCGAGTTGCAGCTCGTGGAGGGTCTGATCCATGGCCGGCGGAATCGAAAATTCGTTGAACTCCACCAATAGATAGTCTTTCTGATTGATGCAGAAGGGCACGGGATGTTTTCGAATGGCCAGGAGATTCTCGTGATTCAGGTGGAAATCGCAGCCAGTGGCCAGCTTCAGGCGGCCCTGGAGTTTTTCGGCCAGAGCGTCGCGTCTGGCCCGCACATTCGCAAAATCGAAAGGGAATTGCGAACTACAATGGGGAGTGGCGACCACGTGAGTAATGCCATCAGCGATGGCATCCTCGGCCATGGCAAGGGAGTCTTCGAGAAGTTTGGGGCCGTCGTCGAGGCCGAACAGGATATGGCAGTGAAGGTCAACCATGCGTTCTAAGTATGCGTCAGCTGCGCCAGGCAGAGAAGGCCTGCCAAATGCCCAGAAGAAACATCAAAGCCGCAAACACCTGGCGCATGCGGCGGGCATTTAGACGCCGCGCGATGTACGCCCCCAGAATGCCGCCGAGGAATACGCCGGGAATGAGCAAAAAACCGGCTTGCCAATTAACGTAACCGACTTTTGCGTAGGTCAGAAACGCCAGCAGACCGGTAGGCGGAATGAGTGCCACCAGACTGGTGCCCTGCGCGCGATGCTGGCTGAATCCAAACAACAACCCAAGCAGGGGCACCAGCAAAACGCCGCCGCCGATTCCGACCATGCCCGCGGCGACGCCACAGAGTGCAGCCACGAACAGGATCCCCGCTGTGCGCGGCAGATTGGGGCCGCTAGGTTCAGACGCTGCGGCGGCAGACTTCCCGCCGGGACTGCTCTTGCGCCAAAGCAGAACCGCGGAGAGCATCAGGAAAAACCCAAACACACCCTGAAGATCGCCCGAATTCATGGGCACCGCGATGCGGCCGCCGACGTAGCCGCCGAGGAGGAAGCCAATCGCGCAATGGATTCCGGCGCGCAGGTCCACCTGGCCATTTTTCCAATAGCCGCGCAGCGCCCCCAGGCCGATAGGAGGAAGAAGGATGAAGAGAGAAGTGCCCTGGGCCAGGTGCTGGTCGTAGTGCAGGAGGTAAACCATGGCCGGCACCAGGACAACGCCGCCGCCAATCCCCAAAAGACCAACCAGGGTGCCGACAACCAGGCCGAGGGCCAAGATCGTAAAAATCAACATGTTGGGAGAGCGCCAATCCCGTTCGGAAAGAAGAACGGCCGCACGAGGGCTATCTTGCTGCGAGCGCGCAGGAATAGCAACTTGCTTCTGGCAGCGGCATGCGAATCAGTGAACATTTCGGAACAATCGGCGGATGGTTTCTGGGCGGGCAAAAGAAACTGATATGATGGTTATGTGGTTTGTCCCTTGGGCCTTAGGCCTGCGTAAGAGCGGTGCACAATCCAGAGGAGCGCTTTGCATCTCATGGCTACCGAACGAAAACCAGAGTTCTTCAAAAGCAGCCAGTTGAAAGTGGGAATTATCGGGTGCGGTTATGTGGGGCTTCCGCTGGCGCTCAGATTTGCCGAGGCCGGGCATCGCGTGACCGGTTTCGATACCGACGCGGAAAAAATCAGGATGTTGAATTCAGGGAAATCCTATATCGAGCACATTCAGCAAAACAAGATTCAGCAATATGTTAACAGCCGGCATTTTGGAGCGACCAACGATTTCTCGAGGTTGAGCGAAGCGGACGCGATCATCATCTGCGTGCCCACGCCGCTGAACGAATACCGCGAGCCGGATCTGAGTTACGTGGAAAAGACGGCGAAGTCGATCCAGCCGCACCTGCAAAAGGGACAGTTGGTGGTGCTGGAGTCCACGACCTATCCGGGAACGACGGAAGAACTGGTTCTCCCGATTCTGGAAAAAAGCGGCTTGCGTTGCCCCATTGCCTCGGGCCTGACCAATGAAAATGTTCCGGGGGATTTTTTCCTGGCGTTTTCTCCGGAGCGCGAAGACCCGGGCAACAAACAGTATGGACTGGCGCAGATTCCCAAAGTCGTGGGCGGTGTGAATCCGCCAAGCGGGCGCGCGGCGCAGGCGCTGTATGCGCAAGTGGTGGCCAAGGTTATCCCGGTCAGTTCCACGCGAGCGGCGGAAATGGCGAAACTTCTGGAGAACATTTTTCGCTGCGTGAACATCGCACTGGTGAACGAACTGAAGCTGCTCTGCCAGCGTATGGGCGTGGACGTCTGGGAAGTGATCGAAGCGGCTTCATCGAAACCCTTCGGGTTCATGCCCTTCTACCCGGGGCCCGGACTGGGCGGCCATTGCATTCCCGTTGACCCATTCTATTTGTCGTGGAAAGCGCGGGAGTATGATTTTTCAACCAGGTTTATCGAACTAGCGGGCGAAGTGAACACCGCGATGCCGTACCACGTGGTGGACGCGATTGCCGAGGCGCTGAACCAGCACAAGAAAAGTCTGAACGGATCGAAGCTTCTGGTGCTTGGGGTGGCCTACAAGAAAGATGTGGACGACCTGCGCGAGTCTCCGACCCTGAAGATCATGGAAATCCTGCAGAAACGCGGCGCCAGCTTTGATTACAACGATCCTTACTTCCCGCAGCTGCACAAGATGCGGCACTACGACTACTCGCACATGAAGTCGGTGCCGCTGAGCCCGGCCACGTTGGGAACTTACGATGCGGTGATTATCGCCACGGATCACTCCAGCTACGACTATGCGCAGATCGTGGATTCCTCGAAGCTGGTAGTCGACACGCGCAATGCGACCCGGCGGGTGATGAGGAATCGCGAGAGAATCGTTCCTTGCTAGTAAATAAAATCAAGCCTTAGAACGGTGCGGCTATTTTGCCTGGGTGAGTTCGACGCGCGCGCTGGCAATGGGAAGAACCGCCTCCACAAGTACGGGAATGCGCAGGGAGTCGTTGGCGAGATACAGGAAAAAGTGCGCATCCTTCATTTCGCTGCCGTTATCGAAGACGTGAATCTCGATTTTCGTGGTATTGAAATCGCCGGCAGGAACGCTGGCGGGTTGCGACTTGCTCTTTAGCACGGCGCGAACATCGTAGAGTTTGTGGCCATCATAAACCGGGGAGCGCACCTCGGGCGTCTTGTTCCAATCCACATTGCGCAGATAGTGCAAAAAACCAAGCGGATCGCGCGTTTCCGGAAGGACACGGGCAGCGATCATGCCGGCAGGGGCAAAATCCTTCGGCGAAGAATACAAGCGCTCGACGGAATCCACCTTCTGGCCGCGCTCGCTGAGATGCATTTCGTATTGATGGCTGCTGAGATCCATAGGGTCGCTGTAGGAATCGAAGCGGTCGTCCAGTTCGAAGATCATGCGATAGGGATTTTCTGTGTGGGCGAAGGCTTGCAGGTGCCAGACGTTTCTCCCCGCCAGATCCCGTTTGTCTCTCACGAGGATCTTCAGAGTCGCCACAGTACTGTCGATCTTCGTGACGTTGGCGGCATATTCCAAGGTTTCGCCCGGGCGCAGAATCGGCCCGGCTTCCGCGGCTGGGACACGCACCTTGGCGCTTTCTGCCGGCGGCGCGCCCCGGCCCGGCTTCCCGTAGCCGGGAGTCTCCGGAATTGCAGCAGATGGCGAGGTATTGAGTTCGGCAGTGGGATAAGTCTCCGCGGTTGGCGCGCCGCGATGCAGCGTGCGGCGGTGCGCGTAGTACAAACTGGCAACTGCCAGTAGCAACACGACAAAGAGGATTGCGATTCGTTTCTTGCTCATATGCAATGCGCGTTGCGCGCCGCGAAACATTGCGCGAGAAAGCGTCTTACCATCGTACAATAAGAAAGGCTTTGCGACAGAAGGAGACGGAAATGCGCTACCTGGTTACCGGGGGCGCCGGATTCATCGGCTCGAACACTGTGGACGAATTGGTGCGGCGAGGGCATAGCGTCGTCGTGCTCGATGATTTGTCGTCTGGCAAAGAAGAGAACCTCGCGGAAGTTCGCAGCAAAATCACTTTCATGAAGGGTTCGATCACCGATCTGGAAACGGTGCAGAAAGCCATGCACCAGGCGGAATACGTGCTTCATCTGGCCGCGCGGACTTCGGTGCCGCGTTCGGTGAAGGATCCCATCGAAACGAACCGAATTAACGTGGATGGGACGCTGAATGTGCTGGTGGCGGCCCGCGACAATAAAGTGAAACGCGTGGTGTACGCGGCTTCTTCCTCGGCCTATGGAGAGACACCCACTTTGCCGAAGACGGAGTCGATGCAGCCGGTTCCGATTTCGCCGTACGGAGTGGCGAAATATGTAGGGGAACTATACGGGCAGACCTTTGGACGCTGCTACGGGCTGGAGAACGTTTCGCTGCGGTATTTCAATATTTTCGGGCCGCGGCAGGATCCCGGTTCTCCATACTCAGGTGTATTGTCGCGATTCGCGGCGGCGGTGCTGGACGATGCGCAACCGTTGATTTATGGAGACGGCGAACAGACCCGGGATTTTACGTTTGTGGAAAATGCCGTGCAGGCTAACCTGCTGGCGTTTGAAGCGCCCAGCGCGTCCGGGAACGTGTACAACGTCGGAACGGGCTTCGCGATTTCTCTGAACAAAATAGTGGAACTCCTGCGGGGCATTTCCGGCAAAAAGATTGAACCGCAGCATGATCCTCCGCGGGAAGGGGATATACGCGATTCGCTTGCCGACATCCGCAGAGCGAAGCAAGATCTTGGTTACGAGCCGGCCGTGATGTTCGAAGAGGGATTGCGGCGCACCTTTGAGTGGTACCAGACGAACCATGTGAAGGCTCCAGCGCCGGTAAAAGAAACGAAGTAAGCGTCTGTGTGAGAGCTAGCTTAGAAGCTGGCGGCTAACTAAAGCCGGGTTGCAGCGCGAGTGCAGACGGCGGGACTGGCCGGGTTGCGGAAAAATCACAATCCGTTGTCATCCTGAGCAAAGCGAGGATCTGCTTTTCGCAAAAACGCCTAGGAAAAGCACCTTCCCACTCCGGGGACTCCGTTCGGAATGACACAATGAGAGTTTTCCGCTGGCTGTGAAGCCGTGGCCTCCCGAGTCGCACAGCCTCGAGCGGCGCATCTGCGACGCTTTCGGAGACTACGGTTTGTTGGTGGCGCCGTACTGCAAAGCCTCACCGGCCTTTGGCTTATCGAAATCCCAAAACCATAGAGCTTCAAGTTTCTTCTCTTCCGGCCAGAGCTGGTTGAGGGTGTCGCCTTCGTACAAGACACCGTTTTTCATGACCCAGTCGATCGTGTTGGTGTTGTGAATGTCGACGAGCGGGTTCTTGTCGAGGATCACCAGATCCGCCAGCTTGCCAGGCTCGAGGGAGCCGATATCCTGCGGGCGTCCAACAATCTTTGCACCATTCACGGTGGCGCAGCGCAGCACTTCCATCGGAGTCATGCCGCCGCTGGCCAGCATCCACATTTCCCAGTGATAACCGAGGCCCTGCAGTTGGCCGTGACTGCCCACGCCGACGAGCCCGCCAGCACGGACCAGCTTGGCCATCTGCGCGGCATGTTTGGGGAATTCGTATTCGTCTTCGCGTCCCCAAAAGGCGCGGCGAGTGCTCTTGCGATCGAGAATGAAATGCGGCGTAAAATGGTTGAGCTTGGGATCATTGTGCACTTCGGTGTGTTCGTAGAAATAGTTTTCGCCCCACGGGCCGCCATAGCTGACGATCAAGGTGGGCGTTTCCGCGATTCCGGATTGGGCGAAGAGTTGGATCACGTCCTTATAGAGCGGAACGATAGGCAGGGTGTGCTCATTTCCGTGGAAGCCGTCGATCACGTGGGTCATATCGAGCTTGAGGTCGAGGCCACCCTCGGTGGTAGGCATCATGCCGAGTTCCTTTGACGCTCGCACCATGAATTGCCGTTGCTTGCGATTTCCGACGATGTAGCTCTTGATGTTGTGCGTCCCGTAGTAATCGCGATACTTGGTGAGCACGCCTTTTGCGTCGTCGACAGACTGGAAGTCATTATTGGAAAACACACCCGGCCCTGTGGAGAAGGCGCGCAGCCCGATAATTTCTCCGCCGTCAGCCAGGTCCTGATACGCGAACATGTCGTTGGTGCCGGTCTGCACATCCAGACCGGAAGTGACACCGTATGCGACGTTCGCGAGAAACGACCAGTTTTGCACGTCCAGAATGCCGCGGCGAATCTCGAACCAGTGCGCGTGGGTATCGACGAAACCTGGCACGATGGTCTTGCCCTTAACGTCGAACACCCGCGCTCCCGCAGGAACGTTGCCGCGTTTTCCGATGCTCTTGATGCGGTTGTTTTCAATCACGATGTCGGCGTTGGGGATCACTTCCGTGTCTTTCATAGTGATGACCGTTGCGCCGCGCAGAACGATGGTGCCCTTGGGAGTTGCGCGAGGAACTTCGAGCGCGACATGGATTTCCTGAACGTCCTTGGAGCGTTCGTTGGGCTTTTTCTCCTCTTTTTTCTCTTCCTTCTTTTCGTCGGACTTGGCCGCAGACGGACTGGCGTCTTTCTTGTCGCTGTCGCTGCTTGCCGCGGCTTTCTTCTCCTCCTGGTCTTTATCTTTTTCGTCCTTGGGTTTTTCAAAGGAGATGGAGCTCAGCGGTTGCCGAAAGAGACTCGCGCCCACGGCCCAGGAAATGGTCTTGCCATCATCCGACCAGTGAAAATAGTCGGCGCCAATATCGGAAATTCGCTTTACGGGAACCACACCAGAAGTGACCACGATGGTTGGCGCCTCTCCTCCAACCACCGGCATGGCCACCAGGAAAAGCTGGTTCATCACCTGCGCCAAGACCCATTGACCGTCTGGGCTTACGCGTAGATCATCGGCGGCGGTGGGTTCTTCTTCGCTGTAGTCGCCGGCACCTTTCACTTGCAGATGGGTGATCCGATCGGTGCCGTCGTAGCGAAGAGAAACAAGCCCCTGAGGCGTATTGACGTAAACGCGATCTTTGTCGTGTGTGAAGTGCGGCGAGCCGGCTCCGCGCGCTGGCAAAATCAGTTTGGCATCGCCGCCTTCCGATGGAAGCCAGATCAAGTCGGCGTTCGAAGTTTGCCCACCATCGAATTCCGAATGTTCGCGATCGTAGGCATTGCCGCGCAACAGAACAATTCGCGTGCCGTCCGGCGACCACACCGGATTGCTATAAAGGGACGGCGTTCTGGTGAGTTGAACGGGAGTTCCGCCACCGGCAGGAACTTTCCAAAGCTGGCCGCCGGCATTCGACCAGGTGACATAGGCAAGCCAGTTGCCATCGGGCGACCACGCGGGCTGGAACTGGCGGGTTTCGTCGCTCAACAGCTGACGAGGTTTGCCGTTGGGAAGGTCCATCAGGTACAGATGGGTCATGGCAGAAAAAGCCATGCGCTTGCCGTCGGGCGATTCAACAGGACCCTGAATCAAGCGAACCTTCACCGGACCTTCCTCGACGCGTTGAGGAAAATCGAGCTTTGGGCCGAGATCTAACTTCACATTGGCGGTGAAGGGAACGACGGTTTCCGCCCCGGAGGTGAGGTTCAAGCGGCGGATCTTGCCGTCCTGGTTGTAGAGAATTTCCTTGCCGTTAGGGAAGAACGCGTAACCGGGAAAAAGATCGCGCGAGAAAATAGCTTCCTGATCGTCACGCGTGATGGGATAGCGCACCCAGCGGTCTTCTCCCGTTTCCAGATTGCGCAGGCGCAAGCCGGTTTCCGTCTCGTAGCGGGTTACGTACAACAACTGCTTTCCATCCGGCGAAAGCACGGGGCGGAAACTGCTGCGCAACTGTTCGAGGAGGACGTCTTCGTCACCGGTTTTGCGATCACGGCGTGCAATTTGCCACAGAGGAAACTGCGCGTTGTAGGCGAACGAACCGGTTCGGCGCGCGTAATAGAGATATTTACCGTCTGGAGAAGCTACGACACCCAAGGCGTTGGCGCGTTCCCGGCGAGGTTGCTTAGGCGCCGCTTTCGCCTTGGTGATTTGCACCCCGGAGCCTCCCTGTAGGTGATACATCCAGAGTTCATAAGTGGCTAGGGCTTGCGTAGTTCTTGAGACCAACACATAGCGGCCGTCAGGCGTCCATGACGGTGAGGCGAAATCCGCCCAAGTCTCTTTGGAAAGCTGCTGGGGATCGCTGCCATCCGGTTTCATGATCCAGACGTTTTCGCCGCCATCGCGGTCAGAAAGAAAGGCGATCCATTTTCCGTCGGGAGAAAAGCGCGGCTGGCTATCGAATGGCATTCCGCCGGAAATCAGCTTGGCCTGGCCGCCTTCGACAGGGAGGGTGTAGATATCGCCGAGAAGTTCGAAGACGATGGTGCGAGAATCGGGAGAGATGTCGAGAGACAGCCAGGTGCCTTCATCGGTGGAGAATTCGATCTTGCGCTCGGGCTTGAGCTCGAGGGTTTTCTTTTCGTCTTTCTTTTGATCCTTTTTGTCGTCCTTCTTCTGGTCTTTCTGATCCTGGGCCCCGGGCGGTACGGACGCCGAGGCAGCACCGCTGCAAATCAATGCAAGGAGCACACCCCACACGGCATACAGCAACCACTTCGAGCGAATGGCGCTCATGCAATCTTCCTTTCTGTCATCCCAATAGGTGGATCTGAAACCCGACCGAACGAATAGGGCAGTTGGCGCGATGCCAAGCAATCTTTCCCCTTAATTGATTGGCCTGCTGAACGTCGCACGAGCCTTTTTCCCCAGCTACGCGATGATACGGGTGCCATCTTTTCCTGAATAAAGCCAGCTAACCCTCGGACTCCTCCAAATCGTCGGCGTCCGCAGCATCGCCACCGTCGAGATTCGGGACGATGTGCGGCACGCCGACTTCATTCATCTTTTTGTTCAGCGCGGGCAACTCTTCTTCTAATAGTTTTTTCACCCGGGCCGAAGCATCGCTGACCTGCGGCTTCAATTCCGCAATTTTCTCGGTCTGTTGCTGGCCGGGAGCCACTGCGAAATCGTCGATGTCCTCCATCAAGCCCTGCACCTGACTGGGCAAGGGCGCCGGAAGCCATTCGAAGGGCGGGCCGGCGTTCCCCAGTCCCTCACGTTCGCGGTGATATTTCTTTGCGAGGTCGTTCACCTTCTTTAGCAGGTCCTCTGCCTGGGTTTGAATATTTTCCGGAATTTTGACGCCATTTTTCTGCTCGGCTTCCTGCTTCCACTGTGCTTGCGCGGCTTTCAGTGCAACCTGGAGCGCCAGAATCTTCTTGCGGTCTGCGGAAGAGGTTTTGGCCATGGCGTAAAGGTCATCGAGGGCCGCACGGCGCGCCACTCGATCGGAGGCGGATAGAGTGATCCGGGGATCCTCTTCCACAGTGACCTTTTGCGACACTTCTTTCACAGGCGTTTTGATCTTTATGGTGTACTCGCCGGCATCGACCCGAGGCCCGCGCGGACCTTCGTAATAGCCCGCAGCCATGGCTTCCTTCTGCTCCGCAGTCGGCTGTGACGCGGGATCGTAGCGCAAGTCCCAGGCCGCGCGATCGAAGCCCGCGGCGCCGGGCCCATCGAACTGCCGGATCAGTCTGTTGTCTTTGTCGAACACGGTGATCCTCGCAGGGCCTTCCTTTTTTTCCGGGGCTTCGTTTTTGGATTTGCCTTCCTCCGCTGGTGGCTTCTTTTGGTCCTTGTCCTTGTCGGCGTCTTTGTCGGTCGTCTTGACTTCCGGTGGAATCGCAGCTTGCATGTAGTAGGTGATCAAGACGCCGTACGGCGGATTTCTTGCGGTGAAGAATTTTTGCCCAGAACTCCAGCGGCGCGTGCGGAGAAACCACAACGTGGCTGTCCGTGGAGCGAAAAAGGTAATTCCGGAGGTTGCGAGGCTCGCGTCCATTTGTTCGAGGGGAGTCAGGTCGTCGAGAACCCAGATCGACCTTCCATGGGTGGCGAGCACCAAATCGTTTTCGCGGGCGTGAATCTGAATATCATCGACCGGCACGGTGGGAAAGTTGTTTTTCAGCTGTGACCAGGTGGCACCGCGATCCTGTGATACCCACAGGCCAAATTCCATTCCCGCAAACAGCAAATTGGCGTTTGCGGGATGCTCGCGGATGACGTGAACGCTGCCCGCGGCGTCGGGAATTCCGTCGCGAAGGGGTTTCCAGGTTTCGCCGTAGTCGGTGGTCACAAAAATGTAAATGGAATAATCGTCGGCGCGGTGGCCGTCGAACGTGGCATACGCGGTGCTTTCCGCATATTTGGAAGCCACGACGCGGCTGACGTAGGTTCCTTTGGGCAGTGCGGGAACGCGCGACGCCACATTCTTCCAGTTCTTGCCGGCGTCGCGGCTGACCTCTAGATTCCCGTCATCCGTCCCGACCCACAGAACACTCTCCGTGAGCGGCGATTCACTGATGGTGGTGATGGTGGGATATTCCTCAACGCCATCATGGCGAGATAGCGTGGATTTATCCGGCACCTTGCCGAAGACCGGCAACTTGTTTCGGTCGGTAGAGGAAGTCAGTTCACTCCCGAGGCGGACCCAGGAATCGCCGCGATTGGTGGACTTAAATAGATAGTTGCCACCGTAATAGATGGTCTGATGGTTGTGGGCGGAAATAGCGACAGGAGAATTCCAATTGAAACGGTAGTGCGGCTCTTCGAGTTTTGCCTGAGGTTCGATGGAGCGTTCCTGGCCGGTGCGGGTATCGCGGCGGGCCAAATCGCCATCCTGTGACTCGGTGTAAACAATCCAGGGCTCCACGGGATCCGATTGGGCGTAAAATCCATCGCCGCCATGAATGAGTACCCAGTCTTCGTTGGCGATTCCGTCGGTGGTGAGTGAACGAATCGGGCCGCACCAGCTTCCGTTGTCCTGCAAGCCGCCGCAGACGTGATACGGCCGGTCGTTGTCTAAACCGATTTCGTAAAACTGTCCAATGGCAATGGTGTTCACAAAATCCCAGCTTTTGCCGCTGTCGTAGCTCCAGTGAATGCCGCCATCGCTTCCGGCCAGCACATGGTTGGAATCCGCAGGGTCGATCCAGAGTGCGTGGAAATCTCCGTGGATTTTTTTGACGCGATCGGTGACAAAGGTTTTTCCGCCATCTTCGGAAAAATACATTGCAGCCCCCAAGGCCCAGATGCGCAAGTCATTGTTCGGATCGATGCGCACCTGGCTGTAATAGGAAGGGCGGGGATCCGTGTCGCCCATCTTTTTCCAGGTTTCGCCCATGTCGTCGCTGCGGAAAATGCCGCCCTTCTCGTGCTGCACCAGTGCATAGACGATGCTGGGATTCTTGCGATAAATGTCCAGCCCAATACGGCCAGTATCACCGCCGTTCTCATACGGAAGGCCCTTCACAAGTTTTTTCCAGGTGACGCCGCCGTCCACGGTTTTGTAGATGGCACCATCGGGGCCACCTCCATTGAAACCGAAGACGGTGCGCCTGCGTTGATAGGCAGCGGCGTAAAGCGTGTCGGGACTCTGCGGGTCCATGGCGATGTCACTCACGCCGGTGTCGTCATTAATTTTCAAGACTTGCGACCAGGTTTTGCCACCGTCGGAAGTCTTGTACACGCCACGCTCGGGATTCGGTCCCCACAAGTGGCCGAGGGCGGCGACATAGACCACGTTGGGATTTCGCGGATTGATCACGATGCGGCCGATGTGATGAGTGGCGGCGAGTCCCACGTTCTGCCAGGTCTTGCCGGCATCCATGGATTTGTAGACGCCATCGCCCCACGAGGAGCTCTGACGATTGTTGGGTTCGCCGGTGCCGACCCAAACGATGGAGGGATCCGAGGGTGCGATGGCGATGTCACCGATGGTGGAGACACCTTGCTTGTCGAAGACTGGCTCCCAGGTTGTGCCGTTGTTCGTGGTCTTCCACACTCCGCCGGAAGCCACGCCGACATA
>Ga0126379_10001038_pt1 | contig 16383 bp, 10 predicted proteins | sample PanSoiMetPlot_24_FD_92640 | JGI IMG/M metagenome (GOLD analysis project Ga0126379, IMG submission 92640) | Tropical forest soil microbial communities from Panama - MetaG Plot_24 | ecosystem: Environmental > Terrestrial > Soil > Tropical forest > Bulk soil | place: Panama | collected 2016-02-17 | reverse complement strand
TGATCGAAGTCGTAACCGATCGATACCTTGTAGTCGAGCAGGGCAATATATTTTTGCAGAGCCTCCTCGTAGAATTCCTGCTTGTAGAGCGTCCATCCGAGTTTATAGAGAGCGAGCTCGTGGTACTCGGAGGCCGGGCCCAGGCTGACGATGTCCGTATAGGCGCCCTCAGCGTCGCGGTAGCGTCTGCGCGTGAAGAAGTACTCACCCCGCCTGAACTGCACTTCGTCGAGGTGCGAGGAATGCGGGTTCGTGTGGATCAGGCGCTCCATTGTCTCGATGGCCTCTTCGGTGCGGCCGAGCTCGTCGTACGCTCGAGCCATCTGGTAGAGGACTTGGTCGCTGTTCTTGTAACTGGGGTACTCGGTGAGCAGCCGATTGTAGAGAGCGATCGCCTCGAGGGGACCGTCGGGATTGCTGTCACCGGGCACGGCGTTACTGCTCGCCAGGATTCCGGCCTGCGCTGTCGTGCGTCGCTCGAAATCCTGATCGGATTCCGGCAAACCCGTGCTGTCGTGCGCCACGACCGGATTGGGACTACCGGTCCGCGAGCCCGTGGGCACCCGGGCGGGCTTCGGGGCGGCCATTTCTCGCGGCTTGGCGTCGGCCGCGCGTATCCCGAACTGCTTCTCGATTTGCAGATCCGCGAGGCGCCGCATCGCCTCCGGAGTCATCGCGGACTGCGGTGTCTCCTCGAGGAAGCGCCGGTATTGCTGCATGGCCTGATCGAGGCCCTGCTCGACCTTTACGTCCTGTTCATCCGGGCGAACGTTACGCAACTCGGCCAGCGTCCCCGCGGTCTTCTCTGTGCGCGTGACACGCGCGGCGCAGCCGGTGATGAGAACCGGCGCGATCGCCATCGGAATGGCGAGGCGGCGCATCAGTGTCCCTCCGCGCCGGACTGGGCGCGCGCAGCTCGATCGTAGCTATCGGCAACACCGAAGCGCGCCTCGGCCTGCTGGGCCACCAGGCGTTCCCGGCGGGCCTCGAGCTGATTGACGGCGACGGTCTCGATCAGGTGTCCTTGCCGGGCAATCAAGATGTCGACACGCTGCGATGCGTCGCTGACGCGCTCGCGGAGCCGTGCAATCTGGACGTCATATCCGACGTAGCTGTGCGTCGCCGCCTGCCTCGTCCTAACGAAGGCGTCATACTGCCGAGTGAGAGCGTCGACAGGCGCATTCAATTCGTTCAGGTGCGCATATGCCGCGGTCAGCCGCTCGGGGTACTCGGTTTCGAGCCGCCATGTGAGCGTTCCGCGCAGGCGGGCCGCGCGTTGCCGAAGCGCGAGCGATTCGGGATTATCAGAGTCGCCCAGCCGCTTCTCGATGAGTGCGATGCGCTCGCCGGCGATCTGTTCCTCTGCGGTCGCCAGATAATCCGGCCGGGGCGCGGTCAGGATGGCCTGCAGGCGTTCGGCAAGGTGCTTGCGCTGCTCGAGGCGCAAGCGAATCCGCGAATTTAGCTCCTGGAACTGCGCGTCGACCTCCGGCAGTAGCGGCTCGTAATTCTGTCCGCGAAGTCGGATGACATCGTCGAAAGCATCGAGGCTGGTCTTCCAGGCACTGAACTTCGACCGCAGGTCTTCGAGGTCGAGGTAGTTTTGCAATGCGGTTTGGAAGTCGTGAGATGCCATCAACTCCATCAGGTAGTAAGTTTCCGGCGCATCGGGCAGGCTGCGCAGGCGGATGACCCAGGTTTGGTCTTCCCGGCTCTCCTCGCGGACCAGCGCATTGAGAAACCGTCCTTCCTGGATGCTGCGAATCGATGCGTCGACTCTCTCGATTTGGTTGCTGAACAGCTCGAGCGCGCGCCCGTAACCGATCGCGGCGCGACCGTACCGTTTCAGGCTGGCGTACGCATGCGGTACGGCAAGCATGACCTCTTGCGCCGCGGCATCGGTCGGCTCACGATCTGCCAAGATGTTCCACGGCACGAGCGCACGGTCATACTGCTGGGCCGAGGCTTCGGCCCAGCCCGCCCGCAGCAGGGCTTGGTTCGAGAACGGCCCCTCGAGATGGACGCGGTCCAGTGACTGTCTGGCTCGCTCAAAATTGCCGGATTCGAACAGAATGGTGCCGAGCACCAGGTTCGACTTGTCGCGGATCGCGAGACCGGTAGGATCACCGGCCGGCAGCTGTCCGGCCTTGTCTAGTTGCTCGATCGCTTCCTGCTTTCGACCGTCCTGCAACAGCGCGATGCCAAGGTTGTAAGCAACAAACCCGGCCAGGTTCTCATTGCTCTTTAGCTCGCCGAGCACCTTAACCGCCTCGCTCGGCTGGCCTTTCGCCATATAGACGTTCGCCCGCAAGAACTCGACGTCGCCCCTGATCTCCTCGGGCACCGTACCCTTGATCCGCGCGAGGGCCTGCAGCGCATCATCGAGCTGATCTTTCTGGAAGCAGATGCGGGCGAGCCTGAAGGCGGCCTCGTTTCGTACCGCCTCATCGACGGCGCCTTCGAGCACCGCCTTGATCGCGCGCCCTGCTCGTTGGTGCATGCGGTAGTCAAGCTCGAAGTCTCCGACCGAGAATTCGGCGTCGTTGATGTGAAAATGAAGGGTGTCGAGTGCGGGCTCGTCGAGTCCATGGTACATGGCGAGCTCGGTGTCGAGCCGTTGGAGTGCCTCGAAATACCGTCCTTGGTAGGCGTGATAGAGCGCCTCGCCGAAATAGAGGTCCTTCAAGTCGCCGCCCGTGGCCGGATGGGCGGCAAGTCCCAAGGCCAGGCCGAGTCCGATGAGTCGGCGAGTCGCTGGCATCGGACTACCATTCCCCAAGCGCAATCGGAGGGTTGCCGGAACGCGGTCCGGCCAGAGTCAGTCCGACCATCTTTGGCTTCACTTCCTTGCGGAAGGTAAACTGTCCCGTGCGGCTGAAGTCCGCGCCGCCCTCAAGCTTGCCGTCGACAAGTACGTCCAGCTTGTGATCCCCGGTCGCCACGTTGCCGACGTAGATGCGTTGCACGCCGCCCTTGCGCAGAGCCTGGAGCTCTTTGGCGCTGTAGATGTAGTGCGCAACGAGTTGCCCGTCGATCTGGAGCCGCACGGCGTCGAGGCGCATCGTGTCGCCCTTGGCCAACTCGACGAAGATGGCGACCTGTGTCCCTGACGGATACAGCAGCTTCTCCTCCAGCTGGCTGAGTTCCGCCGACATGCGCAGGGCGTCTGACTTGATCTCCTGGATCTGTTCGTCGAGGCCCCTCATCTGGCGTTGGTCGGACGAGCTCTCTTCCTTGGAACGGTCCTGGACCCCACCCGCAGAGGGCGCGGGTGTGATAGTAACTTGCGCGTTGGCATGGGCTGAGCCGCCCGGACCCGTCGCGTTGACGGTATAAGTGGTCGATTGCGTAGGCCTCACTGTCGTAGAACCCTGCGCGGCGACACGGCCCACGGAGGGTTCCAAAGTGATGGATGTGGCGTTCGTCGACGACCACGTGAGTGTGACGGGTTGGCCCGCTTGGGCGGACGCTGGCGAGGCGCTCAAAGCGACGCTCGGGGACGCGGGCGGCGGCGCCAGTTGCGCTGCAGCAACGGGCTCCCTCCCGTTGGCCATGAGCGTGAACACGACCAAACCGAACAACACCGCAGTGCGAAGCGAATCGAAACGCATCGTACTTTACTCCCTGTCCATTGGAGCATGACGTGAAGCGGCAGGTGGTCCTGCCCCCCCCATTGGTCCGTATTGGTCTCAGGATTGCTGAATTGCACGACGCTGTAAACTGTTCCGAGGAACGGAATTCGAACGGGGAGCGCTGGTACAGGAGGACCTGGTCTTTGTGCCGCTCATGGAACGCAGCGAAAATTCGGAGCTATTCGGACTCCCTCTACCAGCACCATTCTCCGATGCACGTGGCCATGCGCACACATTTGGAATACACCAGACGGGGAGTATAAGATGGCCGCCATCAAAGTCGGTGTGCGCGAGTTCCGCGAGCGATCATCGCTAGCTTCCTAGAATCGGACACCCCTGTTGCCGTCACGAGGCACGGTGAAACGCTGGCGTTTACGTTCCTACCCGGCGAAAGCGCCCGAAAGCAGCCGAGTGTCTCGCCGCAGCGCTCGCCGACTTCAAAGAACTGCGTCGTCGCGGGAAGAAGACTGCCCGGAATCCAAAACGACCTAGAATCTCCCTGAAATTCACAACCAGCAACAATGGATGCAAGGCGCTGCGAGCTGGTCGGGCTAACAGGCACCTACGGCCGCGCGCACTGCAATTCGCAACAGGCTCTCCCGACGACTGCCATACCTTCTTTTTTCGACGAGCTCCGGAAGCTCCAGCGAGTAAGTGCGCTCTAACTGCCCAACGCGAAAACAAATCCCGCGCGAATCACTCGATTTCCCGGACGGGCTTCTGAAACGCAGCTCCTGCGGCCGCGAGCATCATCAATACGCCAGCGAACAGGAACATGAGTTTCATGTTCCAGGCCACCAGGAATCCCGCAACTCCCAAGGAGATTGGGGCCACGCCAAATGCGGCGAGCATGAGCACGCTGGACACTCGCCCGCGAACGGCGATATCAATGCGCTGCATGGCCCAGGCGCCGATATGAACATTGAGCATGCCCGCCGCCGCGCCCATCACGATCAGTATGGCCGCGACGCTTGAGGTTCGTTCCGCCAGCGCGATGGAGCTCAGGCAAAGGCCTAGCACTACAGCGACGAGAAGAATCAAGACACCGCGCTTGTGAATCTTCCACAGCCCAGCGAGCAGCGCGCCCATGAGGCTTCCCGCAGCAAGCGACGAAATCAGCGTGCCATAGGCCGCGGGTGAGCCGAGCTTCGTCTTGGTGAAATAGGCGAGACCAACGGCGACGGGCCCGGAAACGCAGAAGTTCATGATGGTGGCCAGCAACATCAGAGAGCGCAGGGGCACGTCCTTTGCCACGTAGGAGATTCCTTCAGCAATCGAATGCCACATCGCTTTCCGGGCAGCGGGAGTCTTGGGCGGATCGGGGAGTCTCCAAAGCGCGCCGATGATGAACAGAAAACTGATGGCGTCCACGAAGAAAGCCCAAGCGACGCCCAATGCCTGGATCACGAAGCCGGCGGGGACGGGGCCAACAATGGTGGTCAGCTGCGCGGTGCTTTGGCTGAGGGAGGACGCCGCGACAAGCTGTTGGCGCTTGACGAGCGAGGGCATGTACGCCGACTGCGCCGGAGCAGCGAATGCATCGGCTACGCCAAAGGCAAACCCGAGAGCGTACAGTTCCCAGGTTTGCAAAACGCGCAGCCAGACGAGCAGGCCAATCACGGTGACACAGACGGTTCGCGCCGTGGCCGTCGCCATCATGATTTTGCGCGCCGACAAGCGATCGCTGACGGCGCCGCCCATCAGCATCAAGACGGCACGCGGAATTGCGCCGGCCATCATGATGGCGCCCATGGCAATCGCCGAGCCCGCTTGCTGCAAGACCAGCCACGGCAAAGCCACGAGATAGAACTGATCTCCCAGGAAGGAAATCGTTCCGCCAATGAGCCAGAAGCGGTAGTTCGCGCTTTTGAGCGGATGCTCGACGGTTAGCACAGGAACAGACGCGACGGAAGCGGTTGCGGAAGCCATTGGAATCTCTCCCGTCAGCGGAGCGGAGCACCAGGGCGCGAAAGGGTGCGCGGGTTCGCGACCGCTGACTGCCAGCTAAAAGTAAATGCGAATTTACATTTACATTTTGTCCCCTGTCAAGCAAAATCTTTGCAACCTGATATAAAGGAGGGTCATGGCCAAAAATTCACTCGCTCCCCAGCAAGCACGCAGCCGCGAATCCCTGCGCAAGCTGTTGAAGGCCGCCGCGGAAGTGCTCGGGCAACACGGAGTCGAGGGCACCACGATTCCCCGCATCGCGCAGCACGCGGGATTGACGCCGGGAGCCGTCTACCGTCGCTTTCCGGACAAGGATGCGCTGCTGGAGACGGTGATCCTCGGCATCCTCGAGCGTCAGCACGAAAGGCTGCGCGTGGCCTTGACGCCGGAGATGGCCCGCCAGATTCCGCTGGCCGTGTTTGCCGAGCACGTGATCACCAGCATGCTAATCAGCTACCGCGCCAGCGCGGGGCTATTGCGCGCGGTGCGGCAATTTGTACAGGCGCGCGACGAGACAGCCTTCTATAAGAAGGTCGCTAAGCTGGAAATGCGGACTTTCCAGTACCTGATGGAGTTGTTTCTGGTGCACCGGAAAGAGATCCGCCACCGCGACCCCCAGGTGGCGGTGGCTTTTGCACTAGTGATGCTCAGCAGCACGCTGATCGAACTGATTCTCGTAGACCACGATTTGAAGTGCTGGCAAGTGGTGATCCCGAAGGAAGACCAGACGCTGAAGCGCGAGCTTCTGCGCAATTTTCTTAATTATTTAGGCGTTGAATACAAGAGCAGCTAGATGCCGCGTTGGCGATTCCGTTGGCCGTTGCCGCGCAGCGATTCGGAAGCGACGAAGGCAGCCTGCCAGAACGGAAAGGCCGACGCTGATACGGCGCCGTTCGACATTTGAGGCAAGAAGACCGCGATCAACTCACGATTGAGGCGATGAGCACAGAAGCGGTCACGACTTCCGAAATCGAAGGCGAGATTCTGGATCGCGCGAGTGTGCAGTCTTCCCTCCGCAAGCAACTGGGCCTTGCGACGGACGGACGGCGGGTTGGGCCTGCCGAGCGAGGCATCGCGGAGATGATGGTTGACTTGTATCGATCCTTCGGCGAGCCGCTGTCCGAAGAAATGCTGTTTCGCTGGCATCGCATGGTGATGAGTGCCAACCGTAACCTGCGAGATGTCGGGCGTTACCGAGCTGGGGCGCCGCCAATGCAAGTTGTGTCCGGGCCGATTGCGGAACCCAGAGTTCATTTCGAAGCGCCGCCGTCGTCACACGTGTCGTCGGAAATGAAGCGATTCATTTCCTGGTTCAAGCGAACCCCACCAGAAGGCCAAGAGCCGCTGCCTGCGCTAACGAGGGCGGGGATTGCTCACCTGTATTTCGAGAGCCTCCATCCGTTTGCGGATGGCAACGGGCGTATGGGACGAGCCATCGCCGAAAAAGCTCTGGCGCAAAGTCTCGGGCAGCCGACGCTCACCGCACTAGCCGCAACGATTCTTGCTCGGCGCAAGAATTACTACGAAGCGCTCGAAGCCGCAAACAAAGAAAACGAAATCACGCGCTGGCTGATGTGGTTTGCCGGTATCGTCATCGAAGCGCAGCGCCGGACCATCGCGCTAGTGGAATTTCTTATTGACAAAACGAAACTGCTCGACCGCCTGAAAGGCCCACTCAATGCTCGCCAGGAAAAGGCGATGTTGCGCATGTTCCGCGAAGGCCCGGAAGGTTTCAAAGGCGAACTTTCGGCGGGAAAGTACACCACCATCACCGGAAGCCTCGCCAGCAACCACCACGCGCGACCTTGTCGACTTAGTTGCCAAAGGCGCGCTAGTTCGCGAAGGGAAACGACGCTACGCCCGCTATCATGTCAGCGTTCCGCTGCGGCCGGTCCCGCACGTAACCCTGAGTGAAAAGGGTGAAATAGCCGAAGCGTAGCAACTATTTGCTGGGATTCTCACCCCCCTACTCCTGCGTTTTCTTGGGAGGAATTGACAAGCATCGCGCTGTTTCGCCCCATTGCTGTTGGTCTGAAGTTGCGGAAAGGCAAGCCAAAAAAAGCGAGGGGACCTTGCGGTCCCCTCGGTTGATGGCTACACCAGTTGTTCTGTTAGAATCGGAGCCGCAGACCAAACTCCATCGCCCGTGGCGAGTTCGCCTGCGCCTGTCCAGTGAATTGAACCCCGCTGAGCCCGCCAAGAGCACCCCAGTCTCCTTGATCACCAAGGACGAGGTAGGGGTCGGACAACTGGTTATGGTTGAACAGGTTCGAGAAAATGGCCTGGAACTCCGCGCCCACACGTTCGGTCACATGTACGTTTTTCTTGAGGCTAAAGTCCACGTTCCAGAAGGGCATGCCTCGTATGATTCCCTGGCCTCCTCCGTTCGAGGAGTCAATACCAAGGATAGGGTTTCGGAAACAGGCGTAAGCAGCCCCGGGATCTTGGAACATTGACGGACCGTACCAGCTTGATCCGAAGACTGAGCTGCCACCGACCGGATTGTTGTGACGGGAACTGCCGAAGTTATTCGGGCAGATACGAATGGCATTTTGTAGCGCGGCGAAGTCGAGACCCTCTCCCTCGCCAAACGCTTGTCCGCCACCGTAAACCTGGTTGTCATTGGCGTCCGTAGGAGAAACCTCCAATGGCAGGCCACTCCCGACCGACAATATGGGCGCAAACGTCCATCCACCAGCGATGTGCCCAATAATGCCATGCTGGCTCTTATAGAACGGCGGCTCGTAGACAAGAAACGTGTTGAACATCAATTTGCGGTCCCACGGCTGCGGTCCATAAGCGGAGTGGACGTTATACGGATCTGGCAGCGTGAATTGGCTCGTGGCTTGGACTTCGGAACCCGTCCCCAGAGCCTTTCCATAAGTCAAGTTGGACTGCAAGGTCAGGCCGTGCCACCCTGACATTCGAAGCGAGAAGAAACCAGCGTTGTAATTTCCATATCCGAGGCTGGTATTCATGCCCACACCGGAGGTCAGCTGACCTTGCGAGCCAAAGGGTGAACCCGGAATCGCTGTGTTCATCATGGATCTTGGGAAATTAAATGCGCCGCCGTCCAGATCGCTCCATATGGTCCAGACCCTCGCATTCTTGATGTTATCAGCTTCTTTCGAGGCAACCGCCTGAGCGCAGTTTGCGAATCCCGAGCAGTAGGCGGGATTCAGCGCCGCCTGAAAGAAAGGCTGAGACGCCACGGCTGCTAGCTGTGCTGGGACAACATTGCCGTTCGCGTCGATGCCTGCGCAGTTGCCCCCAGCCAGACCCGCGTTCCCACCACAGAATTGCCAAACCATCTGGCCGTACGCTTTAGCGAACGACTGGCCTCCGAGCGTCATCATGTACGGTATGGCGTTGAGGTTGATGGGTTGAAATTCGTGGCTTATCTTCCGGCCGATATAACCAAATTCTACAGTCACCTTATTGGTTATCTGCCGTTGCAGCGTGAGGTCGAATTGATGGCTCATGCTCGGCCGGAAATTGGGATCCAAGCCTTCGCCGGCACCGGCGGCAACGTTGTTAAATCCGGGGAAGTCAGGCTGAGGTAAGGTTTGCGTGGCGGCAGGAAGCGGCGCTACCAAGCCATCCCAACCCCCACTGGTTGGACCGATTCGGAAGGCGGTGTTGGGAGTTGCCCCTCCGCAACCACCGGTCGTCAGCGGGCTATTGCACTGGACTGCCTGGATCAGGCCGGTACCGAGTAGAGGTACCAATACCAGATCGACACCGTTGAGACGTCCGTACAAGATACTATATCCCCCACGAATCACGGATTTGCCGTGGCCAAGCGTCTTCCCTAGCAGACCACTATCGAAGCTGGGGTTCCATGCGGCAGCAACGCGCGGGCTGAATGACTTGTAGTAGGGGTTGTACGGATATTTCGGTTTTCCAGCCACATTGCCGTTAAGCACAAAGCCAACCTCCGGGTTGAAAACCTGTCCCTGCAAAGCGGCGGCCTTACGCGCGTCCAGGTAGGCTTTCGTGTCGATTGGCTTGTCATTGACGTCCACCAGAGTAATCTGCTTTCCTTGCGCCTCCACCGGCGGCATCTCCAAAGTCCAGCCGAGGCCGTACGTCAGAGTGAAAGTTGGCTTCATCCGCCAGGAATCGCTGGCGTAAAGGTTATAGAAAGGAATGGTGCTTTGGTCAAACGCCGGAGTCTTCGGAGGATTCAAAGTCAGGTTTGACCCAGTCCTCGTGTAAGCGATTTGCGTTACGCCGGGTATGCCGAGCGCGATGGCATAGTCGCGTGCCCAAGCCGTCGCTGGTACCCCGGCAGGAGTGAAACCCGTCATGTCCATGCCATTTGCCGTTGTTAGGCTCGCCCCCAATTGGTACACCGTTTGGTAGTTAATCCCGCCGCCGTTGTCGGTGCGCTGGTGGTAGTTCCAGTTATGTTGATAAGTTCCACCAAATTGAAAGAAGTGCTTCCCCTTTAGCCAGGACACATCATCGCGAATCATGTGGTCCAGACCATCCCAGAATCTAGTTCGCACGCTCTGTGTGTTCAGGTTGTATGGAGCTAAAACATTGGTAGAGGATTCGCCAAATGGTTCGATCGCACCTCCCAACCCGGTTACTTGCGGTGGCTGGGCCTCGGAAGCGCGCGCCCAATAATTGCGCAAGAAACTGTAGTGAAAATCGTTGGTGAGATTGGTGCTGACATTGGTTGTGAGACTAGCGGTAAGATACCACGGCACCTGTGGACGGCTGGAGGCGGATGCTGGCACGCCTAGCTTGTCACCTGGGAAGAAGCCGCCGATGTCCACTTGGTTGTTGGTGGCACGCTCCATTTTGTAGTAGCGATACGTCGTGTAGAAGCGCCACTTGGAGCTGAAGTCGTGGTCTAAGCGAAGCACGCCAATATTGTCCTTCCAAGGCAGCGACACGTTGCCTTGGAACTTAAGAACATTCAAATGGTCACACCGGCTGACGCTGCCACAGTCTGTCACGTTCGACTGCGGCATGAACTGCCACAAGGCCTGCATCGTCGGACTGATTCCCAGGCCTCGCGGGTCAAGCGTCGTGCCCGAACCGGGATACGTCGTTCCGGGAACCAATGCGCCAATGGCAGGCGCGCTGGAAGGATAAGTAACTGGTCCAGGATTCAAATTGTAGACCGTCCCTCCGAACTGCAGGAGGCCAAGCCTCATCCCCTCGGACGGGACTGCTCTCCTAACGGTGGACGAGTTTACCCAACGGAATCCTTCGTAGTTCGCAAAGAGAAACGTCTTTCCGCCAAGAATCGTCTTGGGAATCACTTCCCCACCGACGGAGCCGCCGAAACGGTTGTAGTGGTAGACCGGGACAGCTTTCCCGGCAGCATTGTTATCGAAAGTGTTCGCATTCCAATCGTTATTTAGATAATACTCATACGCTGTTCCATGCCAGGTATTGGTGCCGCGCCGGGTCACCATCTGAACCTGAGCCCCCGCGGAACTGTTGAAGTCCGCCGTCTGGTTCGTCGTTCCAACCTTGAATTCTTCAATGCTGTCCACCGGCGTCGGCATCACCCCTGACGGTCCGCCCCCGCCGGGAGCGCCCGTAACACCAGTTCCCGTGGCATAGCTATTCACCAGGCCACCGCTTGGGTCGCCGGCAAACCCAGGCGTATAAGTATTCATTGTACCGTCCATATCGCTTGAGTTATTCCCGCCGTCCAACATGTAGGAATTTTGATCTTGGTTCGCTCCCGCGACGCTGCCGTCCGGAGCAACGCCAGGCTGCAGGGAAACGAAAGTGCTGACGTCCCGCCCCAACCCAGGCAGAGCATCCAGCGCGACTCCGCTGATCGTGTTGCCCACCGTGGCGTTCATCGTTTGCAGTTCCGTGTTGGTAGCCACCACTTCCACAGATTCCGTTGTCGCACCCAATTCCATCTTGGCGTCTACTGTGCGCGACTCCCCGACAACCACATCCAGATTGGCAACCTTTGCCTGACGAAACCCCGACTTAGCGATGGTGATGCTGTATTTCCCTGGAGGTACGTTCGGGAAGTCATACCGACCGGCATCGTTTGTCGTTGCGGTTCGCACCGCGTTCGTAGCAAGATCAGTTAGGGTAACCGCCGCTCCAGATATGGAAGCCCCAGTCGGATCGGTTATCGTGCCAAAGATGACGCCCGTACCCGCTGTCTGAGCGAATACGAGGCCGGCGAATGCACTCGACATCAAAACTACAAACAGTACTGAAAAAAATGTTTTTTTCATGGCTTGGAAATCCTCCCCCAGTTTTCCAAGAAACACGTGTTTGTTTGAGGTGGGCCCGAGAATCCGGCAGAGTAATGCCCACGCCGCCGGACGACTCAACTTCCTTCTCCATCTCAGTGCATACGCATAGCCATTCTGTGTTTCACGTATCCCGTTCATTGGCAATACATTGCACATCTAAAGCTGATATAAATTATTTGTAGATATGTAGATTGATGAAACGCGGATATGTAATTCCGTATTTGAAGCTTCCTCAGAGGTTCTCCTATGGAGGCCGAAATCTGGCTGGTCAACGAGACGCTTCGTTTAGAAACGGGAGCGCAGCACGAGCGTGATGTACCCTCAAATTAGGACGGGTCGGGAAAATCTTCGCTCGCATTCGACACCATTTACGCGGAAGGGCAGCGGCGCTAAGTGGAATCGCTGTCGGCTTACGCGCGGCAGTTCTTCGACCAAATGGAACGCGCCCCGAAAGTGGATGTGATTGAAGGGCTTTCGCCTTCGATCGCCATCGAGCAGAAAACCACCACGCGGTCGCCGCGGTCCACGGACGGAACCATCACGGAAATTTACGATTACCTGCGCGTGGTGTACGCATCGGTGGGCGTGCCGCATTGCCGAATTGCGGGAAGCCGATTACGCGCCACTGCCGGCAGGCGTGGAGTTCGTGAACGAACCAATCAAAGCGTTCACGAACCGTTTGCGGGAGGAAAAGGGAAAAGACATCTGGATGATGGGTGGTGCTGGCATCATCGCGTCGTTTCTCGATGAAGGAGAGATCGACGAGTTCATCATTCATGTGATTCCCAAGTTCATAGGCGAAGGCATTCCGTTGATTGCGCCCGGTCGTCGTACGGTGCCACTAAAGCTGATCTCCTCCACGAAGTTCCCGGACGGCGTCGTTCGACTGCGCTATGAGGTGGCTAGGTAGCTCCTGAGGACGCAACGTATGACGACTATCTCATTCTCGTTTCTTGTGGTTTAATCCCCCCAACCCCGGTTTCCTTACCCTCAACGTACGATCAGACGCTACGGAGGAACTAACATGGCCACCGCTGGCAATCTCAAGCCTCTTCGCATCGCACTCGCAGTCGTCGGAGTGATTTTCATCGTTGGAATCTATCCCTTGACTATTCTGTGGCCGTCAGGATGGATATGGCACATGAGCGGCCACTCGACCTACTTACAGATGATTCTGGGCGTTTATGCCACGCTTGGCGTCTTCCTCCTTCTCGCGGCGCGCAATCCGCTCAATAATCTCAGCCTGATCTGGTTCACGATTTGGTCGAGCGTCGTGCATGGTGGGATCATGACCGTGCAGGCTCTTGTCTATCCGGAACACCGTGGGCATCTTGTCGGGGACGTGCCTGCACTGCTGCTGATTGCCATCGTGCTCGCGGTCCTGACGCTTCGCGCTGGCAAGGTCGAAAAGCAACCGGCTTGATCCATCAAGCGGTGGAGCTCGAGGCCCAACTTGCGAGCGGCTGATATGCTCCCTTGGCTGCCAAGGGGGGATTTTCCATATGAGTGGTCTGCTTAACAACGGATAAGCAGGAGTCGGCATAATTCGGGAAGCGGCATGCTGCCTTTTATGCCGCGCGCGGCATAAAGGCCACGGCTACTGCACGTACGATTTTTTCGATCAATGCCCGCACCGCATGGCGTGCGCGAAGTGCTCGTTCTACACGCCCAAAGGCTCGACGGCCTCGGCACTTCTCGAAGGCAAGAACAGTTTGTTGCGTATGCGGCAGGAAATTCCGCTGACGGACGCAGAGGCGGCAGCAGTAGATGATGGTGCCGCAGCTCTCGATTCGTTGCTGAAGCGTCTTGCCAACGTCCCGACACCGGCCGGTCCACCGGGCGGTTCCCGGCGTAGATGCGGCGGCGGAAGCAATCAATGTTCCGCTGGGGAACAGCTTTGAGGACAAGTTCATTGACATTCCGGAGAAGGGCGTTCACCGGAGGGAGGTGAACGTCAATAGGGTCCGCGATCAGTTTTTTCGGACGCTGGAAGTGCCGCTGCTGGCTGGCCGCGATTTCGACAAACGAGATACGCTGAATTCGCCGCGGATAGCGATTGTGAATGAGCGCTTCGCGCACGAGCTGCTCGGAGGGAGTAATCCCTTGGGAGCGACGTTCTACACGGCGCGAGGGAGGGCGGACGAGAAGGTCTATCAGATTGTCGGGCTGGTGGGGAACACGAAGTATCGCGATGTGCGAGAGCAGTTCCAGCCGATTATTTTCCTGGCGGAGAGCCAAGACGCGGAGCTGGATGCGGATTCGACATTCGTGATTCGTTCCGGGGAAAGTGCAGCGTCGCTGATCGCAGCGCTGAAAGAAGTGGCAGAGAAGGCGAGTCCGGAAATTGTTTTGAACTTTGGAGTGCTGCGAACCACGGTGCTGCGGGGGTTGACGCGGGAAAGACTCGTGGCGACGCTTTCCGGGTTTTATGCCGCGCTGGCGGCCCTGCTGGCGATGATGGGACTCTACGGAATTGTTTCGTACATGGTGATTCGGCGAAAAAATGAAATTGGTATTCGAATAGCGATTGGCGCGAGCAAGGGCAGCATTCTGAGAATGATTCTGCGAGAAGCGCTGACGCTACTGGGGGCTGGGCTGGTGATCGGGACGATTTTGGCGGCAGCGGCGGGTAGCGTTGCGAGCGCGATGTTATTTGGCGTGACGCCGAGGGATCCGATGAGTCTCGCGCTGGCAATTGGCGGGTTGGCATTGGCAGCGGTGTGCGCGAGTCTGATTCCGGCGGCGCGAGCGACGGGAGTGCAACCGGTGGAGGTTTTGCGAGAAGAGTAAGTGCCAGAGGACATAAGCAGGCCTCGCCCTTGCAGGCAAGGCCAGATGCGGGCGAATTTGCGGGCAGCCTACTGGCTGCCCGCCGCCGTGCTTCCCGCTTTCAGAATGGAAGCGGCAGCCGCGAAGATGCGGGCCGCGCTTTGATTGGGAATTTCTTTTTCGGTTTTCAGCCAATGCTGTATGTAGCCACGGCAGAACTCCGCACCTTCAAGGCCCAGCGTCTCGCAGCAAATGAGCGCCACGGACTCAGCCTCGACCTCGCGGATGTGTCTCGCGGTCTGCTCGCTATCCACGAGTCTGGCGGTTGTTGTGTGTCCCAGGGCGATGTGAGCGATCTCGTGGAACGTTGTTTTAAGCGGCAGGGCGGCAGGAGGATTTATGGCGATTTCACGCCCATTCGCAAAGCCCTGAATGTTGCCGTTCATCTCATCAAAAGAGGTGCGGGTGATGTTCAGCATACGAAGCGCCGTGTCGATGTCAAAGCCGGGAATCGGCGGAACGTGCATTTCTTCGCCCTCGGTTTGCGCGAGTACAAACCGATACGCTCGAAACCGGAACGAGTAGCACGTTTGCGGCTCGGCCGTTTCGTCCTGAGCATCGTCGCATTGCGTGGGTCTTTTGAACGGCATGGGCATGCAAAGCGTTATCCCTTTCTCGCCTTTGCGTACCTGCCGTTTCTTTTCGAGCCAACCGCGATAGGTGTTGAGTGGACCGGGCTGCAAGTTGCGCCCGATGCATTGTTCGAGCGCAAGCAAAGCATTCCCGAAACTGTAATTGTGGAATGCGGTGTAAGCTTCCAGCATTCGCCCCGGCTTTTCGACCGCGTCGCGAAGTAGTTCCCCCCAAGTGGCATGTTGTCTGTCTGGCATTGGTTCGTTTCTCTCTTTCCTCCTTCTTTCAAGCGTGATTTCCGCTTGAAAAAAAGAAGCGAATGCCCTTCGTGGCGGAGAAACGCGCCTGTCCGTCCGCACTGTCAAGGCCGCGGGGTCGGCGTTCATCGAAGCAAAGCGCAGAGCCTTGACAGAATGAGCGGACGGATCAGGCGCAGGGTTTAGCCAGGAAGGGCAGAGAGATCAGAACGATTCGCGAGGGGGAGCTATACGAGTGGGTGGTTCACCGAAGCCGCGAAGCTGCCGGGCGCGGGAATTGGCCCGAAGGGATGCCAAGGAAAATGCGCCGGAAGAGAAGGTATTTGCGAAATCAGTGAGTATCGGCGTCACAGGCAAGCTCGGCGAAGCGGACACTGCGGGTTATTCGTACCGCAGGGCGACCATCGGATCGACAAGGGACGCCCGCCGCGCTGGGAGAAACGCAGCAAGCAGCGCGATAGCAACCAAGGAGATGGTTGCTCCCATAAATAGCGAAATGTCTGTCGGCTTGATGCCGTAGAGCATTCCGTTGATGGTCGAGGACAGCAAGCGGACTACTACAAGAGCGCCGCCGATGCCTATTGCCACGCCGCAGAGAACGACTGCTAGCGTCTGGCGCAGCACAAGTATTCGGATGTCGCCTCGCTGCGCGCCCAGAGCCATGCGAATGCCGAACTCATTCGTTCGGCGCGAGACGCCATAGGCAACGACTCCGTACAGTCCAATCGCTGCAATGAGGCAAGCCAACATCTCGAAGATTGAGGACAACAACGCAGTCAAACGCTCCTGGGAAATCATGTCGTTGACCACGGTCACAAGGGGCTGGACCTCCTGAACTTGCAAGGTTTTGTCGCTTGCCGCCACGTCGGCCCTTATCATACCTGGCAGCAATCGCGCATT
>Ga0126379_10001037_pt1 | contig 16400 bp, 16 predicted proteins | sample PanSoiMetPlot_24_FD_92640 | JGI IMG/M metagenome (GOLD analysis project Ga0126379, IMG submission 92640) | Tropical forest soil microbial communities from Panama - MetaG Plot_24 | ecosystem: Environmental > Terrestrial > Soil > Tropical forest > Bulk soil | place: Panama | collected 2016-02-17 | reverse complement strand
TGAGATCGACGCTGTCAATGTCAGGAAGTTCACTGGCGACCAGGACAATCTTGGGACGCGAGCCATTTTGCAGACATTGGAGTGCGTGCCTCCCCGAGTCGTATGTAGATACGTCGTATTGTTCCTCGGACAGAATTGTTCTTGCGGTATTCAAAACACTAGCATCGTCATCAATGATCGCGACAGAAAGCCGGGCCATGCGTTTTCCAATCATGTTGTGGCTGTAGGTCAGTGGTACCGGTGCCCTACTTGTTCGCTTAATAGGGCCTTCGGCGTTTGCCTTGAGTTGAGCTTGCGTAGAGCCGGAGAGATTTGTGCGGTAGCTGTGTTCATTCATGGCAAAGCACCAGTCTCCACAAATTGGGCCGCGGGTACCTGAGCTGCTTCCGCCCCAGGGGTGGCTTGTTCTTTTGGCGAAAGGGCCTTCGGTCTTGCCGGCAAACTGCAGGATGACCATAAACTGCAGGGATCACCATACTTGGAGGAGCGACCGGTGTTATTCCAAAATCGATAGATGAAATTCAGAATTTTGACTGTCTGAAGGGAGTCGCTGTTTGGGCGGCGGATCGATTCTTGGGACGCCCTATTGGTCAGACGAAATTGCGTCGGTAGGACGACAAAGTGAAACAGCTTGCACACGGAGAACTCGCCTGATAAGTCGTCGTTGAGCTAAATGCATGGAAACAAAAGGCATATGTCTGTAGGCCGCTATGCCAAGTCGCTACGGCATTGGCCGCTGAGTTGCTAAATGGAAGTGGAGATATGATCGAGGTAAATCAGGTGTGTAGCAACCGGCTTCTTAGCGATGTCCCGCCGGAATGGGTGCTTTTCGGCAAGTCACTCGCGATGCAGGATCTCAAGCATAAGCTGGTGCGAGTCTGCTCAACCTCGGTTTCGGTATTGTTGCAGGGCGAGGTTGGGGTTGGCAAAAGCCTACTTTCACGGTTCATCCACAAATATTCGCCCGGGCTGGAAGGGCCTTACATGCGGGTTAACTGTTCCGCACTGTCCAGCTCGCTAGATTGCCTGGATTTGTTCGCCCTTCCAAAGCTAAGCCGCACCCACTGTTCCTGTTGCGAGGCCACAGAAAACAGATCTCCGCACTCAGGCACCCTCTTTTTTGATCAGGTAAGCGATCTCAACCCCCGGCTCCAATACCAGGTCACGAATGCACTTGCTGAACGTGATCTGGCCAAGATGTCGCACCAATGCTCGGAGGGCAAAGGTGTACGGATCATCAGTGCCAATACGCGGAGCTTGCGTGAGGAAGTGAAATTGGGTCGATTTCGACGTGAGTTGTTCTACCGTCTGGCAGTGGTAACGATCGACGTGCCACCTTTGCGGAACCGGCTCGAGGATATACCTGACCTAATAGAGTACTTCCGACTGCGTTATACCGCTAAGCTCAACGTGACGAACACGCCGTTTCCGGCAGACCTGCGGTCCCGGGCATTGAGCTACCGATGGCCAGGCAATATTCGTGAATTAGAAAGTTTTGTTCGCCGATGTGTTCTCCTGGGCTATGATCGCTGCACCTTTGGTGAGGCCGACTCTGCTATCGGGTGCAGTCGGGAATGGGAGAGTAGGTGTTGCGGCAGCGGCGCTTTCCGCACCAAGGGGCAACCAGGCAATTGAAAATTGTGTGCAGGGACCTGAGCGAGCGAATAGCGGCAACTTGAGCCCACCAACGATATTGCTCGGCTTAGCAGTCATCTTTGGCTTCGCGTCGGCATAAGTCTGCAATGCCTCGACAATTGGACAGGTCCTGTCTTCTTATGTCAAAACATCTCTCAGGCTAGAGAGCAATGCATTTCATCCGCACGATCTCCACGCCGGCCGGTGAATCAGTTCATGCCGTTGGTGTACAGAGAGCTCAGCCACGGAGTTTTCTTTCCGAGTCACCAATATCGGAATTTGATGCTAATCACATATTTCAAGGTCGTGGTCGCATTTGGTGCAAACAGTTGCATCTAAAGTTTGGATAAATAGCGGAATTGCTTGAGTCATGTTTGGCATGTTGGTTGCATTCATAGGTTGTCGAAGACTGACCGCAGCTCATTGAATGGCAGGACAGGAGTGTGTCCCGGATAGCGCTCAGAGCAGAGCCGGAGAGGTGTCACGATTCTCTCCCACGATGCTCGGAGGTCGCGGAAAGAGTTGAGAGCGAGGAAAGAAGAATCTCCGACTTAGGAGCTTGCCGTGTATCCATTGTGGCCTCACACCCATGAATCTCTGGACAATTCTCTGGCACTGTTCGCCGAAGGACTGGGAAAACTCAAGGCTGCGCAATCCGTCGATATTGCTGAAGTCATTGAACAGTTAAAGGCGGCTGCAGAAGCGGCTCGAAACCTGCGCTCGTTGGTACTGTCGGTAAAGCCCAACGCTTCATGGCATAGCCGAGAGGAATTTGATGCGCTGGTAGGGCGGATCCAGAAGATTTCGGAGGCCCGCTCCCGCCTTCTGGCTCTCGCGATGGAGTTGGAGGCCGGCAGCATGGTTCACCGCCGGGCATCACGGGTCGAACAGATGGATCAACTCCGTGAACAGGCGGTCCTAGAGTTACGAATTCAGGCTGAGCCCGGTGAAGAACCGCCAATTCTGCCGGGACCTGAGGCCGACCAATGGATCCAGTGGGCATGCGCCTTGAAAGAGCCTGACGATGCAGAAGCTCTTCGGGCTCTTCGGAGCGGATTTGCAGCCCTTGACGATTTTATAGCCAACCTGGAGTCCGACATGTGGTTTGCCGGAACGAAAGCCGTAGTTTAGGAGATAGACATGAGTACAATGTGCCAACCAATCTGTACGTCTTTGGATAATTCTTTAGCGCTGCTATCTGATAGCTTGGGAAAACTGAAGGCGGCCCAGTCAGTTGATGTGAAAGAAGTAAGCAACCAGCTTGCGATGGCCGCAGAAGCTGTAGGAAGCCTGCGTTCACTTGTGACGTCCGTATTGCCTGAAGCCACATGGCAGAATCGAGAGGACCTTGACGCGCTCCTTGGGCAGATCGATAGGATCATGGGGGCTCGTTCCCGTCTTTTAACCCTTGCGACCGAGTTGCAGCGCGGCATGATCGTGCACCGCCGGGCCGTGCGGGTCACGCAAATGGATCAACTCCGTGAGCAGGCGATCAACGAATTACAAGCCCAGGCCAAGGCGGCTGGACTCCCGCCAACTCTGCCCGGCCCCGAAGCAGACCGTTGGATCGAATGGGCGTGTGCCTTGAAAGAGCCCGAAGATGCCGAAGCTCTCCAGACCCTTCGGAACGGATTTGTCCACCTCGACACTTTTGTTGCCAACCTCGAACCTCACATGTGGGTAGTCAAGGTGACCACCCCGGTCTAGGGACATTGACATGAGTTCATTGCTTCCTCCCGACGCCCTTGCTTCGCTGGACGACTCTTTGTCTCTTCCATTCGCAAGCCTGGAAGCACTCAAGGCAGTCAAATCTGTCGACGTCGAGGGAATCATCAAGCAGCTCAGTGTAGCTGCAGAATCCAATCGAAACCTGCGTTCGCTTGTGGCGTCGGTCTTACCTGAGGCTGCATGGCAGAGCCGGGAGGAGCTGGACGCACTGCTTGCGGAAATCCCGAACATTTCGGCTGCTCGCTCCCGTCTTCTGGGTCTCGCGATGGAGTTGGAGAGTGGCTCGATTGTGCACCGTCGAGCAGTCCGTGTAGAGGAGTTGAATCAACTCCGCCAGCAGGCGATCATCGAGCTACGATCGCAGGCCGAGTTGGGGAAACAGCCATCAGTTCTACCTGGCCCTGAAGCCGATCATTGGATCGAATGGGCGTGCGGCTTGAAAGAGCCTGAAGATGCGGCATCTCTTCAGGCTCTTCGCACCGGATTTGCAATCCTCGACGATTTCGTCGCCAACCTCGAGCCTGGCATGTGGGTGGCCAAAACCGGGGCTGGGGCGCCTTTGTCGAACGGAGCGGAACTTGGGAACCCGGCTCAGGACGTTCGAGAGCAACTGCGGCACCGTCTTTTGGCCCTGGCGAGGGAGTTGGAAAGCGGCAATATTCTCCACCATCGGGCACTCCGTGTAAATCAGCTGAACCGGCTTCGTGAGGAAGCGATTTCCGAGTTACGGTCCCGGGCCGAGTCCGAGGCAGGATCACCAACTCTGCCGGGACCGGAGGCCGACCAATGGATCAAGTGGGCATGTGGCTTGAGAGAGCCCGAAGATGCCGAAGCGCTTGCGACTCTTCGAGACAGTTTTGCCCACCTCGATGATTTTGTAGCCAATCTAGAGTTGGATATGTGGGTCGCAGGGAAGTCGCCGCTTGCCGAAGCACCACCACAGCGAGAGAAGTCAGTCGATAAGGTGTCGTCCCAGAAACAACGTCGCGCAAAGACAGGTAACTCTGACGACCCTGGGTTATCGTCGAGTCCTATAACAGCCACATTGAAAGCAGCGACGTCGACAGAACAGGGTGGAGAGTCGCGAGTTCCAAACGTGCCCGATAGGTTAGCTCAATCGATGATTGAGTCGAAAACGCTTACGCCAAGCCATGAGCTTGCTTCACGAGCCAAGGATGAAGCCCAACGCCCCGCTTCGCCCGAAACGGGCACCACACCGGCGATCAGCTTCGAAATCACGACTGGAGTTGGAGACGCTAGAGGAAAGAAATGGTGGATGGTGATTGCGATTGCTGCGTTTGCGGTTCTTACGGCATACGGAGCAATAGAGTGGAGCTCACACCGGAATCCTACCCTTCCGGCTAAAGTTGCTGAGAACGACCTCACCCACAGTTCGGCAAACCAAGGCCTCGATCAATCTGAAATGTCAAGCGATTCTGGAACGCACGCCGCTGGTCAGCCACTGCTGACCAGAAGCGAGTTCAGGCCGCAGGACCGAGGCGTCGTCAGAACGGTTCCGACCACACTGTCCGCAAGCCAGGCCGGCACGCAAGGCGGTGGAGCGATGAGCCAACCGGCAATCAGGGCTTCGAATGATGTTGCCGGTGTTTACAAGGCGACCGCTTCCCTTGGAGGTGCAACGCAAACGCCCGGTCCCGTTCCTTCCGGCTTGCAGAATACGCCTCCAAACAACACGACCAGCGTTCTAAAGGACAATTCGGCCGCGCAGTCGACGCTTGCTGCTCAGAAACCGAGAATTTCAGCAGGCGGCGCACAAGGCCTGGTGATCCGCCCAGTCGCGCCGCTGTACCCGGCTTCGGCCCGGCAAGCGCACATTGAAGGCACAGTGGTCTTGCAGGCTGTAATTGGGAAGGATGGAAATGTGCAAACTGTGCGCGTGGTAAGCGGCCATCCCATGCTGATCCAGGCAGCCGTAAACGCTGCGAAACAGTGGCACTTCAACCCCTATTATCAGGACGGGGAACCCGTCGAAGCTGACACTCAGATTAATGTCAACTTCACGCTCCAGGCGGACTAACCTTCATAACTGCCTAAACGGTGCACCCGTTTATCTTCTCTAGTTCGAGCAAACCAAGCTCGCACACATTTCCTCACCCAACCAGGTGGTACCCAGAGCGAGCTTCCCCCTCTACTGGATAGCATAATCCCTCGGTACATGGATTTTGTGGCTTCTAGCAAGGCCACATATCCGACAGGTACGAAAGCCGACAGTTGGCTTGAAAGAATGCGGATGGTCGGACCCACGCCGGGTCGGGTGTTCTCGCACTATCTTGGTCGCTTCCTTGACGATCTTAGGCATTTGTTATCTTCCTTTCTTTTGCGCGACACTTATGTCACACCGACAGGGGAAGGCCCCTGTCGTGATGTGGGATTTCGGACGGTACAGAGTCTAATGGTGAAGTCGATCCATAGTATTTTAGATCCAGCTTTCTACCCTTTTTGCTGAAATACGAAAACGACCTAATCCTAACCGTTCCATCCTGTATTGCAGGCTGGTTACGAGCACACCAATACCATATCGTATACTCCGCCGAAAGCTAATCGACGACTCTTCCTCGAAGTATTTCGTCGGGCACGATACTTCTCCAATGCGAAAATTGAAGTGAACGCACTGCGCCAGCATCTGGTTGTCAAATACAAAACCATCGGAGTTTTCTAGTAGAGGTAAGGTGGTCAAAACAGATCGGCGGAACGCTCGATAGCCGGTGTGGTACTCCGAGAATTTCGCCCCCAGAAGCAAATTCTCGACCAAGGTCAGTACGCGGTTAGCGACATATTTATACAGTGGCATGCCCCCTTTGAGAGCGCCGCCACCGGCAATTCGCGAACCAAGCACTACATCGTAAACGCGATACGCGATCATTGCTGCCATGGAAGTTACCAACAATGGCGTGTACTGGTAGTCGGGATGCACCATTACCACAATGTCCGCCCCGCAGGCGAGTGCCTTTCGATAGCACGTCTGCTGGTTTCGTCCACAGCCGTAGTTGCTGTCGTGGACGTACACACTCAGTCCCAGGCTGCGTGCAAGGGGTACAGTTTCGTCGGAGCTTTCGTCATCGACCAGAATCGTTTGGTCAACCGTGTCCGGAAGTTCGGCGACGGTGGCCTGCAACGTCTTAGCCGCGTTATAGGCCGGCAACACAACGATAACTCGGTGTCCGTTAATCACATGCAGCTCCTCGGTGCAATTGCTGTTGTATGGCATTTCGTCTTGGCCAAACTATGACGCATGAGGATCGGTGGTCTGTCCGAGTAAACCACCATCATGACTGCCAAACTTGATATTGGAACAACCGCCAGCCATGCAGACGCGTGTGGAACGAACAATATCGGTACAGCATAGAGAGCAGCCAGCGGCCAACGAGCCACTGAGCCAGCTAAGAGGACAAACGGAAGCGCTAGCAGTATGAGATCGTGAGCCAGAAGATGGAAACTTAGCAACAGGGCGGCAATCACGGCAGCTGCGAACTTGACTTCCCACGACGGTTCGGGGTTCTTCATCAACCGCCAGACAACTCTAAGGATTAACAGCCCGATGATTCCTGTAATTACTGAAACTACGTAAGCATGGGGACCGACCAATGCATAGATGATTCCACGGAGTGCGACATTGCGGCGCGGATCCATGTGATAAGCGCTAATGGATGTATAGGAAGCGCCTGTCATACCCACAAGGTAATGCCAGTAACCTATCATGCCTGTCGGTCGAACCAATGCCAGGCAAAGGGCAAAGACACTACTTCCCGAGATGGCGAAGCCCTTCAGCAATCTTGGACGCCAAAAGGCAAGCGCCAGCGCCAACGGCACGATGATCTGAAACTTGAAAAGAGCAAGGCCGAGAATGAGACCCGCCAATACGTCGCGTCCGTTTCTAACAGCAAACCAGCAGGCAATCAGTATGAGTAATGCGAATGTGGAATCCTGCTGCTCCCAAAGTACAATGAGGAACGGGAACATCCCTAGAACTGCGCAGTAGCATCCTAAAAGCCGTCCACAGGCAACGCCCAAAAGCAGCGCAAGTAACGTCCAGCACCAGCACGCGGCCTCGTAGCGCAGAAATGAGAAAGGTAGGACGACCAGCAGCTCATAAGGCGGGTGGGTATATGGCTTAACGTCAACAAGTGGCAACGACGGAACAATGTTGCGTTGAATGGCAGCGTAACCGTCAGGATTGTAGATGTTCTGGCCGGAGCGAAGCGCAATCGCTGCCGTGTAGAACATCTTGAAGTCTCCCTTCTCGAGTCGCAAATTACCGCTCTGAACGAGGGCAAATACCACCAGGTTGACCCCAATCAAAAGAGACGGGATCAGGGCGTTGTCTGACCACGGGCGCATTCCAGCCTCTGCCACCCAGCTGGCTGGCGGCTCCCCGCAAGCGTCCTGGGCACGATTCATTTGCATAAATCGAGAGTACTTAAGATGACGTTCGTGTCGTCCGTTGTTGCGCTCCAGAAGGTGCGGCCGGGATAAGATTTGCACAGATCGACATCAATCTCTTTTCCTTTGGAGCGTCCCCACAGAATCCGTTCGGATGCGAAGCTTGCGCCGTTGTGGACGAGCTCGTTTCCCGGATAATGGCTTTGCATGTCGTAGGACACCAGAACCAGGTGGTCTCCTGGTTTATTCACTAATTGCTGAGCTATCAGCGTCCGAACATTGGGAAAGGCGAACACGGTGTTTATTGCAGAACTCCCGGTCTGCTTGGCCAGAGAAGCCACCACCACGGTCGCGCAGACTGCGATGACAAAAGCTTGATGGCCGCGTTCTCTCTGCTCCCATAGGTACCGTAAGCCCTCGGCGGCAAGAAGATATACAACTACCGTCGCCGGCGCCGCATAGTGCAACAGGTTGTAAAGACACAGTGCACAGGCGGAGGCCGTAAACACAGCCAACCATATTGCGGTCCGCAGTCGCGGTTTGAAGAAGACGCTTGAAAGCAGGCCGACGAGTACCGGTAATGTCAGGACTGGGCCAACATAGAACATCCAGTTCTGAGAAAGTCGACCGATTTCAATTCCCGCAAGTCCCGAAACTGAATTAGTCTCAGCAAGTTTGTAATTCTGCGCCGTGGTTTTCATGAACTGATCAAACACCGGGTCTACCATTACAAGATGTGAGTTGCCTTTTTCCCACAAGAAGAAAGGCAGAGGCCAATAGGTGTGATGATTCAGCACATAGGGCATTTCAAGTACGTTACCCGTGGTTTGATGATTGTAGAAGCCCATCATGACTAACCCGAGGGCCCCGATTACTATGACCGGCAACAGGATGGTTCGTAGCTGAACCCCGGATGTGGCTCCTTGCATCATCTTGTAGCCGAAATATCCAAGCAGAGGTAGCGAGAATGCAAAACCCTCGTAGGGGCGGGACGTCGCTAGGACTAGCAGGGCAAATGCAAATATGCAGGCCAGGGCTGTGCCACGTCGACGATGGTGGTTGCGTGCGGACAGCCGCACGACTGCTCCGAGCGCCAGGGCTCCCCCCAAAGCAGCAAGCGAGCCACCCCAGTATGAATTCATCCAGTAGCTGAAGACCGCAAGGCGTGCGACCGCCATCAGGCCGCCGATCAGGGCCCACACTGGAGGTACAAGCGCCTGCAGCGCCCAACAGATGGCGCCGCACAAGAGCGCCGTGGTCAAGTAAACCCCAATCCAGGCCTGATGAAACAGTATCTGGCCCAACGCCAAGACCAACCCCTGGGCCACGGGATACATAGAGTGGTAGGTCGGCAGCATGTTCACGTGAAAGGTTTCAAAATGCTGCCAAGCGGGTGGAGTTGGATTGGCAAGTCTTCCGTGGGCGAATGTGTCTGCCATCAGCAAGTAGCTGTATTCATCATTTATGCGAGGCTCGGGTATCCCGGCGATGGGTAACACCAGAGCTCGAGCCATCAGAGCAGCCAGCGTCACGAACAATACGGACCGCTGGTTATCGAGGAGCAACCAGTTCAGCCACCGTGCTCGGGTAGAGCTGAATGAGGGCAAGACAGCCGGCATTATCAACAGCGCGAAGGCCCAAAACGCACCTAATAAAGTGAGTTCTGCAGCTAATAGGTGTGGACCATTGACTGGCTGATAGCTCATTGTGTGATAGGTCCTGATGTGGTTCGAGCAGTGCCGTGCGGCGACGCACCTTGCTGGGCCTCAAGGGGTGAAGAGCCGATCCCTGTGGCGCTGGCGCTTGGAACCCTCTGATAAAGCCTCGCCAGCGAATCGGCGTAGATTACCTTCCATTCGGCGCTGTGGTCCAGCAGGTAAGACAGCGGAGTTCCTGTCTCAAAAAGTACATACTCGATGCCGTACTTATTGAGGACTTCGAATGGCTCCTTCATGCCGGCAACCCGAAAGCCTTCGTCAAACGTCCCGTTATGAACAAAAATATCGGCGCGCCCATCATAAAAGGGCTTAAAGTCGGGCGCCTTCCACTCTATGTAACCACCCCAATGGTAAGCATTGAAGAGCCTTCCCTGGAGGTGCTGTCGCTGCATAAACTCCACTGCGTAAGTTGGATATTTTTCGTCGATCTGGTTCTGCAGTTGTGACTGTGAAGGGAAGAAGAAGATCATCGCACCGACGATCCCGGCCATGACAAATGCGTTTAACCAGGGCTTATCAAGCTGCTTATCGTAGGGCGGAAACAGCCGCACACGAGGCGCCAGAATCGGCGGCATGATCAGCGCGGAAAAGAACAACAACCGCCCATGCGACAGACCATTCCATACAGCAAATGCTGCCACGATTACTTCGACCAGGCGCCAACGGCGGCGGGAGAACAAAGCGGCAGCCAATAGCGCGCAGAGCATCAACATGGCAATCTTACCTGTGGGGGTATTGAAGTCCACTGACTGCCATTCTTGTATCTTTTTCATGTTGCTTGGCTGGCGGAAAAGGAAATCGAACGGATACACGACCAAGCGATATCCAAATGGGTTCGCAAAGAGTGCCCCCATCGAGCATGCTAGAGTAATCAGCAGCTTCTTCCATTGCACGGGAGACCACCGGCGCGCCGTAACCAGTCCCCACTTGCCTTCCACCAGGCCTGACGTGATGGTCACCGCCAGGACTACCATTCCCAAGAGCCAGGAGCCGTGCAGGTTGATCCATAGGGTGAACAATGGTGGCACTAGCCAAAGTCCTTTTCCCGACCGCTGAAACTGGTCGAGTAGAAGCAAGAGTGCCGCCATACACAACCACCCGAACAACAGCGTCCGAGGGCCAATAGAGACAGATGCTAAGAAGGTAGCTGCACAAGTTACGAGAGTGGTGTCTTTACAATCCGATCCACTGCGGCACGTCCGGTAATACACGCCACTAAAAATCAGCGCGATCACCACGAAATAAACCAACACGATGCCTGGTAACCCCATGGCCTTGAAGCCCAGGTAGAAGGGGATTTCCGATAGCCATTCATGGTCAAGCCAGGGCGATCCGGCGGCCCCGTACGAATACATGTCCACCCTGGGCAACGAGTGGTATTGCTCGAGATAACGGCCGTTGCGCAGATGCCACCATATATCGGGCTCAGCGATGGTCTTTAAGCACATTGCATAAATCAGCCCGAAAAGCGAAAACAGACACATGACGGGGAAAGAGAAGATCGTCGCAGCCCAACTCCGTAAGGATCCTGATACAGGCAAAATCCCGCTGTCATGGGTCATGGTATGTAGCTCTTGTGTTGCGGGTGAATCAAAAGTAGTTGGCACGGACTCCCTCTGCGTGGTGGTTCATGTTGTATGCAGTCCCCTTTATACCGGTAGTTATTTGCAAGTCCAGTGCCACGAACCCTGTAGCGACGGGGACGGTAATTCTGGGGGCTGTGGCCGGAGGCTCTGAATCGTCTGCAAAACTTTGCACCTAATGAACCGCCCGCGCTGGATGTCGCTATCTCCTGCGGTGAGTTGCTGCGTTACCCATAGGTGCTAACGCTCAATCAACTAGCGCGATTAACACCGCAAAATGTATTGATTAAGCGATCCAGCCCTCTAGCTAAGAACACCGCGAAGATTTCGGAGGATTTGGCAACCACCGTGCAAAAGCCATGGTGCTGTTCAGTGTCAATTCGGCTGTTCGTGGCTTCCACTCTCGTCGTTCGTGGTGAAACCGGGGGAAGCATGAGCCGGCCGTGAGACACATCACTAGGAAAGGAACACTACAAATGAGTCAGATGCTGAAGAACCTTCACGAGGAAGAGCTTGGTCAGGACATCATCGAGTACGTCCTGATTGCTGCCTTCATTACCACCGCGGTTATCGCCACCGTCACCGCTGTTGGCAAGTGGGTCTTTAACTCGTGGTCAAACCTCAACAAACAACTCACCTAGATTGAACTGGAGAGATCGGACCTGAGAGCACTGCGATGTCGAGGTAACTCGGCAGCCACTGGCTCAAAAGGAGGGATGTTAATGGTCGAGATGCTGAGGAGCCTAAACCGGGGGGAATCCGGCCAGGACATTATCGAGTACGTCCTGATTGCCGCCTTCGTCACCACCGGGGTCATCGCGATCGTTGGCGCAGTTGGGAAATGGATGCTCAACTCTTGGACAAACCTTAACAAACAACTCACGTAGTTGAGTGGGAGAGAAAAAATAAGAACAATTGGAGTGGCGGATAGTGCGGTACTGGCTTCTTTCGACTCGGCGGGCCCGCCCGGGTCGCGAAGTCAAAACTTGGCCGGTGAGTTCGGCCACAAACGAAAGAACTGACTAGAGAACGTCCATGAACCCTGATTTTTTTCTACTATTTGACGCGCTGGCGGTGGCAGTAGCAGCCGCCGTCATCGACCTGCAGCAGCATCGCATCCCGAACTGGCTAACCTATCCAGCTATCGGAATGGCACTGCTGCTGCGGACCCATTACTTCGGTTGGTGGGGATTGCTAACGGCCTTAGGCGGCGGTCTCCTAGCAGCCGGCATCGTCTTCCTGTTCTACGCCGTACGTGCCATGGGAGCTGGGGACCTGAAGCTGCTGGCCGCTCTCGGGACATTGGTCGGGCCACATTATGCTTTGACGATCCTCATGGGCACGGCTCTTGCGGGCGGCGTGATGGCCTTGATCTACGCGACCTATCGTGGGCAGTTGTGGTCCACGCTGTTTAACGTAGGCGCGATCATGAGGTTCCATCTTTCATCCGGCTTGCAGGCTCACCCGGAAGCGAACCTCGACAACCCTGCTGCCTTGCGCATGCCCTATGGCCTGCCCATCGCCGCAGGAGCGTTCTACGCATTTGTTACAGCAGCAGCGTGGAGGTGACATACGAAAAACCGTCGGCTCTTACTCGCACTTCTAATTGCATTGATCGTGTCTATAGTGGGCACCTCGTTCATCTACTCCCGCGTCAGGCGCCAGTTCGCGAGGGCGGCGACCGCCAAGGTCGTGGCTAGCTCCACCGCGCTGGAAGCCGGCACGCAACTGAAGGCTGAACAGCTTGTTTTGGTGGACTGGCCATCAAGCCTGGTGCTCGACGGAGGCTTCACCAAGCCGGAAGACCTGGTAGGCAGAATTCTGTTGTACCCGGTTGCGCCTAAGGAACCGATCCGAAATCAGCTGCTGGCTGGCCCAGGCGCAGCAATCGGCCTGGTGGCCAAAATACCCGACGGCATGCGAGCTGTTGCCGTTGTGACCAACGAAGTGAATAACGTTTCGGGCTTCTTGTTTCCCGGAAGTCATGTCGACGTGCTGGTTAGCTTTCGCCCCGAACAGGGACAGGATGCGATGACCACCACAGTGGTGCAAAACGTTGAGGTACTGAGCACCGGGGAGAGGTTGCAACCCGATCCTTCGGGCAAACCGGAGCACGTGAATGTGGTGACGCTCTTGATGACCCCCGATGATGCACAGAAACTGGCGCTGGCTGGCACACAGGGGACAGTGCAGTTCGTACTTCGCAACGGCGAAGACAAGGAACTGGCAGAACGTAACCCGGTTCTCATGCGGGAGCTTCAGGGCGTGTCAAAGGCAAAGGCAAGCGCTCCTGCTTCCGTGACCAAGGTGGTGGTAAGGCCAGTTGCCGCGCCAAAGCCTGTGGTTTATGAAGTGGAAGTTTTCGATGGAACCAAGAAAAGTATAGAGAAGTTCTAAGGCCTGTGATGGGAGCATTCTGTGACACGAAATAACTGGAGCTACCAATACCGGTTGAACCAAACTATTCCGGGCGTGCTGCTGGGCTTGATACTTTGCTTCGCCGGTGCACTAGCAAACGCACAGCAGCCGTCCACGGGGCAAGCGCCGCCTGCGGCTCAGAATGTGGAGCCGCCCCCGCCACCGAGTACTGCGGGAGAACAGGGCACTGATACCTTGCATATCGTAGTGGGACACTCGGTGCTGGTCCGCACTCAATCGCGTGTGAAGCGCATACTCACTGGCAACCCCAGCGTGCTCGAATCGGTCATGACCTCGCCCTTCGAGGTCGTTCTTACCGCCAAGCAGCCTGGGGGCAGCAGCCTTGTTTTGTGGGAAGAGTCGGGCAAGAGCCGCATGATCGATATCTTCGCTGATGTAGACGTTGGCCAACTCCGCGCTGCCTTCGATGAGAGTTATCCCAATCTGGCCGTGGACATTCAGTCGCAGGAGGGCAGGGTAGTCTTGACAGGCGCAGTGCCCTCCCCTGATGTGGCCGACCAGATGGTGAAGATGGCACAGAATTACTCGAAAGAAGTAGTCAATGGTCTGCAGATCGCCCTGCCGCCCCGGCAGAAACAGGTGATGCTCAAGGTGCGCTTTGCCGAAGCCGATCGCGCCAAGCTCACGGCCTTCGGAATCAACATCTTTAGCACCGGCGCGACGAATACGATCGGCACGATTTCAACTCAGCAGTTTGGCGGCCAAGCCGTGAATACGACGGGCAGCACCCAGTTCAATCTGTCGGACCTGCTGAACATTTTTCTGTTTCGTCCTGATATTAACCTGGGAGCCACCATAAAGGCTCTCCAACAGAAGCAGGTCTTACAGATCCTCGCGGAGCCCAACCTATTGGCCCTCAATGGTCAGCCAGCACACTTCCTGGCCGGCGGCGAATTCCCTTATCCCGTCGTGCAAGCTACAGGTGGGAACGTTGGCGGGATCACTATTCAGTTCAAGCCCTACGGCGTGAAGTTGGAGTTCGTCGGCACCATCGAGGGCGATGATGCCATCCGACTTAAGGTGGCACCGGAAGTTAGTTCGCTGGACTACACCAATTCGGTAACGATTAATGGCTTCATCATGCCGGCGATTCAGACCAGGCGCGCGGAAACGGAGATCGAATTGAAGAACGGACAGACGTTCGGCATGGCCGGTCTCCTTGATGAGCGCACGACCGTGCAGCTTATGAAGGTTCCGGGGATTGCCGACATACCGATCCTGGGAGAACTGTTCAAGTCAAGGAACGTTAATCGTACGAACAGCGAGCTGATTGTGCTGGTTACGCCGACCATCGTTGATCCGGTTTCAGGGCCAGTTTCAGCGCCGGCTGAACAAATCAACATGCCAGTTCAAAACCTCAAGCCGGGCGATTTTGACAAAGGGCTGCCCTATTCCAACAAGACTCCGGGTGCAAAGTGACGATTACAGAAATCCACCAATCGATCGAAAGTTCAAAATCTGCCAAGCTCAACATTGGTGTGCTATGCATTGGCATGGACCCAGACCATCTTGCCACTCTCGAAATGACGGTGTCACAGACACAGGGTGCTCACGTTGTGGACAATATTGACCACCACGTCGTTCCACGCGAAGTGATGCGCCTGCTGGAAGGTTTTCAGTATCGGATCTGCATCATCGATTTCGATCAAGGTCTACAGGAGTGCTGCCGTCTTGCCGAGCGCCTTCGCGACAACTGTGACAAGACCCTCAATCTGTTTGCGGCGTCCGACGACCTTAACTCCGATACCCTCATCGCTGCTATGCGATCAGGCTGCTCGGAATTCCTGGCCAAACCCTTTAACGCGCACAAAGTGTCAGATGCACTCGCGCATGTCGAAGCCAGACGGCACATTCGGGATGACGAGGCGACGACCGGGCGCATCATCAGTCTGATTGGAGGCAAGGGAGGAACGGGTGTCACCTCCCTGGCCCTGCATCTGGCGTTGAACTTGGTTCAACGGCACAAGCAGAAGTGCATGCTCGTTGACCTGCATCACGCGCTCGGCGATGCATCGCTCTATCTGGGACTTGCGCGCCGCAAGTTCAGTTTCTACGAGCTGGTGCAAAACACTGACCGTCTTGACTCAGAACTACTGCAGGGATTCTTGCTCCAGCACGAGAGCGGATTGCATGTCCTGGATTCGTCAGAGACAATCGATAGTTCCTCGCAGGCATCATCGGAGGCGATTGAACATACGCTTGCCTTCCTCGCCGACAACTATCAGTTCGTCATTATTGATTGCCCACCAGGTATAGCAGAAGACACGAGCGCCGCTATTCGCCAATCAGATCAATTGTCCATCGTCATCACGCCCGAACTTCCTGCGATCCGAAACGCCCTACGCTTGGTCGAATACCTGGTCAGCATGCATTATCCCGACAAGAACATCGACATCGTGCTCAATCGCTGCGCCAAGACCAATGCATTGAGTGAGAAGGAGATCGAGTCTGCACTTCGCCGCCCCATCGCGGTTAGGGTTCCAAACAGCTTCGATGAGATAAGCCAGTCGATCAACGCGGGCATGCCTATCTCGCGTGGTCGTAAGTCGAACTTGCCGCTGGCATTTGACCATTGGGCTGACAAACTGTTTGGAGAGGGACCAGCCTCGGCAGAGAAGATGAGTGAGGAGACGAAAGGAACACGCGGATGGCTACGAACGTTCGGCTTGTGAAGTTAGGGACTAACCATGGCTAATGGAAAAACACTCGCCCCCGATCCCCGCAATGGCAGTACCTGGATTGCCGGGCGTAGCATTGGTGCCTCAACCAAAGCCTACCAAGACCTGAAAACCAAGGCTCATCGCGAGTTGATCAATCGCGTCGACCTGGAGAAACTCACCTCGCTTGAGGATGTTAAGGCTCGTCTACAGGTGCAGGAAGTCATCCATGACTATAT
>Ga0126379_10001036_pt1 | contig 16415 bp, 14 predicted proteins | sample PanSoiMetPlot_24_FD_92640 | JGI IMG/M metagenome (GOLD analysis project Ga0126379, IMG submission 92640) | Tropical forest soil microbial communities from Panama - MetaG Plot_24 | ecosystem: Environmental > Terrestrial > Soil > Tropical forest > Bulk soil | place: Panama | collected 2016-02-17 | reverse complement strand
GTTCTTACTGTCGTAGTCGCATTAGGCTTCGATGCTCGCACTTTGTTTTTGCCGCGAGCCTGTTCATCCCCCGAGGCCGCCAATAGCGACCCGGTTAACAACGCCCCTGTGACCACGCTTATTAGTATGCGTTTTGTTTTCATAAGCCTTATTTGGTTCTAAAAATTAGACGAGAGAGGCGCGCGATAGTTTCACCTTTTTTGCGGAAAAATTTTCGATCGTGCTCGCCAACGCGCGCGGAGCGCAATTATCCTGCGGGCCAACTGCTTGTGAGGTGAAATCTCGCCGCGTTTTCAGAATTGCGCTTATTGCGTTGTCGATCTTTGCCTTCAATCTACGCGCGGCCGATCTCGAGCGCAGCGTCAGCCCATCCGGACAATTCATCATTTACGGCGGCGATGCCGTGTGGCGCGGCGCCATCTCCAAACTGGCCGAGCAAACGAAGTCCAACATGCTCGCCATCCTGCAGCGGCGCGATGAATGGGCGATTCCGGCCGTGATCAATTTGCAGGCGCGCGCGGCGAATCTTCCGGAAATTCCAAATACCGCGTTGCGCCTCAGCCAGACCGGCTCTGGATTAAAGCTTCAGCTCGATCTCGCGATTTCACGCGAGATGAATTCGCAAACTGTCGAACGCGAGCTTCTACGCGTTATTTTGCTCGAGATGATTTACCGCAAGCAAACCGGGCTCGCCTCAGGAGCCAGTTATGTTGAGCCGCCGGATTGGCTCCTTGAAGGACTCCTCGCGCTCACACCGAATCGGGATCGCTCGGCGCTGATTAATGCACTCGCGGTGCCGGAGCGAATTCCTTCGCTCGATGAATTTTTGCGCGAGCGCCCGCACTTGCTCGATCCGGTCGCGCAATTGCTTTATCGCGCGTATTCGTTCGCGCTCGTGCAATTGCTCGCCGAAGTTCCGGCGCGACTCGGCCGCTACATCGACAATCTCGCGTCTGCTTCAAACGATCCACTGGCCGACTTGCGAAAAGGTTTTCCTCAGTTGGCGGGCAAAGAGGCCGAGAGCATGTGGAAATCGAAAATCGGTAGCGTGAAAGAATCAGACCGCAGCGACTTGCCGACCTATTGGCAAACGAACGAGAAACTCGACGCGCTGCTGGGTTCTCTTTCGCTGGAAGATTTTTGTCAGAAAAGGCTCAGCCCGGAACAGAAGTTGGCGATCAAAAAATTTGGCGAACAGTTATTGATCCTGGCCGCGCGCGCGAATCCGGCGCTGCGACCGATCGTTTGGGATTATCAGAAATGCGCCGCGCAGCTTTCGCTCGGCAAGAGCCATGGTGTCGCGAAAAAGCTTGCTGATTTGAAAACGTTGCGAGAGCAACTTTCGGCGCGCATGAGCGAGATCGACGATTACATGAACTGGTTTGAGGCGACGCAGTTGCAGACATCGAGCGGTCTCTTCGAAAATTTGGATGCGTCGAGCGACGCGCCGGAACCTCGTCCGCGGCGCAAAGACGCGTTCTCGACCTACCTCGACGCGATGGAGTCGCAGTTCTAAATCGCGGAGTTGCAGTTGCTCGCGCGAATTTTGCTGACTATGATACGCGCGCACTAGTCATGCAGAAGATTGGATTTGCCGAAGCCCTGGATTCGATTGTTGGAACGGACCCGCGTTATCAACGCGAGGCCTACATCTTTTTGCGCGACGCGCTTGATTTCACGACCAAGCAGCAAAAGAAAGCGAAGGGCACGACCGTTCGCCACGTTTCCGGGCCGGAATTGCTGGAAGGCGTTCGTCACTACGCGCTCAAGGAATTCGGACCGATGGTCGTTACCGTCTTCGACAGTTGGGGGATTCGTTCGTGCGAAGATGTCGGCCACATGGTCTTTAATTTGATCAACGCCGGAATTTTCGGCAAGACGGACGAGGACTCGATCGAAGATTTCAAATCCGTCTTCGATTTTCAGGAAGCGTTCGTGAAGCCGTTTGCTCCGGAGAAAAAGGTCCCAGCTCCAAAAAGTTTGCCGGCGCCCAAAACTGTATGATCGGCAAAGCGCCGCGGGTGGCGCTCGTTTGTGCAATCGCGTGTAGCATGGTGAACTTGAAAGCAGTGGGCTCAAAACCAACTCCAGCCGCGCCGAACAAGAACGGCGAGAAGTCCGATGTGATCACGTTCCCGCCGAACTCGTCGAAAAAATTCGTTTTGCCGAACGGATTGACCTTGCTCGTCCAGGAAGACCGGAGCGCGCCGGTCGCGAGTGTGCAGGCCTGGTGCGGCACGGGCAGCATTTACGAGGATGACAAACTCGGCGCCGGTCTCTCGCACATTCTCGAGCACATGCTCTTCAAAGGGACGAAGACGCAAAAAGCGAACGAGATCGCGCAAAAAATTCAGGACGTCGGCGGTTACATCAACGCTTACACATCGTTCGATCGTACCGTGTTCTGGATCGACGTTCCGAAGGCCGGCGTCGAAACCGCGCTCTCGGTTTTGTCCGACGCGATGATGAATTCGACTTTGCCGCCGGAAGAATACAACAAGGAACAGGAAGTGATCCGGCGCGAGTTCGCGATGAATCTCGACGATCCCGACCGGATGGCGTCGCTGCTCTTGTTCGCGACCGCATATCAAAAGCATCCGTATCGACTGCCGGTGATCGGCGAGATGGAGATTTACAACCAGCTCACGCAGGAACAGGTGATGCAGTATTACAAATCGCGCTACGTACCGAACAATCTCACCTTCATCGTCGCAGGCGATGTCGATGCGGAGAAAATTCACAAACAGCTTGCGGATTATTTCAAAGATTATCCCGAGAAATCGCTGCGGCCGGTTTTTGTTCCAGACGAACCGCCGCAGCTCGGGCGCCGCGAGATTCATAATGAATTCGCGACTGAACTGACCCGGCTCGCGCTTGCCTGGCACATTCCAGAGATCACGCATCCCGACGTTCCGGCGATCGATCTGTTGGCGGGAATTTTAGGGGAAGGCCGCAGCTCGCGTTTGTATCGTCGCGTGCGCGAACAAGCAGGCCTCGCATTCAGCGTCTCGGCATTTTCCTACACGCCGGGCGATCCCGGATTGTTTGGCATTGATGCGACTGTCGATCCGAACAAGCGCGATGACGCTCAGAAATTGATTTTGCAGATCGTCGACGAAGTGAAACAAGCGGGCGTGACCGCTGACGAATTGAAGAAGGCGCAAAAAATGTCACTCGCGAATCATCTCGGCGCGTTGACGACGATGCGCGGGCAGGCGTCCGATATCGGATCCAACTGGTTCCTGACGCGCAATCTGGATTTCAGCCGCAATTATCTTGATGCCGTCCAAAAGGTGACGCTCGATGACATTCGCCGCGTCGCCGCGAAATATCTTGTCGATCAAAATCTCACCGTCGCGTCGTTGAATCCGAAAGGTTCGCTCGGCGCGAAGCAGGAAACGGCGAAGCCGCCCGCCACGGCCGAGGTGCAGAAGTTCGAACTTTCAAACGGGCTGCGCTTGCTTGTGCGCGAGGATGCTCGCTTGCCGTTGGTTTCAATCACTGCCGCGTTCCGCAGCGGATTGCTCGCCGAAACTCCGGAGACGAACGGAATCACGCGATTGACCGCGCGTACATTGGTCAAAGGAACGAAGACGCGTTCGGCGGAACAAATCGCGGACCAGATCGAAGCAATCGGCGGTTCGATTTCGACCGACGCCGGCAACAACAGTATGGCGGTCAACGTTCACGTGATGAAGCCGGACTTGAGAACCGGCGTCGATTTGCTCGCCGACGTTTTGTTGAACGCCACATTTCCTGAGAACGTGGTCGCGCGCGAAAAGCAGGTGCAGATCGCCGGGATCAAACAGGAGGAAGAGCAGCTCACCACCGTGGCGCGCAACATTTTGCGGCCGGCGCTCTTTCACGATCATCCTTACGCGTTGCGCGCAAACGGCTCGCCTGAGGCGGTGCAACATCTTGGCCAAAAAGATCTGGTCGCATTCCGTGACAAATACCTCGTCGCGAAAAATGGCGTGGTCGCAGTCTTCGGAAACGTGAACGCGAACGAAGTGAAACAATTATTTGAACAGGCGCTCGGCAAAATGAAGCCAGGCGCGCTCGCGCTAACCGATTTGAAACCGGCGCCGCCGTTCACGAAAACCGAATCGGTGGAAAGCAACAAAGAAAAGGCGCAGGGCGTCATCATGGTTGGTTATCGCGGCGTCGATATGTTCAACAAAGATCGACATGCGCTTGAGCTGATCGACGAAGCGAGCAGCGACCTCGGCTCGCGATTCTTTAATCGCATCCGGGAACAAATGGGCCTCGCGTATTACGTTGGCGCGAGCCAGATGCAGGGACTCGTGCCGGGATTGTTCGCGTTTTATCTCGGGACCGATCCGCAGAAGATCGAGCCGGTGAAAACGGCGTTGCTCGACGAGATTAACAAGCTCGCCGCGGAAGGATTGACCGAGCAGGAATTGGTTCGCGCGAAAAAGAAATTGATCGGGCAACACGAGATCGCGATGCAAAGCAACGACGCGTTCGGTTATCAATGCGCGCTCGATGAGCTCTACGGTCTGGGGTTTGATCACTACAAAAGTCTCGAGCGCGACACCGAAGCGGTCACGCTTGACCAGATCAAGCAGGTGGCGGCGAAATATTTCAAGGACCAGCCGTATGTTCTGGCAACCGTTAGACCACCGGCGAAGAAGTGACCTGTGACAAGTGATCAGTGACCAGAGCCTGATGGTGTGCTAATTAAACTTGTCACTGGTCACAGGTCACTGATCACTTCTTCATATGGCTGAAGTCCAAACCAGCACTCAAAGCGGCGAGCTTTCGCAACGTTTCATTGAGTTCGTCATGATGCACGCGCAGAACGCGGCGCTGTTTCTCGGGCAGATTCCGAACCCGAAAACGGGCCAGGGCGAGGTAAATCTCGAGCTCGCGAAGATGTTTATCGATCAGTTGTCGATGATTCAGGAAAAAACGCGCGGCAATCTGACGACTGACGAAGCGACCGTGTTGAAGAACACGCTTTCGAATTTACAGATGATCTACGTCGAAGTTTCGCAGCACGTTTCAAAAGGCGGAGCGCAACCCAAAGCGTTCCCGCCCGAGCCGGAACCGGAAGAATCCGCCAGTGAGGCCGTGGCGGACAAGCCCGAGCAGCCGCCGGCCGAGCCTTCAGCCGAAGGCGAATCGAAGAAGAAATTCACCAAGAGCTACGGCTCGTGAATTGAAGAGACGCGCGCCTCGCGTCGTCGAAGGATAACGCCGCCGATTTATCCCCGGCCGGCGATTTCATTACGTGCCCGCGGTTGCAAAAAAACGAAACGGGAATGGAAACGGCGCGAAGCTCGTCGCGGAGGCGATGGACGCAGCCGAGGGGGCCGGTCTGCGCTATATCAGCGACGACAGCCCTGGATACACGCGCAAAAAGAGCGGCGACGATTTCGATTATTTCGATAGCGAAAGGAAACCGATTCGCGACGAGCAGCGCCTGCTGCGACTGAAACGGCTCGCGATTCCGCCGGCCTGGACTGACGTTTGGATTTGTCCGGCCCCAAACTGTCATATTCAAGCGACCGGACGCGATGCGCGCCGCCGGAAACAATATTTGTATCACGAGCGCTGGCGTGAAGTTCGCGACGAAAACAAATACGACCGAATGATTGCCTTCGGCCAGGCATTGCCGAAAATCCGCCGGCGCGTCGCCAAAGATCTAAAGCTGTCGGAATTGCCGCGAAACAAAGTCCTCGCGACGGTCGTGCAATTGCTCGAGCGCACTTTCATTCGCATCGGCAACGAAGAATACGCGCGCGAAAACAAATCGTTCGGCCTCACCACGATGAAAGATCGACATGTGGAAGTGAAAGGATCGAAGCTGCGTTTTCGTTTTCGCGGCAAAAGCGGAAAGGAACACGAAGTCGACGTGACGGATCGCCACATCGCGAAAATTATTTCGAAGCTTCAGGATTTGCCGGGCCAGGATTTGTTTCAATACGTCGACGACGGCGAGATTCGCGATGTCACTTCGCAGGACGTGAACGAATATCTCCGCGAAATCACGGGCGAAGATTTCAGCGCAAAAGATTTTCGCACGCTGGCAGGAACGGTCTTGACCGCGGTCGCGCTCAACGCGCAGGAAAAATTCGAGACCAAGAAGCAGGCCAAGTCGAACATCAGCACCGCGATCAAAGCCGTCGCCCAAATTCTCGGCAACACGCCGGCGATTTGCCGCAAGTGCTACGTCCATCCGGCGATTTTCAAAAATTATCTCGATCAAGAATCGATCGAGGGATTGAAACAATTGACCGAAGACGCGCTCGAAAAAGAAGATGTCGATCTTCGCTCGAGCGAAAAGGCGGTCCTAAAGTTTTTGGAATCGCGTCTGGCGAAGAAAGCCGCCTAGCGATCAGCGACCGCCGCCGGATGGCGTCGCTTTTGGCTTGGCGCTCTTGCGGACGGTGATGGTGTCGCTTGGCGTCGGGGATTTCGCCGGAGATTTTTTCGTGGTCGGGATAATCAAGCGCCAGGGCTGAGTCTTAATGGTCTCACTGAACTCGGCGATGTTCTTACCGGTCGGCCCGAGATCGCTCACTGTTCTTTTCAAATTCTCCGAAGACGAGCGCAAGTTTTGAAGGGTGATCTTGATATTGTCGTTCTCGGTCAGGCTGGTGCTAATCTTCTCAATGTTGTTGAGCGAATGGGAGAGCGCGCTGTCCGGTGCGGTCATATCGGCAATGTGTTCGCCGAACAATTTTATCTGACTCAATGCCTGATTGAGCTCCGAATTTTCATCGGTGATGTGATTCAGGTTTTGCGCGGTCTTTTGCAGGTCCTGCATCGTGTTGGTCGCTTCCGCCGCGACTGGCTTGATCACTTCCAGCATTTTCGCGGCGGCTTCACCGAGATCAGGATTTCGTTCGCCGGCAAAAATCTCGCCGTCGCGCGCGCGCCCTGAAGCTTCGGTGCCTTGCGTGATATCGATCGCCATCTCGCCGAGCAGACCAAGTGACATCAGGCGCGTTTTAGAGTCGCGGTAGACGACCGCGCTGCGATCGACTTGAACATCGATGCGCGCTTCGTACTTCGGTTTGCCATTTGAGGGAGTTGGCGACGCGGTCGCCTCTTCGGGGCGCAAAGCCGCCGCCGCTTCTTCAGCGCGACGTTCTTCTTCGCGCGAAACCGGCGAGAATAATTTGTGGACCTGGCCGATCTTGCGGCCGGCGAGCATCACGACCGCGCCTTCCTTTATACCGGCGGCGTTGTCGACATAAATCCTGTAGGTGTTTAACGGCCGAAACAATCCCGGCGCGCCGAGCAACACCAAAACAAAAACGAGCACGGCCGCGGTCCCGACGACCAATAGGCCGGTCATGATTTCATTTTTATGCAACTGCATCTTGGCTTCCTTCGAGAATGGGGCCTTCGGTGCTGCCGCTCAAGAACTGACGCACCACCGGGTTTTGCGATTGTTTGAAAGTCTCGGGATCCGCATCTTCGATAACTTTTCCGTGATACAACATAGCCATTCGCGTGCCGATGCGAAAGGCGCTCGCCATTTCATGTGTTACGACGATACAGGTCACCTTCGATCTTTCACTTAAATCGATAATCAATTCGTCGATCACGGACGCGATCACGGGGTCGAGTCCGGCGGTCGGCTCGTCGAAGAGGACCAGCTCCGGTTCCATCATTAAAGCGCGCGCGAGGCTGATCCGTTTTTTCATTCCACCGCTCAGCTCCGACGGCATGAGATTTCTCGCGTCCTTCATTCCAACGAGATCGAGTTTTGCATCGACAATCTTGTCGATCTCCTTGGCCGATTTATCGGTCAGCTCTTCGAGCGGCAGCGCGACATTGTCCCGAACACTGCGCGAGCTGAGGAGGGCCGAGTATTGATAAACCATTCCGATGTGGCGGCGGACCTGTTGCAACTTGCGCCGCTTCAAACGCGTGATCTCGAATTGTTTGAAGAAAACTTCGCCTTCATCCGGTTCGAGCATTCCGAGAATCAATCGCAGGATGGTGCTCTTGCCGCTGCCGCTCTGACCCATGATTACGAGGCGTTCTTTCGGTTCGACCGTGAGCGACACGCCATCGAGAACTTTTTTGTCCTCGAATACTTTTCTCACGTCGCGCAACTCGACCATGTGCGAATTGTTCGCGCTCATGTTGGGAAGAAGTTCACGTAAACAACGTTGTAGAGCGTATCGACGCCGATCACGACGGTGATCGCGGTCACGACGCTCGATGTTGTCGCTGTTCCGACTCCGGCAGCGCCGCCTTTCACGTTGAGACCGCGATAGCACGAGATGGCCGCGATCAACAACCCGAACAGAACACTTTTCAGAACGCCCGTGATCAAATCGCGGATCAATAGCGCGTCACGAACGAGATCGGCAAAGTAGGGGAACGCGATGGCGAAGTACGCTTTCGAGATCAAAGCCGTCGCAAAAATCGCCGACATGTTCGAGATCGTAGACAGGCATGGCATTAGGAAAAGCAACGCGAGCATGCGCGGCGCGACCAAAAAACGTAGCGGCCCAATCCCCATTGCTTCAATCGCCTCAACTTCTTCCGAGACTGTCATCGTGCCGAGCTCGGCGGTGAACGCGGCGCCAATTCTCGCGGCGAGCATGATCCCGGTGATTAACGGGCCGAGCTCGCGCGTGAACGCGATTGAAACCAAACCGGGAACCAAACGTTCGGTCCCGAATCGCTGCAATTGATAGCCGGTCAGGAGCGCCATGGTCAATCCGAGAAAAAACGAAACGAGCGCGACCAGCGGAACGGAATCGACGCCGGCGCGCTCAGCGTGCCGGAAAAAACTGCTGGCGCGAAACGGGACGCGGCCTTCGCGAAAGCGTTCGAGGCTTTCCTGGAACGTCTGGATGATGAACCAGAACATGCTTCCCACTTCGCGAAGGAAATTTGTCCAGACCCCGCCGATCTCCTGAAGGACGATGGCCGGGGCGGCGATGATCGCTTCTTCGGTCGACTCTTGTTTCTCGTCCGCCATTTCGAAGGGGAAATTGCCCTTAGTCTCGCAATGCGAAAAGCGATTTCTTCTTGCTGGCGCAGCCCTAGCCGACGGACTTAATTGTCCGAGACGATTATTATGTGGCTTCGATGGTTTCTAGTTTGCGGTTTGGTCGCACTCGCGGCATTAGCAGGGGCGCAACAATTCGGGAAAATGAGCTCGGTTAAGGAAAACAAGATTGGATTGGTCGTGCATGGCGGCGCCGGGACGATGGAGCGCGGCAAGATGACGCCGGAGCACGAACGCCAATATCGCGCTGGAATTGAAAACGCGTTGCGCGCCGGTTGGGAAATTTTGCAGCATGGTGGTTCAAGTCTCGACGCGACCGAAGCAGCGGTGCGCGTGCTCGAAGACGATCCGCTTTTCAACGCAGGCAAAGGCGCAGTTTTCAACGCCGCCGGCGTAAATGAAATGGACGCCGCGATCATGGACGGCAAAACGCTCAAAGCCGGCGCGGTAACGATCGTTCAGCATGTCAAGAATCCGATCAGTCTGGCGCGGCTGGTCATGGAAAAATCGCCGCATGTGATCATGGCGGGCGAGGGCGCGGAGGCGTTCGCCAAAGAGCACGGCGTCGAACTTGTTGATCAAGAATACTTTTTCACTCAGGAACGTTGGGACGCGCTCCAAAAAGCGAAGGCCGCGGAAAAGGCCGGCGGCAACGGCGACAAGAAATTTTATCTTTCCGATCAGGACCTGCACGGCACAGTCGGCGCGGTCGCGCTTGATCGAAACGGAAATCTCGCGGCCGCAACTTCAACCGGCGGTAAAACGAACAAGCTCGCCGGACGAGTAGGCGATACGCCGATCATAGGCGGCGGTACCTACGCGAACAACGCGACTTGCGCGGTTTCGGGCACCGGCGACGGCGAATTTTTCATTATGGCGACCGCCGGCCACGATGTTTCGGCGTTAATGGAATACAGCCGCCAGACGGTCGAAGAGGCCGGCATCGCGGTTATAAACAAAATCGGAAAGCTTGGCGGCACGGGCGGCCTGATCGCGATCGATAAAACCGGAAAGACCACGCTTCCGTTCAATACTTCCGGCATGTACCGCGGATATGTCGATCCGAACGGCAAGTTCGTGACTGAGATTTATCGCTAACCGCGATCTCGATGCTTCCGCCGTTTTCCGTCGCCATTCCTTGTTATAACGAGGCCGCGCGCATTGGTGGCACAGTCCGCGAGACGCTGGATTATCTCGCGGCCCAATCTCCGGACGCGGAGCTGATCGTGGTCAACGATGGCTCGACTGATTCCACGTCGGCGATTGTTCGAGAGGCGTTGGCCGGCGCGAAAGTGAAAACCCAGCTTCTCGAAAATTTTCCAAATCGTGGAAAGGGCGCGGCCGTGCGAAGCGGATTGCTCGCTGCGACAACGCCGATCGGATTATTTTTCGACGCCGATCTTTCCACACCGCTCAGTGAAATCCCGAAAGTGATCGAGCCGATCGCGCGCGGCGATGTCGATGTTGCCTTCGGTTCGCGCGCGCTCGACCGGAAGTTAATCGGCGTGCATCAGCCGTGGCGACGCGAACAGGCCGGCCGTGTGTTCAATTGCATTGTTCGAATCGCGACCGGAATGCCATTTTGGGACACGCAATGCGGCTTCAAAGCTTTTCGCCTCGATGTTTGCCGCCCGATTTTGGAAAAGGCGAACACCATCGGTTTCGCTTTCGACGTCGAGCTGCTGTTCATGGCTTATCGCGCGGGACTGCGTTTGCGCGAAGTGCCGGTGCGCTGGAATCACGCCGAAGGCAGCAAAGTCCGCGTGATCCACGACAGCTTCGCGATGTTGCGCGAAGTCATCGCGCTTCGATTAGGATCGTGACGTTATAGCTGCCGCCGTCACTGGTCGCAGGAAATTCCGAGATCCTTCGACTTCGCTACGCTCCGCTCAGGATGACGAACGCGGTGCGTTCGTCATTTCTTAACGATCTCGGCGTTCTCGAGCATCGCGATTCCGCCGCGCTCGGCCATTTTGCCTTTGAGCGTGATCGTTTTGCCGCACGATTCGGCAAGCTCATCATTCATCGGTTTGTGTTCGCCGACGACGAGATAGGCTTTGCCGTTTTCAACAATGCCAACCGGGCCGCCATTCTTAATGCACTTTGCTCCGCAAGCCGCGCCGTGATCGCCGCCCATCGCGTTGTGATCGACGTAGCACATCATGTCCACGACTTCGCCGGTAACAGTTTTTTCCGAACCTGCATCTGCTTTGCCGTGCTCATGCTCCGCCGCGAGCGCGAGCGGCGCGGTCGCGAACGAAGCGATGACGATGACTGAGAAAATGGTTTTAAAAGTTTTGAAGCGTCTGGAATTAAACATGAATCACTTTCGGCCTTTCTTGCCTTCGATCAAATCCGCGAACTGGGAGAAGAAATAGGAAGCGTCGTGCGGGCCGGGCGCGGCCTCAGGGTGATATTGCACGCTGAAGATCGGCAATTCTTTGTGCCGCATTCCTTCTACAGTGTTGTCGTTCAAATTAATATGGCTGATTTCGACATTTTTCGGCAGCGACTGCGGATCGACCGCGAATCCGTGGTTCTGCGCAGTGATCGCCACCTTGCCGCTAATCAAATCTTTCACCGGCTGATTTGCGCCGCGGTGACCGAACTTCAATTTGAATGTCGATCCGCCGAACGCGAAGCCCAGGATTTGGTGACCGAGACATATTCCGAAGATCGGTTTCTTGCCCATTAAATCCCCGACCGTTTTGTGCGCGTAAGGAAGTGCGGACGGATCGCCCGGTCCGTTTGAGAGAAAGATTCCGTCCGGATTTTGTTTTAAAACTTCTTCCGCGCTCGTCGACGCCGGAACAACGGTGACGCCGAACCCTTTCTGCCGAAGCAGTCGCAAAATGTTCTGTTTGATTCCGTAATCGTAAGCCACGATCCGAAACCGGATCGGCGGCAATCTCGAGTCGCCGTTGCTGTCTTGAATCGTCCACGGCTGACTGAGTTTGTCGTCCGGGTCCCATTGATAGATTTTCGGCGTCGAAACTTCTTTGACGTAATCCATCCCGATCACGCCTTCGCCATCGACCGCGCGTTGCACCGCTTGTTCGACCGACATCTGTTCGGTCGTGAGACACGCCTTCATCGCGCCGCGCGTCCGCAAATGTCGAGTTAACGCGCGCGTGTCGATTCCCTGGACGCCGGGGATTTCGTATTTCTTCAAATATTCATCGAGCGACATTTCGCTGCGCCAATTGCTCGGCGCTTCGCTCAATTCTTCAATGATGAATCCGCGCACGTGGGGCTCGCGACTTTCCTGATCGAGGGAATTGATTCCGTAATTGCCGATCAGCGGATAGGTCATCGCGACGATCTGGCCGCGATAGGAAGGATCGGTCAGGACTTCCTGGTAACCGGTCATCGCGGTGTTGAAGCAGATCTCGCCGATCCGCGTTCCGGTGGCGCCAAATGATTCGCCCTCGAAATATTTTCCGTCCTCGAGGGCGAGCAGCGCGCGCATCGCGGGTGATTGTCGATCTTATCGAATGAATTTCAAACGCCGCGCGCAAAAAAAATGCCCGAATCGAAAATTCGACTCGGGCATTCCCAAGATTTTACCCCGCTGGTGCCGTTCAGGTGATTCTCCCGTTCCCTTTTGGTAAAGGGTGGATGACCGTCGGTGCGAAAGCTGACTTCCAATCAAGGCGTGCCATTTCTCGCATCAACCAAGCCTCCTCTGTTCATCAACTATCGGTTCGGGGACTTCACCTTAATCGCGAACATCGCAGGGCAAATTCGAAAGCCGCTGATAGAGAGTTGAGCGGAAAACACTGGTTTCCTGGACAACCCTCAATGAGCGGCTCTCAGGTCAAAGAACTATTCGCGCAATTCTGCGCTGAGGTCGTTTCGCAATCGCTCGCGAATTTTCGCGTGCGCCGCATTCACTTCCTCGTTCGTCAGTGTGCGACTCCGGTCTCGATATGTCAATCGATATGCGAGCGACTTTTTTGCGCCGCCCACTTTTTCTGTGAATAAGTCGAAGAGCTCCACGCTTTCCAGAAGCGGTTCGCGCGGTTCTCGAATCGTGCGCGAAATTTTTTCGTGCGGAGTTTCTTCCGACACAATCAACGCGATATCGCGCGTGATTGAAGGAAATTTTTCAAGCTCGCTGAATTTTCTCTGCGCTTCCTCGCGCAAAAGGAGATCTGCGTGCAGCTCGGCGACGAACACCGGACCTGGTGCGCTCGTTTTTGCTGAGGAGAGTTGGCCGCCGAAACCGATCATCCTGTCGCCCGAGTAAACATCGACTGGCAGCGCGAGATCAGGAAATTTCCCAGGGCGGAACGAAAGTTTGGGCACAACACTCTCGAGCGCGCCCTTCAAATCGAAGAGATCGAGATTTCGACTTTTGCCGGAGCGCCAGTCCGCCGCGGTTGCCGTGTTGCCCCAAAGCAAAACGCCGAGATGCCGTTCTTCTTTGCCGGACGGCGGGATGAACGTGCGGCCGATTTCGAAAATGGCGACACGCTCGGCGCCCGCGCGAATGTTGCGATCGAGCACCGCAAGCAGTCCGACCAAAATGCTCGGGCGGAGCGCGACTGCGTCTTCACTCAATGGATTTCGCAATTCAATTGCGCTCTCGGCGAAAGCAAATCGTTCACGCGGCAGCAATTTCGACGTACGAACTTCATAGAGGCCGGCCGCGGCGAGACGGTTGCGCCACGCCGACTCCGAATCGTGAAAGCGATCGGCTTCGCTTGTAGTGGTGAACCGACTCCGATCCGTTCCCGGAATCCGGTCGGCGCCATAGTGCCGCACGACTTCCTCGATCAGATCGACGTCGCGCTGCAAATCCGGGCGATAACTCGGGATTTTCCACGTCATGTGCTTGGCGGCGCCGATTTTTTTCAGGCCGAATCCCTCCAGGATCTCATCGACGTCTTTGGGCTTAAGCGTGATGCCGACCACGCGATCGCACTTCTCGTAACTCAGCGAGACGTCCGATGGATTGGCCGGTTGTTTGCCGGCGGTATGAATCTCCTTAGCAGCTGTCCCGCGGGCGATTTCTTGAATCAGTTCGGCCGCGCGCTGCGACGCGCGCAGCACCATTTCCGGGTCGACCCCGCGCTCAAACCGATAACTGGCGTCGCTAGGCAGATTGAGTTCACGCGCGGTCTTGCGAATGCTCGTCGGCAAAAAGTAAGCGGCTTCGAGCAAAACATTTCGGGTTGAATCTTTCACCGCCGTGTCTTCCCCGCCCATCACGCCACCGATTCCCACCGCCCGACGTTGATCTGCTACCACGCACATGTCGGGCTTGAGTGAGTAGGTCTTGCCATCGAGGGCGAGAAATTTTTCTTCGTCCCGCGCCAGCCGGACATTGATGTCACCTTTTAGTTCGTCGGCGTCGAACGCGTGGGTCGGCTGACCGAGCTCGAGCATCACGAAATTCGAGATGTCGACAATGTTGTTGATCGAACGAATGCCGACGCTCTCGATCCTCGCTCGCAACCATTGCGGACTTGGTCCAACATGCACATTCTCGATCCTGCGCGCGGAAAAGAACGGACATTCGCGCGTCGAAGTAATTGTCACTCCGGTTCGGCGATTAGGAATTTTCACGTCGTGCGGCGTGGACCTGAGTTTGGTTCCGGTGAGGGCGGCGATTTCGCGCGCCAATCCGTAGTGACTTAGCAAATCGCCGCGATTCGGCGTGATCTCGACATCGAGGATTGTGTCGCTCGGAAACAAATCTGAAATTGGCGCGCCAATCTTTGCTTCAGGCGAAAGAATCAACAGGCCGGCCGCATCGGATCCGAGGCCCAGCTCGATCGCGCTGCAAAGCATTCCTTCGCTCTCCACGCCGCGCAGCTGGCTTTTTCGAATCTCGGTCCCGTTCGGCAATTTCGCGCCGGGCAGCGCGAGCGGGACTTTGTCGCCCACTTCATAATTGGTCGCGCCACAAACGATCTGCCGTTTTGTACCGCTGCCATCATCGACTTCGCAAACAGTCAAACGGTCGGCGTTTGGATGACGCGACGACTCCTTGATTTGCGAGACAACGACATTGTCGATCTTTGCGCCACGCTTCTCGATATTTTCGGTTTCAACGCCGGCGCGGGTCAACAAATCGGCGATGTCTTCGGCATCTTTTGGAAGATCGGCGATGAATTCGCTAAGCCAGTTAACGGAAAATTTCATGCGAATTGGCGGAGAAACCGCAAATCGTTTTGCGCGAAGAGACGAAGATCAGGGATGTCGAACAAAATCATCGCGAGACGGTCCATGCCGAGCCCGAATGCGAAGCCGCTCCATTTCTCGGGATCGTAAGCTTTGTCGCCGCGCGATTTATTGACCTGTTCGAACACGGCGGGATGCACCACACCGGAGCCCGCGACTTCGATCCATTGTTCGCCGCCCTTGAGCGCTTTCGATTTCACGTAACACTCAAGGCTCGGTTCGGTGAATGGAAAAAAATGCGGCCGAAATTGCACTTCGGTTCCGGCGCCGAACAATTCGCGCATGAAAAATTCAAGTGTTCCTTTCAGATCCGCGACGCTGACGTCTTTATCGACATAAAGTCCTTCGATCTGATGGAACTGCGCGGCGTGGGTCGCATCGATCTCCTCGTTGCGGTAAGCGGCGCCCGGCGAGATCACCCGGATCGGCGGTTTCGCGTTTTGCATCGTGCGAATTTGAACCGTGGAAGTGTGTGTTCGGAGCAACCGGCCGTCCGGCAGATAAAATGTGTCCTGCTCGCTACGCGCCGGATGTTCCGGCGGCGTGTTCAACGCATCGAAGCAATGCCATTCGTCTTCAATGTCGGGTCCGTCCGCGAGCGCGAAGCCCATTCGCCGGAAAATTTCAATCGACCGCTCCCACATTTGGGTGAGGGGATGCAACGCGCCGATCTCGCGCGCCGTTCCGGGAAGCGAGATGTCGATCTTGCCGAGCGACGCGGATTCCTTTTGTGAACGAAATTGCGCGGCGCGCGATTCGATCGCGCTCGTGACGGCGATCCGAACTTCGTTGAGCAGTTTGCCGACGATTGGTTTCTCTTCCTTAGGGAGCGTTTTCATTTGCTCGCCCCAGGCCGAAACGCTGCCGCTTCGTCCGAGATATTTCACGCGCGCGGCTTCGAGCGATTGCTCGTCACCGGCGGATTGGATCTCGCGCAGCGCGTCGTCGCGCAGTTGTTCGAGCGGATGAGCCATATCAAACTCTGTAGCGGCGCTCTGCGAGCGTCGCAAAAGTTTTCCTCTATAATGCGACGGTCATCCGCCTTCGCCAAGGCTACGGCGTGACACGTAGACCGCCGCTACAGAAGAAAACTAGGCCGCTTTCTTCTTCGACTTCGACTTTTCGTCGAGCGCGTTCTTCGCTTGTTCGACGATCGCTTTAAATGCGTTCGCGTCGTTGACCGCGATGTCGGCGAGAACTTTGCGATCGAGGCCGACGCCGGCGG
>Ga0126379_10001035_pt1 | contig 16415 bp, 16 predicted proteins | sample PanSoiMetPlot_24_FD_92640 | JGI IMG/M metagenome (GOLD analysis project Ga0126379, IMG submission 92640) | Tropical forest soil microbial communities from Panama - MetaG Plot_24 | ecosystem: Environmental > Terrestrial > Soil > Tropical forest > Bulk soil | place: Panama | collected 2016-02-17 | reverse complement strand
GCCCTGCTCTCGATCAGTCTCAACCCGCTGGTGTTCTACGCCGCCGGCCGGTGGCTCCCGGCCGCGAAGTCGAGCCCGGGATTGCCCCGAACGGAACCGGCATGAGGAGGTCAACGTCGTGCTTCGTGAAGCCACCACCGCGGATGCCGATGTCATCCAGGCGCTGATGCGCTCGGTTCCCGGCTTCTGGGACGAGGGTTGGCGTCACGACGTCCTGGAGCGGGCCCTCGTCCTCTCAGGCACCGTCGCGCTCGTGCACCTGGACGGCGAGCGAATCGATGGGTTCGCCTGCGCGCACGACCTTGGCTTCCGGGCGTACCTGAGCGAGCTCGTCGTGTCGCCGGAGGCGCGCCAGCTCGGCGTCGGCGCGCGCCTCCTCGCCGAGGTGGAGCGGCGCCTGGCCGCGCGGGGCTGTTCGCTGGTCATCGCGGACGTCTGGCGTGACGCGGAAGGCTTCTACCGGGCGCAGGGCTGGGTTCCCCCGGCCGCGGTCCTGCTGCGCAAGCACCTGGCGGCGCGGTGAGCCAGGCGGCGATTCGGCGAGCGGGCCGATCGGTGGCGAACCTCTGGCGGTTCCCCGTCAAGTCCATGGCCGGCGAGGAGCTCGAAGAGGCGGAGATCTCGAAGGTGGGCATCGCCGGCGACCGCGCGTACGCGCTGATCGACGGGGAGACGGGAGACGTGGTGAGCGCGTCGAGCGCGCGGCTCTTTCCCGGCCTGCTGAACTTCCGGGCGAGCTTCGTCAAACCGCCGTCGCCGGGCCGAGAACTCCCCCCGGTTCGGATCAAGATGCCCGACGGCCGCGAGGTGACGACCGAATGCGGCGAGGTGGACCGAGCGTTGTCGGCGCATTTCCGGCGCGAGGTCACGCTCGCGCGGGCCGACAGGACTGTCCCGCAGTGGGCCGGCCTGGAGTTCTTCGACGAGTCCGGCATCGCTCCCCCGGGCGTCCCCGGCGGCTTTTTCGACCTCTATCCGATGTCCGTGATGACGACGGCGACTCTGGCTCGGCTGGCGGAGTCCCGGCCCTCGAGTCGGTTCGACCTGCGGAGGTTTCGAATGAACGTCATCGTGAGCTCGGACGAGGCGGGCTTCCCGGAGAACGACTGGGTCGGCCTGTCGATCGCGCTGGGAGGCGAGGCGCGGCTCCGGGTGTCGGTGCCCGACCCTCGCTGCGTCATGGCGACGCTCGCCCAGGACGATCTTCCTCATGACCCCGGGATTCTGCGGGCCGTGGTCCGCGACAACAGTCTCGAGATCGGGAAGGCCGGCTTGCTCCCCTGCGCGGGCGTTTACGCCATCATCGAGACGCCGGGCACGGTGCGAATCGGCGATCCCGTGGCGATCCACTGAGGAGGCGACAATGACGGAAACCGCCCTTCCGCCGGCACGATGGCCGCCCGTTTCGCCGTCTTCCTGGAATTCCACGGCGACCGGATCGTGAGCCAGCGCAACTACGACTGCTTCGACCCCTTCTAATTCGCCGGCCCCTTCGTCGTGGCGCCCTTGCGCGCGGCCTGCGCTAGCTCCCCAGGCGTGAGCGTCTGCGCTCCCGCGAACCCGCCGATCCATCGGACGTGCTCGGGGCGGATGGTGAAGAGCGAGAAGCCGCCGAGCCCGAAGATCGGCTCCGCGTCGGGAAACCGCTCGAGGTAGCGGGCCTTGCCGGCGTCGTAGTCCCTCGAGGGATCCTCGAGCGGCGCGGCCTTTCCGAGGATCGTGACCCGCGGCAGCTCCTGGGCGATGACGCCCGGTTTCTCCTCGCCGGTGACGAGGAGGCTGACGCGCGGGTCCGTGAGCATGTCCTCCGTGTGCGCCGACAGCTCGCTGACGTGGATCAGGAACGCCCTTCCGTCCCGCGTGATCGCGAACGGCACCATCGAGACGTACGGCGCGCCGCCGTGGAGCGTTCCGAGCGCGGCGACGCGGCGCGTGGAAAGGAGCTCGCGGAGCGCCGGGTCGCCGCCCCCGGAGCTCACGGCGTCGAGACCAGCGGCAGCTCGACGAAGCTCGAGGCGTAGATCCGCTGCGTGGCCTTCCGGTAGTCGCCGGGCTTGGCCCAGAAGATGTTCGGCACGAAGGTCTGCGGGTTCCGGTCGTAGAGGGGAAACCAGCTCGACTGCACTTGCACCAGGATCCGGTGGCCGGGGAGGAAGACGTGGTTCGCCGTCGGCAGGGCGAACCGGTACTGGAGCGGCGTGTTCGCCGCGATCGGCTTGGGCGTCTCGAAGCTCTCGCGGTAGCGGCCGCGGAAGACGTCGGCGGCGACCATGAGCTGGTAGCCTCCCATCCAGGGCTGCTTGGCCACCTCCGGGGGGTGGAGGTCGATCAGCTTCACGACCCAGTCGGAGTCCGTGCCGCTGGTCGAGGCGATCAGGTTGGCGATCGGTTGCCCGCTGATCTTGACGGGCGTCGTCAGGACGTCGGAGACATACGAGAGGACGTCGGTCCGAGTGGACACGTTCCTCTGGTCGGTGACGAGCCACTCGCGCCATCCCTGCCCTTTGTCGTAGCTCTCCGGAACGATCGGCCTGGCGTGGAACGGCACGGGCCTGGCCGGATCGGAAACGTATTCCTCGAACTCCGCGCTGCCCGATTTGGGCGCGGCGTACCCGAGCTTCAATCCGGCGCCCAGGTACAGGGGCGTCGCCTTGATCGAGCATCCGCCGCCGGCGGGACATCCCGCGGGCCACGCGGGGAGGCGCCGCCACGCGTTCGTCCCGGTCTCGAACGCGACGACCGGCGGCAGGTCCGCCTTCGGCGCGCCGTCTTTCAGGTACTGGTCGAGGAAGGGCCGGAGGACCTCGCGGCGGAAGGTCAGCGCCGTGTCGCTCCCGAACCGAAGGTCCCCGAGGGCGCTCCCCTCGCGGATCTCCTGGCCGTGGTGCCACGGCCCCATCACGAGGAAGACCTTGTCGTTGCCGGTGTCCTTGGGCTTGATCGACTTGTAGACCGCGATCGCGCCGTAGATGTCCTCCTGGTCCCAGAGGCTGTGGACGAGCATCACGGGGACCTTCAGCGGCTGGCCGCCGAGGATCTTGTCCACCGCCTGGTCCTTCCAGTACGCGTCGTAGGCGGGATGCTGGAGGATCTTTCTCCAGAAGCCGACCTGCTCCATGCCGCGGCGCTTTCCGAGCTCCCCCGCCGATCCGAACTCCAGGAACGTGTCGTAGTCGTCGAAGTGGCTCGTGTACCACTTCGCGTCGTTCTTGCGCGTCGCCTCCTGCTCGTAGATGTAGTTCATGCCGAGCTGCCGGAAAGCGCCGTAGTGGAACCAGTCGTCGCCCATCCAGCCGTCCACCATCGGGTTCATCGGCACCGAGACCTTGAGCGCGGGGTGCGGATTGACGAGGGCCATCAGGGGGAGGAACCCGTCGTAGGAGATCCCGAGGATGCCGACCTTGCCGTTGGACTCCGGGACGTTCTTCACCAGCCAGTCGATCGTGTCGTAAGTGTCGGTCGAGTGGTCCACGGGAGTGGGGTTCTGCGGCCCGTGGAGCGGGCGATTCATGACGTAGTCGCCTTCCGAACCGTGCTTGCCGCGCACGTCCTGGACGACTCGGATGTAGCCGCCCTCGACGATCGTCTCGACCGGGTTGTCGTAGCCGTCGAGACTCGGGCCCAGGTGCGCGCTGTCCGTGAGGGTCGTCAGCTTGTCGGCGTCGTAGGGCGTGCGAGTCAGCAGAATCGGAGCGCCCTTCACGCCCTTCGGGACGAGGATGACGGTGTGGAGCTTCACGCCGTCGCGCATCGGGATCTCCGCGATGCGGCGGACGTAGTCGTACCCCTCGCGCGCCTCTTCGAGCTTCGACGGCATCTCGCTCGGATAGTCCGGGTACTTCGGCGCCTGCGCGGCCGCCGGGAACGCGGCGAGAAGAGAAACGAGAACGAGCCAGACCCGATCGACACGGAAAGCGAGTTTCATGCTGTCTCCTGAAGTTTTAATCTCTCACGGTCGGAGGGTCAGGGACCAGAGCTTGACCGCGCGGTCGTCGCCGCTCGACGCGAACCAGCGCCCGTCGGGAGAAAACGCCAGGCCGTGAACGTCTCCCGCGTGCGCGGAGAGCACCTGAGACAGCGAGCCGTCCTCCGTTCGCCAGAAACGGACGGTGTCGCCGTTGCCCCCGCTCTTCGACCGGCCGAAGATCTTCTCCACGAGCTTTCCCAGCGCGGACTTCTCGCGGCCGCCGCTGGCCAGCCACACCCCGCCGGGAGAGAACGCGACCGCGTAGACGCACTCGGACTCTCCGCGCAGGACCCGCACCGGCCTCCCGTCGACGAGCCGCCACAGCCGGACGGCCTTGTCGTCGCCTCCGCTCGCCAGCCACTGCCCGTCCGGGCTGAAGGCGACCGAGACGACGGCCTGGGAGTGGCCGGTGAAGGTGCGAAGCAGTGCGCCGCTTCCCACGTCCCACAACTTGACGGTGGCGTCAAAGCTGCCGCTCGCGAGGCGCTTCCCATCCGGGCTGAATCGGACGGACCAGACGTTGCGCGAATGCGCCGGAATGGTTCGCAGCGGAGCTCCGTCGGCGAGACGCCAGAGGCGGATGGTCTTGTCCTCGCCGCCGCTCGCGATCGTCGTCCCATCGGGACCGATCGCGACGGTCCAGACGGTTCCAGCGTGTCCCGTCAGGGTCCCGGCAAGAGACCGGTCCGCGACTCGCCACACCCGAACCGTTCGGTCGTAACCGCCGCTGACGAGCCACTGGCCGTCGGGGCTGAACGCGATCGACGTCACTCCTCCCGGGTGCCTCATCGTCGCCGCGGACGCGCCGTCCGGGACGCCTCGCAGCCGGATCGACCCATCGGCGCTTCCGCTGGCGAGGCTCCGGCTGTCGGGCGAGAAAGCCAGGCCCCACACCGTCATGGTGTGCCCGACGAAGGTCCGCTGGAGCTTCGCGTAGATCGAAAAGTCGTGCGCGGAGGCGAACGCGGCGGCGAGGACGGCGAGTACCGCGGCCCGCCCGAAAGGCCTAATCTCGACACGACTCAGCAGGATCGGAAGCCTCCGAAGATCTTGCGATGCCCTTCGAGAATGCGCGCCTTCGCCACAGGGTCCGGATCGAAGGTCCAGACGCCGCGCTCGTGAGTACCACCGAGAAGGATGCCGTCGGAGCGGGGAAACATGTAGAGATCGCCGCCCATCACCGCGTACCGCACTTCGGGTTGCGGAAGAAGGAACGTCAGCTGGCCCTTGATGGGAACGAGCTCCTCGTCGCCGAAGATCGCCTTTGCTCCGAGACCGGTGCAGTTGATGAACACGCGCTGAGGCAGGGCGCGGAGAGCCTCGCGGTCGCGGATCTCCGTCACGACGACCGAGGCGCCCGCCGCGCGAACCTCGTCGAGCATCGCCTCGAGATAGACCGGAGGCTCGATCAGCATCCCGTCGAACTGCCGGACGTGAGAGTAGCCCGAGAAGGGATGCTCCGAAGGAGACAGGTCCTTGAGCTCCGGCAGGAGGGCTGCCAGCGGCCCCTCCCTTCCGGTGAGATTGGTTTCCACGAAGGCGTGGTCGGAGAGGGCGTAGTTCCGCATCCAGCGCACGCCGTACTTCGCGCCGACCAGGAGCTGATAACGGCGGTAGGCGAACTCCGAGGCGGCCACGAACTGTCCCAGAAACTGCGGAGTGCTTCGATCCCGGTCGAACACGAAAAACGGAAACCACTGCCCTCCGGCGATGTTCGAAGTGGTGTTGGGCGGAAGGTCCTTCGCGTAGATCGTCACGGCCCGTCCCGACTCCTGGAGAAGCCTCGCGGTGGCCAGGCCGACCGCGCCGCAGCCCAGGACCCCGACCGAGCCGCGATGGTCCGGCGGGACGAGGTCCACCGCGAGCCGCGCCGTGCCCCAGGACAGCGTAACGCCTCCGCCTCCGTGACCGTAATTGTGGATGACCAGGAGGTCGCCGATCTTCTCCGGCCGAACCACGAAGCCGGACGGCCGGAAAGGCCGAAGACCGGCCACGGTCCGGATCTCGCGGTCGGCGCTGACGCGGACCGGAGGGAGCGCGCAGCCGGCAGGCGTGCTGTCGGGAAGGAGATCCGACGGGAGGGCATGGCGGCAGCGAGACGCCACCGCGACGGCGGCGGAGGCGGCGGCCGTCCCCAGAAACGTGCGCCGGTTCATCGGCGGCCAAGCCTACACGCCCGAAGATCGCAGAGTCGCTGCCCGAATGAGCATCGGCTTAATCCTTGACTTTGGCGGATAGCCGGGAGAATGCTCCGAACTCTGGCGTGAAGCACTGGAAAGAGACCGGGGAGCTTCTGTCGCGCGCCGCCGAGTTGAAGGACAAGGGCCGCACGGCGGCGCTCGCGACCGTCGTCCGCATCGAGGGATCCGCCTACCGCCGGCCGGGCGCGAAGTTCCTGGTCGAGGACGACGGGAAGACCTCGGGAGGGGTCAGCGGCGGTTGCCTCGAAGAGGACCTGCGCGAGGCGGCTCTGCGAGCGATCCGCGACGGGCAGGCGAGGCTCCTCCACTACGAGACGGGATCCGACGACCAGGCGGTCTTCGGCCTGGGCCTCGGGTGCAACGGGTCTGTGGACGTCTTCCTCCAGACGGCCCCCGAGGGAGACGCGCCCCGGAAGGTCCTCGAGCGGCTCGGAGGCGAGTCGCCCTTCGCCATCGCGACCGTCCTCGAGGGACAGCGCGCCGGACGGTCGCTCGTCCTCGGAGCGGAGGGAATCCTCGCGGGGACGTCGGGCGACGCCGGCCTCGACCGTGAAATCCTCCGGCGAGCGGCGGACCTTCTCGCGCGCCGCCGGTCGAGCCTGGAGACCATCGAGGACGCGCGCGTCTTCGTCGAGGTGCTCGCGCCGCCTCCCCACCTGGCGGTCTTCGGCGCCGGAGACGACGCGATCCCGCTCTGCGCTTACGCGTCGGACGCGGGATTCCGAGTCACGGTCGTGGACCACCGCGCCGCCCTGGTCACCCGCGAGAGGTTTCCCGCCGCCTCGCGGCTCTTAGTCGAGAGGCCCGGCGAGGGAAGCGGACAGATCCCCATCACGCCAAGGAGCTACGCGGTCGTCAAGACGCACTCCTTCGCGTACGACCGGCAGTGGGCGGGCCTGCTCCTCGCCACGGAGATCCCGTACGTGGGAATGCTCGGCCCCCGCGCGAGGTCCCGCGAGATCCTGAGGCAGCTCGGCCTCTCGGAGGACGACCGGGTTCGCGGCCCCGTGGGGCTCGACCTCGGCGCCGACGGGCCCGAGCAGATCGCGGTCGCGATCGTCGCGGAGATCCTCGCGGTCCACTCTTCCCGGGAACCCTGGCCCCTGCGCGAGAAGGAGAGCGCGATCCATGTCTCCTGACCGAGCGCCAGCGGGGAGCGTGGCGGGCGTCCTCCTTGCGGCCGGTCCCTCGAGCCGGATGGGCCGCAACAAGCTCCTCCTTCGCCTGGACGGCGAGAGCGTCCTGCGGCGGGCGGCAGGCCGAGCGCTGGCCGCCGGCCTCGATCCGGTCCTCGTCGTCCTCGGCCACGAAGCCCAGACGTCGGCCCCGGAGCTGGAGGGCCTTCCCTGCCGGACCATCGTGAATCCCGACTACGCGCTCGGCATGAACTCCTCCGCGCGCGCCGGGATCTCCGCGGTCCCGCCGGAGGCGGCGGCGGCCGTCGTCCTGCTCGCCGACATGCCGCTCGTCACCGCGGAGATGCTTGCCGCCCTGGTCGAGCGCTACCGCGGCTCCGACGCGCCGCTCGTCATCTCCGAGTACGGAGGCGTCCAGGCTCCACCGACCCTCTACGATCGCTCGCTCTTCCCCGAGCTCGGCCCCCCCGAAGGGGAGGGGTGCGGCAAGCGGGTCGTCCGGCGGCATCGCGGCGAGGCCGAAGTCTTCTCGTGGCCCGCCGCCGCGCTCGCGGACCTCGACCGTCCCGAAGACTACGAACGCATCAAGGCCGGGATCGAGGCCGGGAGGGACGCCTGCGCCGCGAAGTCCTGATGCTCGCCGCCGAGCTCGCGAAGCGCGAGGAGCCCTTCGTGCTGGCGACCGTGGTGCGGCGCGAGCGGGCGAGCTCCGCGCGCGCCGGAGACATGGCCGTCATCACGGCGGACGGCGAATTCCACGGGTGGCTCGGCGGAAGCTGCACGCGGCCGACCGTGATCCGCGAAGCCCTCCGCGCCCTCGCCGACGGCCGCCCCGCTCTTCTCGCCCTCTCGCCGCGCCCGGATGCCGACAAACGCGCCGGCGTCGCGGTCTTCCCCATGACCTGCCACAGCGGAGGAACCGTGGATATCGCCATCGAGCCCATGCTGCCCCGCCCGCGCCTGGTCGTCTTCGGCCTCTCCCCCGTCGCCCGGGCGCTCGCCCGCCTGGCCGGCGCCATGGGTTACGCCGTCGAAGCGGCCGACCCGGAGGCCGACGAGGAGGCTTTTCCCGGCGCCGACCGCCTCTGGACCGGGAAGCCTCCGGCCGAGAAGAAACGGGGCGGCCGCGCCTTCGCCGTCGTCGCCACCATGGGCGAGCGGGACGAGGAAGCGACCCTCGAGGCGCTGGCTCTCGAGCCGGATTACCTCGGGGTGATCGCGAGCGCGAAGCGGTTCTCGCAGATCAAGGAGACGCTGCTCTCGCGAGGCGCGGCGGCCGAATCTCTCGAGCGGATCCACAGTCCCGCGGGCTTCGACATCGGCGCGCAGACCCCGGAGGAAATCGCCGTGAGCGTCCTGGCGGAGATCGTCTATTCCTCGCGAAAGGCGGCCGAGAACACGGACGCGGCGGAGGAAGCTCCGGCCGCGGAGGCGATCGATCCCGTCTGCGGGATGTCGGTCGAGATCGCGACGGCCAAGCACACGGCGGAAGTGGGCGGGCGCGCCTGGTACTTCTGCTGCGGCGGATGCCGCGACCGGTTCCTCGCGGCTCCGCGGCGTTGGCTCGAAGGAGCCGCTTCCGGAGGCTCGGCATGAGGCCGGAGATCCGCCGGATCCAGGAGGCGATGGAGAAAGAGGGCTACATCGCCGAAGCGCCGATCGCGACCGCGGTGTATCTCGCGAAGGAGATGCGCAAGCCCCTTCTCATCGAAGGCGACGCCGGCGTCGGCAAGACCGAGATCGCGAAAATCCTGGCCCGAATGCTCGACACCGAGCTCGTGCGGCTCCAGTGCTACGAGGGGCTCGACGTCTCGACCGCCCTCTACGAATGGGACTACCCGCGCCAGATGCTCCGGGTGAGGATGGCCGGCGACGAGGCGGACCCCGGCGGCCTCGAGCACGTCATTTTCTCCCGGGACTACCTCCTCGAGCGGCCGCTGCTGTCGGCGATCACGCGCGCCCAGGGGCCGGCGGTCCTGCTCGTGGACGAAGTGGACCGGGCCGACGACGGCTTCGAGGCGTTCCTCCTCGAAGTGTTGTCGGACTTCCAGGTCACGATCCCGGAGCTCGGGACGATCCGGGCGGAGCACGTGCCCTACGTCATCCTGACGTCCAACCGCAGCCGCGAGATCGGCGACGCCCTGCGCCGGCGCTGCCTCTACCTCTACATCGAGCACCCGGACTTCGAGAAGGAGGTCCGCATCGTCCAGTCGCGGGTGCCGCAGGCACAGACGCGGCTGGCCGAGCAGATCGCCCGCTTCGTGCAGGCCCTGAGGCGGCGGCAGCTCGCGAGGTCGCCGGGCGTGGCCGAGACGATCGACTGGGCCCAGGCGCTCGTTCGCCTGCACTGCGACGAGCTCGACCCCGAGACGGTGCGGGAGACGCTCGGCTGCGTGCTCAAGGATCACAGCGATTCCCGCGAGCTCAGCGGCGAGGAGATCGCTGTTCTCGTGGAGACGGCCGGATGACCGGCGCCCGCCCGGGAAACCTGGCCGCTCACCTCGCCGCCTTTTGCGGAGCGCTTCGCGAGCGCGCGGTCGCTGTGTCGATCTCCGATGAAGCCGACGGCCTGGGAGCGCTCGTCCTGGTGGACGTCTCCGACCGGGAGGAGGTCCGCCGGGCGCTCAAGATCGCCCTGAAGATCCGCCCCCGGGGCGCTCGGGCGTTCGAGGAGCTGTTCGAGCTTTTCTTTCCGGCCGGGGGCGGCGCCGCGTCGATCGCGCGGGCTGCGCGGCAGCGCTCCTCGATCCCGCGCTCCGCCAAGCCGGTCCACAGGAGAGCCATCGAACAGCCGGTCGCCGAGAACGCCGGCCCGCCGGCGGTATCGGGAGACCTTCCCGCCTGGAGCCCGGACGCGCTCCTGCGAAGGAAGTCGTTCGAGGAGTGCGAGCCCGGAGACCTGGCGGTGATGGAGAGGCTCCTGGAGCGGCTCGCGGAGAAGCTCGCCACCCGGCCCAGCCGGCGGCTCGTGCCCGCCCGGTCGCGGGGCCGGATGGACCCGCGACGAAGCTTCCGCGCCGCGCTCGCGACCGACGGCGAGTTCCTGCGCCTGGCCCGCCGGCGGCGCGCCGTCGAGAAGGCGAGGATCGTCGCGCTCTGCGACACCAGCGGCTCGATGGACGCCCACGCGCGGTTCCTCCTCGCCTTCCTCCTCTCGCTCCGGCGCGCGGCGAGAACGGCCGAGGTCTTCGCTTTCAACACCACGCTGACGCGCCTGACGCCCACGCTCGCCCCGGGCCGGATCTCCCGGGAGCTCGACCGGCTGGCGGCCGCCGTCCCCGACTGGTCCGGCGGGACGCGGATCGGCGAGTGCCTCGCCGAGTTCGTGAGCTCCCACATGGTCGGGCTGGTGGACTCGAAGACCGTCGTCGTCATCTTCAGCGACGGCCTGGACCGGGGCGACACCGCCGTTCTCACCCGGGCCATGCGGGCGATCCATTCCCGCGCGCGGCGGGTTTTCTGGCTGAATCCGCTGCTTTCGGACCCGCGCTACGAGCCGACAGCCCGCGGAATGGCCGCGGCGCTTCCCCATGTCGATCGGTTGCTGCCGGCCCACAACCTCGAAACGCTCGAGCGTTTGCTGCCGCTGCTGGCGGCGTGAGGCAAAGCGAGATGCCGGAGGAAACCTCATGACCCGCGGTTGTCGTTGGATCCTGTTTGCCTTCGCCGCGCTCACGGCCCTGCTTGTCGGGCTGTTCTTCGTGTTTCGACCCTCGGGCGTGGAACGACAGTCCGCCGTTCCCAGCGAGCTCCAGGGACTGGCCGTGGTCCCCGGCTTTTCTACTTTCATCCGCTATTTCCCGACCGACGCCACGCACGTGGTGGAGTTCGAGAACGACATCCTCGCCTCGAACGAACGCGAGAGGCTCGAGCTCGCGCGGCACGGGTACACCGGCCCGTTGCCTCCCGTCTCGTATCTCGCGATCTCCGGAGGCGGCGACAACGGCGCCTTCGGAGCGGGCCTCCTGAACGGCTGGTCCGCCGCGGGCGATCGGCCGACGTTCAAGCTGGTCACCGGGGTGAGCACGGGGGCCCTCATCGCTCCGTTCGCGTTCCTCGGGCCGGCTTACGACAAGACGCTCCGGTCGATCTATACGGGGATCAGCCTTCGTGACATCGCCCTCAAGCGGTCGCCGCTGTGGGTGCTTCTGGGGGACGCGATGTCGGACAACGCACCCCTCCGGCATCTCGTCGAGAGGACCGTGACGCAGGAGGTGCTCAACGCGATCGCCGACGAACGCGACAAAGGACGAGTCCTCCTCGTCGCGACGACGAACCTCGACGCGCGGCGTCCGGTCATCTGGAACATCACCGATATCGCCACGGCCCGTTCCGAGCTGGCCCTGGAGCTCGTCCGGAAGATCCTGATCGCCTCCTCGGCCATCCCGGGCACGTTTCCGCCGGTGATGATCGACGTCCTGGCCGGCGACAAGGCGTACCAGGAGATGCACGTGGACGGCGCAACCTCGGCGCAGGTCTTCGTCTATCCCTCCGCGATGCACTTGCAACAGCTCGCAAAGCGAAAGCGCACCCTGTACATCATCCGTAACGCGCGGCTCGATCCGGAGTGGGCGCAGGTGGAGAGGCGGACGGTGCCGATCGCGTTTCGGGCGATCTCCTGCCTCGTTCAGTTCCAGGGCATCGGGGACCTCTACACGATCTACACGGTCACGCAGAGAGACCAGATGGAGTACAACCTGGCGTTCATCCCCCCGACGTTCAATTACCCCCACACCAAGATCTTCGATACGAAATACATGACGGAGCTCTTCACGGTAGGTGAGCGGATGGCCGTCAAGGGGACCGACTGGTGGTGGAAGCGGCCGCCGGTCCTGCTGAGCGGCGTCGGCGAGGAACGCGTCGAGTAGGAGCGACTTTGACCATCGAGATCTCGAAGTCCTTCCTGCTCTCCGCCGCGGTCGCGGCGCTGCCTCTCCTCGCCCAGGGCTGCGCGACGGCACCGCCACGCGGGAAGGCGGTACCGGCCGAGCTCCAGGCCGCGGCAAACGTGATTGGATACCCGGCCGGAATCCGCTACTTCCCGCGCGACGCCGCCCACGTGGCAGAATTCGAGTCGGACTACCTCGACGCGCTGACTCGGGAGAGGGCATACCTCCACATCAGTCCCGGCACGAAGCTTCCTCCGGTCGCCTACCTGGCCATTTCCGGCGGCGGCGACAACGGCGCGTTCGGGGCGGGACTCCTGAACGGCTGGACTAAGGCCGGCACCCGCCCGACCTTCAAGATCGTGACGGGCGTGAGCACCGGCGCCCTCATCGCGCCGTTCGCGTTCCTCGGCTCCGATTACGACGAGAAGCTGAAGGCCCTCTACACGAGCGTCTCGCTCCATGACATCGCCAAGGAGCGGTCCCTCCTCTCCATCGTCTACGGGGACGCGATGGCCGACACGACCCCCCTGCACAACCTGGTCAAGAAGTACCTGACGCAGGAGGTGGTGGACGCCATCGCGGCGGAGCACGAGAAGGGGCGGATCCTCCTGATCGCCACGACGAACCTCGACGTCCGGCGATCCGTGATCTGGAACGTCACGGAGGTCGCGGCCGCGAACGGCCCGAACAAGCTGGACCTGATCCAGAGGATCCTGATCGCCTCGGCCGCGATCCCGGGGACTTTTCCGCCCGTGATGATCGACGTCGAAGCGGAGGGGCAGAAATACCAGGAGATGCACGTGGACGGCGGCACGGCGTCGCAGGTCTTCGTCTACCCGGCGGCGATCCAGTTGAGCGCCCTGGCGGAGCGCGACCGCACCCTCTATGTCGTCCGCAACGCGCGCCTGGACCCGGAGTGGGCCGAGACCGACCGCCGGACTCTCCCCATCGCTCTGCGCGCCATCACGTGCCTCATCCAGAATCAGGGCGTCGGCGACCTCTACCGCATCTTCGCGATCGCGCAAAGAGACAACGTGGACTTCAACCTCGCCTACATCCCGCGCAGCTTCCAGGTCCAGCACACCGTGGACTTCGACACGAACTACATGAAGGCGCTCTTTGACGTGGGGTACCAATTGGCCGTGGAAAAGAGGGAGTGGGAGAAGAAACCCCCGGTGCTGATTTCGGGCGTGGACCAGGCCCGGGGACAGTGAGGGCGGCGTTTCATGGCGATCGAGATCACCAAGAGCTTCACGATCGACGCGCCGAGGGAGGAGGTCTGGAAGTTCCTGACCGACCCGGAGCGAGTCGCCCGGTGCCTTCCCGGAGCGGCGATCACCGAGAAGGTCGACGATCGAGATTACCTCGGAACGATCACGGTCAAGGTCGGCCCCGTTTCCGCCAGCTACAAGGGGAAGATCCGCTTCGAAACGCTCGACGAGGCTTCCGGCACGGCCGAGATCGTGGCGACGGGCCAGGACGTCAAGGGCAAAGGGGGCGCCGAGATGCGCCTGAAGAGCCGGGTCGCCGAGCTTTCGCCCGGCCACACCGAAGTCACCTCGACCTCGACCGTCAACATCACGGGGATCCTCGCGCAGCTCGCGCGCGGAATGATCCTCCTGCTGTCCGACCAGATGTTCCAGAAGTTCACGGAAGCCATGGCCAAGGAGCTTGGAAAGGAGGGCCGATGATCCCGGCTTCATTCGACTACCACTCCCCGGCGACGCTCGCGGAGGCGATCGAACTGCTCGGCCGCTACCGCGACGACGCCAAGGTGCTCTCGGGAGGCCAGAGCCTGCTGCCTCTCCTGAAGCTCCGCCTCGGGTCGGCGGGGCACCTCGTGGACATCGGGAAGATCCCCGACCTCGAGTACGTCCGCGAGGACGGAGGGTACCTCAAGATCGGTGGGCGCACGCGCGAGACGGCGCTCGAACACTCGGACCTCATCCGGAAGAAGTACCACATCCTCGCCGACACGGCGGCCGTGATCGCCGACCCCCTTGTACGCAACCTTGCGACCGTCGGCGGGAACCTCGCGCACGGCGATCCGGCCAACGATCACCCGGCGACGATGATGGCGCTTGCCGCGCGCGTCGTCGCGACCGGGCCCAAGGGCGCCCGCACGATTCCGATCGATCAGTTCTTCACCGGCCTCTTCTCGACGGCGCTCGCCCCCGACGAGATCCTCACCGAGATCCAGGTCCCCGTCCCGCCACCGAAGAGTGGCGGAGCGTACGTGAAGCTCGAGCGCAAGGTCGGCGACTTCGCCACCGCTGCCGCGGCGGCGCAGGTGACGCTCTCCGCCGGCGGGGAGATCCAGCGGGCGGGTATCGCGCTGACCAACGCGGGGCCCACGCCCATCCGGGCGGCGGCCGCAGAGAAGTTCCTGCAGGGAAAGAAGGGTGACGCGGCGGCGATCGCGGAGGCCTCTCGCCTCGCCGGCGAAGCGGCCGATCCCTCCCCCGACCGGCGTGGCTCGGTCGAGTACAAGAAGAACATGGCGAGGGTTCTGACGGCGCGAGCGCTCGCGAAGGCGATCGCCCGGGCGCAGGGAGCGTAGAGATGGCCAGGCACAAGATTCACGTCACGGTCAACGGAGCGGCGGCCGAAGCGGAGGTCGAGTCGCGGCTGCTCCTCGTCCACTTCCTCCGCGAGAACCTGAGGCTGACCGGCACGCACATCGGCTGCGACACGACACACTGCGGCGCCTGCACGGTGCTTCTCGACGGAGTGCCCGTCAAGTCATGCACGGTGCTGGCCGTCCAGGCCGACGGCCGGCAGGTCATGACGGTGGAGGGGCTCGAGAAGGACGGCAAGCTCCATCCCATCCAGGAGGGCTTCTTCCAGGAGCACGGCCTGCAGTGCGGCTACTGCACGCCGGGGATGATGATGACCAGCTCCGCCCTGCTCGCGTCCAACCCCGACCCGACCGAGGCCGACATCCGCCGTGCGATCTCCGGCAACCTCTGCCGGTGCACCGGCTACGTCAACATCGTCAAGTCCGTCCAGCACGCTGCGGCTGCAGCGCGGACGGCGAAGTAGGAGGAGCCATGGCGACGCCGAAAACGTCTCCCGAAGTCGGCGGCATGGGCCATTCCGTCAAGCGCAAGGAGGATCCCCGATTCCTGCGCGGCAAGGGCAACTACGTGGACGACATCCAGCTCCCGGGCATGCTCCACATGGACATCGTCCGGAGCCCCTTCGCCCACGCGAAGATCGTCAAGATCGACTCGTCGAAGGCGCTGAAGATCCCCGGGGTCCTCGCGGTCATCACCGGTGAGACGCTGGCGCAGTTCAAGCTGCACTGGATGCCGACGCTGATGTCGGACACGCAGATGGTCCTGCCGACCGAGAAGGTCATGTACCAGGCGCAGGAGGTCGCCGCGGTCATCGCGACGGACCGTTACGCGGCGGCCGACGGCGTCGAAGCCGTCGAGGTCGAGTACGACCCGCTGCCGGTCGTCGTGGACCCCTTCAAGGCCCTCGAGCCTGGCGCGCCCGTCCTGCGCACCGACAAGCCGGACAAGAAGGACAACCACATCTTCCACTGGGAGGTCGGCGACCGCGCCGCCACCGACAAGGCGCTCGCCTCCTCCGACGTGGTCGTCGAGGAGAAGATCTACCTGCCGCGCATCCACGTCGCCTCGATCGAGACCTGCGGCATCGTCGCGGACTTCGACCGGATCCGGGGCAAGCTCACCGTGTACATGACGACGCAGGCGCCGCACGCGATCCGCACGGTCATCGCGCTCGTCGCCGGCCACGTCGGCCTCTCCGAGGAGAAGATTCGGGTCATCTCCCCCGACATCGGCGGCGGCTTCGGCGGCAAGGTGCCGGTCTATCCCGGCTACGTCATCGCGGTCGCCGCCTCGGTCGTCATCGGCAAGCCGGTCAAGTGGGTCGAGGACCGTATGGAGAACCTCCAGGCCGACTCCTTCGCGCGCGACTACCACATCACGGCCTCCATCGGCGCGAAGAAGGACGGCACGATGACCGCGCTGAAGATCAAGACGGTCGCCGACCACGGCTACGCGGACGCCGCGGCCAACCCGTCGAAGTTCCCAGCCGGGCTCTTCTCGATCTGCACCGGCTCCTACAAGCTGCCGTCGGCGTTCGCCGAGGTGGACGGCGTCTACACCAACAAGCCTCCGGGAGGCATCGCCTACCGCTGCTCCTTCCGGGTGACGGAGGCGGTCCACGCGATCGAGCGGATGACCGACCG
>Ga0126379_10001033_pt1 | contig 16447 bp, 12 predicted proteins | sample PanSoiMetPlot_24_FD_92640 | JGI IMG/M metagenome (GOLD analysis project Ga0126379, IMG submission 92640) | Tropical forest soil microbial communities from Panama - MetaG Plot_24 | ecosystem: Environmental > Terrestrial > Soil > Tropical forest > Bulk soil | place: Panama | collected 2016-02-17 | reverse complement strand
CCAGGGTACGCCACCGCCGCGATCGACGAGGTGTTCAGCACCTGGGTGATCAACACTATGTTTGCTCAGGCGAGCACCGGCGAAAAATCGCCCGAAGAAGCGATCAAGGAAGCCGAGGGCAAGTGCAAGCGGATCTGGGCCAAGTGGCAACAGCGTAGGCTGATCTAGCCGGCAGACCAGGGCCAACTGCGCGTAGCAAAGGGCCTCCGCGCCGGCAGTCAAAAGCCTCCGTGAGGAAAAGGAGCCCGATGTCTCCCCACACATCGGGCTCCCTAATTAGTTGCGGAATTTTCCTATTCGCCAATGACGAACATGTGGCCGTCGTTTTCGGTGTACACCTTCCCGTCCGGCGCGATCGACAGCGGAGTGTACGCCGCCCCGATGGCGATCCGTAGGAAGATCTTCTTCCTCAAGGTGCCACCCTGGTTGATTGCATAGATGTTGCCGTCCTCGCTGTTGGCGTACACCAGCCCGTTGCTGTCGACCGCTGGGGCGTTGATGCACCACTCGAAGCCATTCGGGTTATCGGGCGCAATCGTCGTGCTTTTGAACCGCCACTCGACCCCCAGGCTCGAGCTGAGCTGGGTGATGAAGAAGGGACCCGGCGGAGGTGCGCCGTTTCCCGGACAGCAGTTGGCGTCATAGTGGTTATCCTTGATGACGATGGAGTAGGTGCCGCCGTGCCGGAAGATCGCTGGCGTCGAATCCCATCCGAAATCGAAGGTCGCAAGCAACTGCCCACTCGGGCTGAATTTCCAGAGGTGGCCGCGGGCGAAGTTATAGCGGGAGTAGGAGCCGTAGATGACCGAACCATCAGGCGCTACCGTGGGCGAAGAAGACGACTGGTCGATCACCCGGCCCGCGGGAGATTCGCCTGTGGCCGGATCGACGCCCACTGGGGAGGCGGTGCGGCAGCCGAAACCATTGGATCCGCCATTGTCGTTGGGCAGAAGCACTCCGCAGCCGTCGTTGAGGTTCCCTCGCAGGGACGCCTGCCACTTTGGGGTCAAGTCGGGATTCACGGCCAGCACGTAGGAGTAGCGGCTGCGGAGGTGGAGCCGGGCCACCGTGTAGATGGTCCCGTCAGGAGCTATGGCCGGGGCAACGTTAAGGCCGACACGAGGCGAACCACAGGGACCGGTCGGAGGCGTCGTGGTGAAGTTCGGCCAGGGCAGGTCCGTCGTGGTGTTGTAGGTCGTGGTGCAGGTGGTTGGAGCTCCCGAAACAAGGCTCTTGTAGCTCACCTTCGCAGTGCTGTCGTCCCTACCAACCTTGACCAGCCAGGAGTCGACTACGTCGGTGCCGCTTGCGCCCCAAGGATCGGTCGTGTCTAGCTTGAGAACGTTGAAGTAAATGTTCCCAGCATCATCGGCGCTCAGCGGTCCGGCGACGAAGGTATTGGGGTCGAGGACGCTACCGAAGGGATTGATCCGAGACGTGACTGTGCCGTCTCCCTGGTCCAACTTGAAGATGGTGCCACCGGCCCCCGGCACGTAGATGAAATCGTTAGCCAGCACGGCGTGGAACACGGGCTCCCAGCCGCCAAGGCCCAGGCGGTCCTGCTTGGAGCTCTGACCGTTGCCGGGGCCGTTCGGCTCAGGCTTCCAGTCGCTCGCAAAATCCCATCTTTCGACGAGCGAGCCGTCTTGCCAGTGGAGCCGCTTCTCATGCCAGGTTTGGGAGTTCCAGGAATCGGGATCGGTGAACGGCCCAGTCTTGAACTCCATGAACACGTCGTTTTGGTGGATCAGCGGGGCCTGGTAGTGCGCCAGGAGATCGCCGCCGCTGGCCGCCTGCTCGGCCGGCACATTGGGATCATAGAGGACGTCCGCCAGGATCTGGTTCAAGCTCTGCCCGGCCACGCTCACGAAGCCCTGGTGCTGAGGATTCTGCCCCCACTGGGGCCAATTAGTTTGGCCCGTGGCTTTAGCCGGCATCAGGGTTAGGATTGCTGCCGTCGCTGCACCGACGGCCAGCGCCGAAAGACGAGATATTGCAAATCGCATAGGTATTTCCCCCGTGGTTGAGGCCTGGACAAATACACTCTCTCTCCAGAAAGTCCGCAGGGGCGTAGAAGTGGAGCGCACTGCTGAACACTTGGGGGGACGGGACTGCACCACCCACCCTCAGTCTTAGCTGCCGTCGACCTCAGTCGCGAGCGATGCTATAGCGACCGGCCGTCATGGCGCTCGAATATGCGTTTGAGCTGGCGTCGTCGAACATCCGCTTCGGTCCAGGCGTAACGCGCGAAATCGGCATGGACCTCGCGGAGATGAAGGTCCAGCGCGTGATGGTGCTCACCGATCCCAACCTCGCGCGGCTGCCGCCCGTGGCTACGGCGGTGGAGAGCCTACGGAACAACAAGATTACTTTTGGTTTGTTTGACCGCGTGCGGGTCGAGCCCACCGACTCTTCCTTCCTCGATGCGATCAACTATGCCAGGCAGGGAGCCTTCGACGCGTTCGTCGCCGTCGGCGGCGGATCCACGATGGACACCGCCAAGGCAGCGAATCTGTACTCGACATATCCGGTCGACGACTTTCTCGAGTACGTCAACGCGCCGATCGGCAAGGGCCGGCCGGTCCCCGGACCTTTGAAGCCGCTCATTGCCGTGCCCACCACCGCCGGGACCGGCAGCGAGACGACCGGCGTGGCGATCTTCGACTACACGAAGCTTCACGCGAAGACCGGGATCGCCCATCGCCGGCTCCGTCCCACGCTCGGGATTTTGGATCCGGACAACACTAAAACCATGCCGCCGCAGGTCGCGGCGACGAGCGGATTCGATGTCTTGAGTCATGCCGTGGAGTCCTTCACCGCGCTGCCCTACCACAGGCGCACTCGGCCCGAGCACCCGGTGATGCGGCCGGCCTACCAGGGCTCCAACCCGATCAGCGACGTCTGGTCGCTCGAGGCGCTGCGCTGGGTATCGAAATACTTGGTGCGAGCCGTCGAGGATCCCGACGATGCGGAAGCGCGCGAAAAGATGCTGCTCGCCGCCTCCTACGCCGGCGTGGGTTTCGGAAACGCGGGCGTGCACCTTCCCCACGGGATGTCCTATCCGGTCTCGGGAATGGTGCGCGACTTTCATCCCAAGGGCTTCGCCGTGGATCACCCGCTGATACCGCACGGCATGTCCGTCATTCTCAATGCGCCCGCGGTGTTTCGCTTCACCGCCGAGGCATGTCCGGATCGCCATCTCTTAGCCGCCGAAATCCTGGGCGCCGATGTGTCCCGCGCCAAGCCCGAAGATGCAGGCAAGATTCTGTCCGAGCGAATCGTCCTTTTGATGCAGCGCCTCAAAGTCCCCAATGGCCTGCGCGCTGTCGGCTACACTAAGGCCGACGTCCCCGCCCTCGTCGAAGGGACGCTGCCCCAGGCGCGGGTAACGAAGCTTGCGCCGCGGCCAGCCAGCGAGTCGGACCTCGCGCACCTCTTCGAAGAGTCGCTCGTCGGCTGGTAGCGAGCGTCAGGCCAGGCGCGGCGCGATGAAAGGTATTCGGTTTCCTCTCCTGAGCGCGTTGGCGATATTCGCGTTTGCGCTGCAATCGAACAGCGCGTTCGCGGCCGAGCTCAAGGTGTTGAGCAGCCTCGCCTTCACCGATGCATGGAGCCATCTCAAGCCACAGTTTGAGGCGCGCGGTCATAAGCTGAACCTGGTGCTCGAGCCCAGCGGGAGAATTGCCAAGCGCGTTTCCGACGGCGAGGCGGCCAATGCCATTCTCAACACCACGAGCAGCATCGACGCCCTGAGCAAGGACGGCAAGATCGTCGCCGGCACGAGCAGGTACGTCGCAAGCTCCGCCGTCGGTATCTCGGTGCGCAAGGGCGCTCCGAAGCCGGACATCTCGACGCCCGAGGCGCTCAAGCGAGTACTGCTTTCGGCGAAGGCGGTCGCCTATTCAGATCCCGCGGGAGGCGGTGCGAGCGGCATACACTTCGCGAAGGTTCTTCAACAGCTCGGAATCGCCGACCAGGTCAACGCCAAAGCCAAGTTGGGCCGGGGCGTTCCCAACGGCGAAGCGGTCGCTAGAGGAGAGGCCGACATCGCCGTTCAGCAGATTCCAGAGCTTTTGCCAGTCGCGGGTACTGAACTCGTCGGCCCATTGCCGCAGGAGGTTCAGAAAATCACGTCGTTCTCGGCGGCTGTGCTTGCGACAAGCAAAAACCAAGAGGTCGTTCTTGCCCTGATCGAATTCCTCACATCGCCCCAAGCCGCAGCCGTGCTCAAAGCGGGTGGCTTTGAGGTCGCACGCTAAACCTCCAGGACCGCGGTGACCCGCTGGTTCCGCCTATGGGTGCGCTTTCGACTCGATCTGATTGAATGTGCTTGCCGACGAGGTATGGTGCACGGTCCGAGCCGCGTCGAAAGTCCGGCAAGAGGAGGGGGCATGAAACCCCAGAGATTTGCGCGCGTAATTCTTTGTGCAGCCATCTTGATGTATGCGCTTCCGGCGAGGGCAGGGCTCGCCGGCCTTAAGGGCCCGGCGCTTTTGTTGATCGACGCCTCCGGCTCGCCCGAGCCGGGTCAGCCCATCGCGCTCGAGCTCACCGTCGTCTCGCAGGTGGAGTGGCCGGCGTCCTTTGTGCTCGAGCTCAGCGGCCCGCCGGCTCTTGCCCTTGTGGAGGGCTCTCTTTCGGGCGCCCTCGTGGGAAACGAAGAGCGCACCGTTCGCGTGGGCGTAGTTCCAAGCTCCGTGGGCGATTTCCGCTTGGAAGCGCGGCTGTATTTTAGCCCGCAAGGCGCGCCAAGTCCCTTCGTGTTCACCAACGCCGCGGTCCTTCGGGTGCGAGACGCTCCGCAGCAACGCGGTGTCTTCGTCGATCAAAAGCGCTGGTCTCAGAGGCAGCGCCACGACGAAATCAAGGACCTCAAGGCGGCGCCTCTAACGAAGAGCGGACGCGAACAGCGCCTGAGCGCATTCGGGCAGACGTTGGAGTTGGGCCCCGTCCCTGCTGGCATCATCGCTCGCCAGGAGCAGTACCTGTTAGCGGCCACGCAGGCGTCGGCGTTGTCGTCGTCCAACGAGCTGCAGGCGCTGAAAGCGTCTTTCGTGGGATCGGATCGGGCCGCGCACCTCGGCAGCGCCGAGCGGTTCGAGAACACCGACGGCTTGGTGCTCAGGGGTCTTCCCGCGAGCTACGTCTACCTCGAGCGCTTCGAGCTGGCGGCGGGCCAAGCCTATCGTTTCGAAACGCGAAACTTGAGCCCGGGCTCGGACACGCTGGCAGTCTTACTCGCGCACAATACACAGACAGGTGAGCTACGCGAGGTGGCTCGAAACGACGACGCCGAACCGTCCACGCTAGCGTCGCGCATCGCGTACTCGCCGGAGAGTACCGGCGATTTTTTACTGATTATCCGCAGTTACAGCCCAGAGACTCGCGGAGCCTGCGACGTTTATTTCAATGACCAATTTCTGGAGCGGACGCGCTTCGGAGGCTTGGCCGTCTCCATCACCTCCAACACGGGCGACGTGCTCCAGACCGTCGGGATGAGCCGTGTTCCCAATCGGGCGGATCCCTGGATGTTGCTCACGGGACCCGCGGCGCTATGGGACGACGACGGAGGAATGGAGCTCGGGGCCAAGCTGGCGGTACCCGATCTCAAGAAGCAGGAGCTGATCCTTGGGGCGTCCTCCTCGGCTCTGGAGGGGACCTTTGACTTGGTGCTGAACACCGCCGACGGATCGTCCGGCAGCGAGCCGCGCGGAGACCTCGACGGCGATGGTCTGAGCAACGAGCTCGAGCGAGCGCTGGGGACGCGGCTCGACGCGCAAGACACCGATGGCGATGGGATGCTCGATGGGTGGGAAGTCCTTGGAGTGCGCGACACAGACTACCGGGGCTTGGGGGCGAACGGCGTGGTACCCGACGTGTTCGTGCAGATCGACTGGATGGCCACGACCACCCACAACCACCACCCGCGCCCCGAGGCGATGCAGATAGTCATCGACTCTTTTGCAGCGACAGGTCTCAACCTCCACGTGGACGACGGGCGGGAGGAGGAAGGTGGAGAGGGTCACCTTCTGCCGGATCCCTGGACGCACATCGACTTCCTGACCCTGGGGAGCACCTTCTTCGAGATCCGCGCCGCCAACTTTTCTGACAAGCGGGAAGGGATCTATCACTACGACATCTTCGCGCACCGCCAGCCCAACAGCTGCAGCTCCGGCGTCTCGCAAATTCGAGGTAGCAACTTCCTGGTCACCCTCGGCTGTGCAGCCGGACAGATCGGGTCCATCAACGACCAGGCGGGCACCTTCATGCATGAGCTTGGCCACAACCTCGGCCTGCGCCATGGTGGGTTTCAGGACCTCAACTACAAACCCAACTATCGGAGCGTGATGAATTATCTGTTTCAATTCCCTGGAACCTGCGGAACGGTGGGGTTCAACAACGGGCTGACCTTCGCCCCGTGCTTTCCCCGCGAGTATTTCTACTCGTTTGGGGGAGGAGCGGACCTGGACGAGAATTGTTTGGATGAGACCGTAGGAGTCGGCGACGGCCCGATCGACTGGGATGGGGACGGACAGTTCGACACCTGCGTCATGGCGGATATCAATTATCCCCGACTCGGTATGCCGGATCGCCGGTTCGACCTGCTCCGGGACTATGACGACTACGGAAACCTGTTTCTCATGGGGAGCAGGGGTGCCCGGCCGTTCGACGAAGAGATCGTCACCTGCGCGGCGCCGCCGGCGGGCTAGAAGACTGCGGGGGGAATCACCGCCTGCAATGCGTCGATCAAGATGGCGGGATCGTCGCGGACATACTGGTGCTGCTCGATGTGCAGGAACAGCCCTGACGGCGTAGACACGCTCGTGGTGCAGGGCCGTGAAGAGCCGTTCGATAGCCGCCCCTGAGCATTGGTGGTGCCGCACAAATTGGCGGGGGTCAGGTGATCTTTCTCCCAATTACAGCTCCCCACGTCCGCTGACCGGGCTACCAACGCGCTGCGGAGCTGGTTGACGAGAGGGGTTTCATCGGCAAACGTGCGGGTCCCATCCGATATCTCAATGGCGTACGGCTCGGATGCGTTGCCGTGCAGGTTGATCGCGAGCGACGGGGGATCGAGCTGCAGCGATGCGGCGTGCGCGGCATACATGAAATTGCCGGTGAAGTGCGGTGCGTCGGAGATTCGCACCGGGATCGACGGGCCGCCGCATGCGGTTGTAGTTCCCGAGCAACCCGATGGTGTGTCTGGGTTCGCGCAGCGGTGAGTTCCTGCGATGAACAGACCTCGCGCCCCGAGCGCTTGAAAGACCGCCACCCCCTCTTCGGGCGTGTTCCGATCCCATAGCGGATGCGGTACCTCGACCGCGACGTTGCGCACGTACTTCAAGTCGACGATGTACGTGCCCTGCCCGCGAAATCCCTTCGATCGCTCCTGAGCTACCAGATACGAGTGCCCAGAATCGTCATTGAGCGTGTACAAGTCGTAGTTCAGCGAATCGAGAAGCGCGCGGGCGTCCTCGACGCTGCCCGTCATCAGCGCTCCCATCGCGGCTCCGAACTGAGCAACCTCGTCGCTGGTGGGCGCGACGAAAGCATTGCTGCCTCGGTTGGCGATCCTTTCGATGGTAGCCTTCACATCTCGAACGTACGCATCGAGAGACGAGAACGGTAAAATGCCCTGCGCGGCGGTCATCGGAGCCTCTGGTTTCTGAGGCAAGGCGGCTGAGCTTCCCGCTCGCGTCTGCTGTACTGCGACACATCCAAGAACCAGCAAGCCTACGAATCGTGCACGTCGGTGCATGACAGGTCCCCTTCCCAGAGCGACCGGCGGAAGCGGCGACATTAAATCGAGGAGCAAGGTTAGTCACTCGAATTCGATTCACCGCCGCTAGCGTCTCAGGACGGCGGCGACCGTAGTGCGGTGTGTGTCCTCCGCTCTTCGGGTAACCGCGATACGTTGCTCGTTGAACGGTTCCCCCGACTCAAGATTTTGCCGCTTGCGTCGACGAGCGCAGACTTTCACGCGACGTCTCAGAGAGCCGAGAACACCTCGGTCTGGCGGCGTGGTGACTCAATGAGTGAGTCTGAAACGTCCTCTTTCACTGTGCTGGTCGTCGAGGACGACGCGGACACTCGCGATTCACTGGCGGAGGTTCTCCAGGAAGATGGTTTCGTCGTACTGACCGCTTCGAATGGCCGCGAGGCATTCGAAATCCTCCACAACGCGTCCACCAAGCCGTCGGTGATCCTCCTGGACATGATGATGCCAGTCATGGACGGCTGGGAATTCAGGAAGGCACAGAGAGATGATCCCGAGCTGGCCTCTATTCCCGTCGCCGTGTTCTCGGCGCAGCCCAACATCGAGGCTGCAGCGAGAGTCCTCGAAGCTGCGGCGTGCTTCCGTAAGCCGCTGTCGCTGGATGATTTGATCGATACGCTCGATTCCCTTTGCCTGCGAGGCTCGGAGCCGTAACCAAAGAGCCGCCCGCGCCGTAAGTACCGAACGCTGAGAAACAAATGCGAACGAAGACAGGCGTGCGGCAATGGTATTGGTGGCCCCTCTGTGTCCTCGGGTTGACCGCGTTGAGCTGCGGCGGCTCCGAGACCCAGTCGATTGATGACTTGAATTCACCTCAGACACCGCCCCGCGGCGCGGCGGCCATCGAGCCGTGGATCGCGCAGGGGTTCTACCGGAGCTGGAAATGCGAGCCGGCACCCCATCCGGCGAGCCCCTTTGGCGCCCACGGAGACAATCGCGTCTGCTCGAACGATCTGCTGAGCGCAGCGGGCCCCGGAGAGTTTCCGGTCGGCGCGGCCAGCGTCAAGGAGATCTATTCGGGTCCAAACGTCGTCGGCTTTTCCGTGAGTCGCCATACCGCTGCCGGAACATCGGGTAGCACCTGGTACTGGTACGAGCGCATCGGCCAGGATGGCGGTGCAACCGATGCCCAGGGAGCGCGAGTTTGCGTGGGCTGCCACTCGCAAGCAGGAAACAACCGCCCCGGGCACGACTACGTCTACACTCAAGTCCGGTGAAGCGGGCAGGAGGCTTGTTCGACGCTGCGCGGGTAGCCGAGCGCCGACCGTGGTAGAGGGCGGGCATGGAGCGAATGCCCTCGGAAATGTTCCAGCACTACGAGCTGGGTATGGAAGTAGATCGCCTCAGCCAACACGCCGGGATTCTCGAGCGCGAGCGCACTGAGGAAATCCTCTGCCGATATCTGCCGCCGCCTCCAGCAACCATCCTCGACATCGGTGGCGGCGCCGGGGCCTATGCGTGTCCCCTTGCATCGCTGGGTTATGCCGTGCACCTGCTCGATCCCGTGCCGCTTCACGTCGAGCAAGCACTCGACGCGTCCCCACGCAGCGCACGGCCACTGGCGAGTGCGGCTGTGGGCGATGCGCGGGAGCTGCCCTGGAAAGCAGCAAGCGCGGACGCGGTTCTCCTCCTCGGGCCGCTCTACCACTTGACCGAACGCGACGAGCGGGTGCGTGCTCTGCAGGAGGCTCGCCGCGTACTTCGCCCCGGCAGAATGCTCTTCGCCGCGGCCGTTTCGCGCTACGCCTCTCTGCTCGACGGACTGTGGCGACAGCTCGTCGAGGATCCGGTGTTTCTACCGATTCTGGAGGGCGATCTGCGTGACGGCCAGCATCGCAACCCGACGGGATATCCGATGTACTTCACGACTGCGTTCTTTCACCGGCCAGAAGAGCTTCGCGCCGAGCTGTCCGACGCCGGTCTGCTAAACGTCGACGTGCTCGCCGTCGAGGGCGTCGGGTGGCTGCTCCCCAATCTCGTCGCCGAGCTGGCCGATGCGAAACACAAGGAGCGTCTTCTCGGCTACCTGCGCAGGGTGGAGCGCGAACCGTCTTTGCTCGGCGCGAGCGCGCACCTGATGGCGATCGGCGAAGCGAGCTAGATCCGAACCGATCCGAAGGTCGCTCCAAATCCAGTGCGGCAATTTGGCCACAGGGCGGACGGGGCCGTCCCGAGCAGGGCCGGATCCAGAACGAGCGCGCGGCGATTCAATGCGACGTCGCGCCGCAATTGCGAGTTTCAAAAGAGGCACAGGGCGGGGTCGTCGCAACGTTGCGACGGTTAGGATGGTTCGCCGACGAATTTTCTCTGCATCCGATCGCGATCCGCCGCGATCCGAAGCTCGCTCCAAATGCAATGCGGCAATTTGGCCACACGGGCGGGATAACGTTATCCCAGGCGGGGCCGGATTCAGAACGAGCGCGCGGCAGTTCGGTGCGGGGTCGGAGTTTCGCATGGAAGCGGGCGGGGCGGGACGGCACCCTCCCGGTCCCCCGTCCCCGGAAGGGACGCGCACACATAGGTGTGGATACTTGCGAGCCGCCCAGGGCCAAAATTCGACACACCTCGCGATTTGACCGGGCTCGAGGGTTCCACGGTGTCAGGTTTCGGACCTTCAAACGGAACTCGGTTGCAAGGCCACGCGTGCTGTAGTGACTGGTTCTCCATTAGTTTACGGGGGGCAATCGACACCAAGAGGGAGGCACCTCATGTTCAGATCGCGGATCGTACAGTGCCTGGGAGTGTTCATTCTGTTTGCCTGCAGTGGCACCTCAACGCCACCAACGACAACTCCTGGCTCTACCGAGCAAACGCAGGAGGTGGGCGCCCCGTGTGACGTCCTCGATGGCCACGACACCTGCAATCCCGATCAGACCGGTCTTTGCTGCTGCACAGCCGGTCCCTCCACCCACGGATACTGTATCGATACTTGCCCCCCGCCCTGCGTGTAGCGGGGGACGCCGCGCATTTCGCGATGCGCCTCGGGCGTTGTGCTCGTCACTCGTGAGCGCGAGTTTTAGCGGCCGGAAGCCCCTGGTCGATGCGGTCGAGTGCCTGCTTCGCATTGCGCCGAAACCCGTCTTCCTGATGATAGAGCTCCAGGAATGAGTTGAGGAGGTTCTTGGCGCTATCGTAATCGCCGAGCGCGTAGTCCGACATTCCGGCGTGATACATCGCCATGTAGTGATTGGGCCAGAAGGACAGGACCAGCTTCATCACAGGCGATGCGGCCACATCGTCGCCACTGTCCGCGACGGGGTGCGCCAGGTCGAAGACCCGTCCAGCCCCCCGCCACTGCTCGTCTTTGCGCAGCTTCGATAAGAGCTCCCGGGCCGGCTCGATCTTGCCGGCGAGCGCCCAGCACCCCGCGGCATAGCTGGTTCCCTCCCAGCCGCTCGGAGGAGGATTTCGAGCGATGAACTGCGCCACCTCAACGGAGTTGCAGAAGGGCTTTGCCCGGCTGAACCAGGTGACGGCGCTACTTTGGGGCTGGGCGGAGGGGTGAGCTGATTGCATTGGTACCGATCTCGTCGGTGGCACGAAAGTGACGAATCGGGGGAGCGCAACGCTGCCCAGAACGGCCATCAGTCCAATGTATAAAACGACCGCCGCCACTCGGTGCACGCGAGCGCGTCGCTTCGGCTTTTGCGAGAACGATGCACGCGAGTGACCTTTCTCCGCCGCGTCCAGCGCTCGGAGCACCTCCGCTGCATTCGGAAAACGGCGCTCGGGGCGGACCTGGAGCATTCGCTCGATCACCGGCCGAAGCTTCGAGGGAACCTGCTCCGGCACTTGGAGGCCGTACTCGCCGCGCAGAAGCTCCGAGGGCGACTGGCCGGTGGCAGCGTGAAGCAAGGTGGCTCCGAGCGCATACAGGTCGCTGGTTCGATCAACCGTCCCGCCGAGCTGCTCGATGGGCATGTACCCGAACGTTCCCACCAGCGTCGAGCTATAGGTCCGCGGTCCGCTGATGCCGCGGGCGCTGCCAAAGTCCACCAGGACGAGGCTGCTGTCGGGCCGCAGGAGAATGTTGTGTGGCTTGATGTCTCTGTGGATCACCGGCGGCGATCGATCGTGGAGGTACGCCAGCACCGTCAGTATCTGGCGCGCGGCCGCGAAGAGCTCGGCCTCGGAGAGCGGGCTGCGCTCGATGCGCGCGGCGAGCGACTCGCCTTCAATAAACTCAGAGGCGAGGTAGAGGCGTAGGTTGAAACCGCTGCCCTCCGAGAAGTTGCGGATGAAGCGGGGGATCGAGTGGTGATTCAGCGTCTTCAACGTGGCCGCCTCGCGCTCGAAAGCGTCGATCTGCGTGGCGTCGGGAACCGCGGCGAACTGAAGCTCCTTGAGCGCGATCGAATGGCCGGCGCCATCGCGGGCCCGGTACACACGGCCATGGGGCCCTTGCGCGAGGACTCGCTCCACCGCGAATCCGCCGGGAGCGACGGCTACTCCGCACCAGCCGCATCGATCCGCCGCGACTGGCTTAGTGCACGAGACGCATCGCCGTTCGGCATCGCTTGCTGCGGGATGCATCGGTATTGAGCGTTCAGCGTCCACGAAGTCTCGGCGGTTGGATCTAATTGGTTACGGGTGCGAACTGGCCGGCGCGAGCGCCTGTAGGTCAGCCGACGCGCGGGCCGCCATCGGATCGGATGGACCGACCCGAGCCAGGGCAGCTCTGAAGTCGGCTGATGCGTCCTCGGTCGCGCCCCGCCGGGCGTGGATTTCGCCGCGGGCGACCAAAGCCTCGGCCGCCCAGGGGCTGGTCGGCTGTTTCCGCAAGAGCCGACTCAGGTCGGCAAGGGCGAGGTCTTCTTCGAGCTGCGCGTGATACGCCTGACCTCGCCGCAGTAGCGCTTCCCAGTAATCCGCACTCCCCGAGTGATGATCGAGAAATTTCGAGAATGCGGCGATTGCTTTCGAGCGCTTACCGGAGGCGAGCAATGCCTTAGCGCGGAGGAATTCGGCGATTGTTGCTTCCGCGCGTTTCGGATGATTCTGAATCACCGCATCAAAACCCGCGATTGCCTCGGCGTAATTTTCTTTGTTGAACGCGCCGCGTGCCTTCTCGAGCATTCGGATGGCGTCCTGAGCATTTGATTCCGAGCTCTGCGCCATCGCGCGCTGGCTTTGTTCGCGAAGGCGCGTGCTCTCTTCGTCTTCCCGCGCTTTGGCCGCGACATTCGACGCGCGGGTCGCTTCGACGGTGGCGGTATCGATGAGCCGGTTCACTTTCTTGGCCACGAGCATCACGCACGCCGCGATGAATCCAATGACGAGTAGCTTTTTGCCAACGCCGTTCCACAACCGAGACCAGGTGGACCCTTCAGCGGTCATTTCGACCACGGGGGCGTCGAACGAGATCAACGGGGCTGACTCGGCAGCACTTCCGTCGGAAGCTGGCCGGTCGACCGCCCGCAAGCCTCCCGTGCGGATCCCGTCGACCAGCTCACTGGTTCCGGTACCCAAACCGATCGACTTCAGCGGTTGCTCGCCAATCAGCTGAGCCAGCTGTGTTGCGGCGTATCCATCGTTGGGCCGAACGTGGAGATAGCGTCTGAGGTAGAGCGCGGCGCGATACACGTTGCCCTCGAGTCGATAGAGCTGCGCGAGCTGCCGGAGTACGCCGGGCTTCTCCGGTTCGGCCTGCAGCAGCTTTTCCAGCTCGAGCACTTTCGGGTTTTGCGAGGCGGCAAATTGCAAGCCATAGGTGCTACAGATTTCGCGAAGCAGGCGCTGGATCTCTTCGCTGCCCGGCTCGAGACAAGCAGCGTAGTAAGCCCAAAGGGCTGCGGCCTCCTTGGACGCTGGACCTTCCTGGAATCGAGTCTGCGCTCGTCGAAACCACCGGAGAGCTTGATGGTGAGTCAGCTGACGTCCCCTACCTTGTGGGTCGGCGATGCATTCGGCCAGAAGGTGCGGGTAATCGACGCGCTGTCGACCTACTTCGTCCGTAAGCTGCGAAAGAACAGCCTCGGCGCTGCCAAAGCGAGCCTTCGGATCGCGAGCGAGCAAGCCATCAAGCACGCGTTGGACGAACTCCGGGATGGCAGGCTCGACCTCGTAGAGCAACGCCAAGCTCTCGTTCAGTACCTTGCTCAGCGCGGTGGTCGGATTGTCTGAGTCTCGCGGATTCGAGCCGGTCAGAAGCTCGTAGAGCACCACGCCGCTGGCATAGAGGTCGCTGCGCTCATCCACCCGCTGCCCCAGTGCCTGCTCCGGGCTCATGTACGCCGGGGTTCCGAGCAACATCCCCGTTTGGGTCAGCGCGGTTCCACCCAGGTTTTTGGCGATCCCAAAGTCGCCGACCTTGAGACAGCCGCCTCGGGTGAGGAACATGTTCGGCGGCTTGAGGTCTCGATGAATGATTCCACGAGCATGCGCATGGGCGAGGGCCTCGAGCAATTGCGCAAAGACCTCGAGCGCGACCGGGAGCGGGAATTTACCCATCGCTCGCAGCAAGTCGTGCACCGTACCGCCGTCGATGAGCTCGCAAGCCATGAAGTACTGACCCGACTGCTCGCCGTAGTCGAGTACCTCAACGATGTGCTGGTGCTTCAAGTCTGCCGTCGCCCGGACCTCGTGGAGAAAGCGCTCGACGAACTCAGGGTTCGAGGCGAGGTGCTGGTGCATGACCTTCAAGGCCACGCGGCGACTCAGCTTTTGATCGTTCGCCAGAAAAACGGTGGCCATGCCCCCACGACCGATTGTCTTTTCGATAAGGTAAGGCCCAAGCGATTGGAGGGGCTCGCTGCCGCGAATCCACGTGGGAGCTCCCTCGTATGTGCGATAGTCCGACAAGCTGTCCTTGGCGTCTGTGAATTGTCCATCGGCGATACGTCTGAGATCCACCAGCGATGGGTGGCGATGCCTCGCACCTCTTCGCTTTGAGAAGCTGTGGTGCCCACATCGATGCTGGGTAAAGCACTGGCGCCTTTGCGTTTTGCGATGACATCTCAGGCTTTCGGCGCCGACGGGGCCATCGCTCGCCGGTTCTGGCTTCTCGGGCTTGCGCAGGCCGCGCACAGCATCGAAGAGATGATCGCGAAGCTCTACGATTTCATGTGGATTGCCACCGAGCGGCTCGGCCTGCCACGCATGGGAATGACCGCGACCACGTTTGCCGTCGTGAACATGACCATTATTGCCTTCTTGCTTGGCGTGGCTCCGTTTGTCGCCGCACGGCGCCCCTGGGCCGTCGCGATCGCCTGGGTCGCCGCCGTCATCGAGGTGCTCAACGGATCGGGCCACCTCGCGGGTACCGTTGTCTTCAGCGGATACGTGCCCGGCGCAGCGACTGCACCGTTGTTGATTATCGCTGGCATCGCGCTACTGAGTGCTTTGCATCGGGACAGTGAAAAGGGACCATCGCGTGCGTGAGCTACCTATGGGGCGCGCGTGGATATCAACCACTCGATCAGGTCACGCTCAGGCGAACACTGACTCGGAGAGCCGGGCCAGCATGGGCACTCCGCGGATCTCCGTCTCGTAGAGCGGACAGCAGCTGCGCACCGAGTCGAACTTCTGCCAGATCGTCTCCATGTGCTCCTGCTGCATGGCGATGCGATTCTTCACGAAGTCCGCTGCGTCGGCGCCGGCCTGAGCTCGGTCGATGAGCATGTTCACCAGCACCCCGCCGACCGGGATGCCAAAGTCGTGGAACCACTGGATGAACCGGGTCACCACGGCGATCGGCAGCGCCTCGGGAAGCGTGACGAAGAAGAAGGCGGTGAGCTTCGGATCCGTGAGCAGAACCCGCGCGTGCTCCATCCGATCTCGGAAGGACAGCAGATACGTCATTAATGGATCGTCTTCCTTCTTCTTGGTGAAGGAGAGCATTTCGCGCAGGGTCTTTGCCTCCTCGCGACTCTTGAGCATTTTGTTGACCCAGAGAGAGTAGACCTTGGACATGCCGAGCAGCCGCCGGGCGTTGGCGGTCGGCGCGGTGTCGAAGACGTAAACGTCATATTCGTTCTTGAACATCAGGTCGATCATGTTCTCGAACATCGCCGATTCTTCGAACGCGGGATTCATCGTCGCCGACTCGACGAAGTCCTCGGCTTTGGTCGAGATATCCGCGAACTTGAGAAACCATTTGATCTTCTCGCGGATCTCTCCCTTGCTGCGCTCGATGGTGTCTTTGGTGTCGATCTCGTAGGCCCAGAGGTTGGGAACCCCCTCGATCGGGGCGTGCTTGCCCAAAACGTCCTGTCCGAGAAGGCTGGAGAGGCTGTGCACCGGGTTTGTCGAGGCGAGTATCGTCCGTCGTCCTTGCCCAGCGAACCAGAGCGCGGTCGCGCCGGCAAAGACCGTCTTGCCGACGCCGCCTTTACCGCCGAAGAAGATGTACTTTAGGCCTGGATGCTCGGCGACATATTGTCGCATTGTCTTTTCTACTTGTCCCATGGTGCGCAAGCTCCTTGTGCTCGAAGTTCTCTCAGGACTCGTACATCAGTCGCGCGAGGTTTTCGATCATCGGCAAACCGGTGACGTCCCGTTCCAGCTCTGGCACCGACGCGAGCACGCTGTCGCCGAACCTCTTCCGAATATCGCCCAGATATCCTTCCTGCATCTTGATTCGGTTGCGCAAATAATCGGGGATTTGTTGCTCGAGTAGCCGGCGTGGAATTACCCGGTTGACGACATAGCCGACGATCGGCACGTCGAACT
>Ga0126379_10001031_pt1 | contig 16466 bp, 13 predicted proteins | sample PanSoiMetPlot_24_FD_92640 | JGI IMG/M metagenome (GOLD analysis project Ga0126379, IMG submission 92640) | Tropical forest soil microbial communities from Panama - MetaG Plot_24 | ecosystem: Environmental > Terrestrial > Soil > Tropical forest > Bulk soil | place: Panama | collected 2016-02-17 | reverse complement strand
GGCCGAGCTGGTAGCCGCCGATCGTGCGCGGCACCCAGGTCACGCCGTCGTCCACGCTCTGGAAGATCTCGGAGTAGCGGCTGCCCGCCCAGATGGTGCCCGGCTTCTTCGGGTCGAAGGCCAACGTCTCGATGTCGAGCGGCCCGATCCCGAGGAGCGGGTCGTAAAGGCCGACGTTGCTCTGCGTCCACGTCGCGCCGGCGTCGGTGGACTTGAAAATGCCGACGCTCTCGACGCCGTCGGGCGTGATCGTCCCGGCCACGAGCGTACTCGGCGAGTTGGGGTCGACGGCGATCGTCTGGACGCGGTAGACCTCCATGCCGGTGTTGGAGGGCTGCCACGACGCGCCGCCGTCCGTGGATTTGTACACGCCGGAGTCGGTGCCGGCGTAGAGCGTCCCGGGCTGCGTCGGGTCGGCGGCCAGGCAGTAGACCGTCCCGGCTTCCGGCCCGCGGTTGACCCAGGTCCCCGTCTGGCCGGAGGCCAAAGCGGCGGCCAGGAGGCCGAAAAGCGCGATTCCCGGTGTCCGCAGACTCATCCCCATCGATCTAACGCGGGCGGACCGGGCCGGATTTCAGGAGGTGAGAGGCGGGGCCAGGGCGTCCGGAGTCGAGGGCTCATCCTCTTTTCCGGTGGGGCTTTCGGGGAATCGGGCGGAAAAGAAGAGGTTGACCACGGCGAGGCCCAGGATCACGGCGAAAACCGGCAGGAGCGACCTTTCGATCGCCACGCGGAAGAGCTCCGGAGCGATCCCCGCCGCCTTCGCCTCCTCGGCGCCGTGAGCACCGGCCAGCAACCGGCTCGCGACCTCGAGGTTTCCGCCCAGGCGAGCCGCCGCCCCGGCCGTGAACACTCCGCCGAGCGCTCCGACGCCGAGCGACCCGCCCGCCGTGCGGAAGAAGGGGACGAGGCTCGTCGAGACGCCGCGGTGCCTCTCGGGCACGACGTGCTGGATCGCCAGCACCTGCGACATCGAGCTCGGCCCCAGTCCCGCGCCGACGACCGCGCAGGCCGCGCTCGCCCAGGCCACTCCCGCGTTGGCGAGCGCGGCCGCGACGAGCCCCGCGAGGCCGACCAGGACCAGGACCGCGCCGAACCGCGCCGTCCGCCGGAACCCGAAGCGCAGGATCAGGCGCCCGGCGACGGTCGCCGAGACCGCCCAGAAGAACACGAGCGGCGTGATGACCGCGCCGGCCGCTCCGGCGGTGCCGCCGCGAGCGCCCTGGACGAAGAGCGGGACGAAGGTGTCGATGCCGAAGATCGTCGTTCCGAGGATGATGCCCGCGAGATACGGCGATGCCGTGTCCCAGTGCCGGAAGAGCTCCGGCGGAACGAGCGGGTGGCGGCGCTTCGCCTGGAGCCGCGCGAAGACGGCGAGCGACGCGCCGCCGGCGGCAGCGAGGAGGACTCGGATGGCGAGGCCCGCTCCCGAAGTCCCGGGCGCGCGCAGGACCGAGAAGAGGAGCAGCGTGATCCCGAGCGCCAGCGTCGCGGCCCCCGCCACGTCCACCGGATCGGGGCGAGGCGAGCGGGACTCCCTCATCCGCACGCCGACGAGGATGAACGCGAGGATCCCGAGCGGAATGTTGATCGTGAAGATGGACCTCCACCCGAAGTGGACCGTCAGGAACGCCCCGAGGAGCGGCCCCACGAGGCTCGCGAAGCCCCAGATCCCCGAGAAGAGCCCCTGGATGCGCGCCCGCTCTTCCAGCGAGTAGAGGTCCGCGACGACCGTCAGCGCGACCGGGATCAGGCCCGCGGCGCCGAGGCCCTGGATCGCTCGCGCCGCGATCAGCTGCGGCATCGAGCGCGCGGACGCGCAGACGATCGCTCCTGCCAGGAACACCGCGATCGCCGTCAGGATCAGGCGCCGCCGCCCGTAGATGTCCGCGAGCCGGCCGTACACCGGCATCGCGACGGTCGAGGTCAAGAGATAGACCGCGAAGACCCAGGCGTAGAGGGGAAGGCCGCCGAGGTCGCCGATGATCGTCGGCATCGCCGTCGAGACGACGGTCGTCTCGAACGACGCGAGGGCCGTGACGAGCATCAGCGCCGCGGTGACGGCCCTTCGGCGCTGGGGATCGAACCGGGGAGCGGATGGATCGGGTGCCGCCATCGGCATGAAGCCTAAAGCACCGCGCGGGCGGGGCGGCGGCTCGTCAGACCGCGTAGACCTGGATCTCGACGTTCGGGGTCGCGACCGCGACCGTTCCGAAGAGGGGTCAACGGCCCTTGAAGGCGTTAACGAGCTCCTCGGCCTGGGGCTTCGTGACTCCCGAGAGTCCGAAGCGGAGCCTCACCGTATTGAACACTGTGTAGTCCCTGCGGGCCGGATTGGAGCGGTCCATCTCGCCCGAGATCTCGACGCGGACGCCGGGGATCGGAAAGCCCTTTTCCTTCGCGATAACGGTGACGAGCTCGACGCCGCACGCGGCGACGCCGGAGAGGAAGATCTCGGCCGGCGTGACGGCCTCGCCGGGGCAGCCGTTCTGGACGGGACCGTCCACGACGAAGTGTTGGTCGCGGCAGCTGCAGAGGACGCGGCCGAAGATGTCGGTCGAGCGGGCGGCGGCGTCGTAGCGGCGGATGTCGGATTGGGCCATGCGGTACCTCCTCGGAGAGGATATTCTTCGGGCAAGCGGTAATGGGCGATTCCGGGGCGATCACGGATCTTCTCCTGGCCCATTCAAGGGGGGATGGGGAAGCTTTCTCCCGGTTGGTTCCGCTCGTGTACGACGACCTGCGGAGGATCGCCCGGAGGAGCCTTCGGCGGGTGTCGGGTGCGCGAACCATCGACACGACGGGGCTCGTCCACGAGGCGTACCTGAAGCTCGTGGACCAGACGCGGGCGGGATACCGCGACCGGTCTCACTTCTTCGCCGTCGCCGCGAGGGCGATGCGCCAGATCCTCGTGGACGAGGCGCGCCGGCGCTCGGCCGGGAAGCGCGGCGGGGGAGTGGCGGCGGTGACGCTGGAAGAGGACCGCCACGGCGGCGTCTCCGCCGACGCGGACTTTCTCCTGTCGCTCGAGGAAGCGCTCCAGTCGCTCGGGCGCCTCGATCCCCGGCTTCCCCGGGTCGTCGAGTGCCGGTTTTTCGCCGGGTTGTCCGAAGAGGAGACGGCGGACGCGCTCGGCGTCTCGACCCGGACCGTCCAGCGCGACTGGATGCGGGCGAAGGCGTGGCTGCGCGAAGAGATGGGCCCCCCGCCGCCGTCTTCTCCACCGCCTCGCGCGCACGCGTGAGCGCCGACTCCGACCCTCGCGTCGAAGCGGACCGGATTCTTTCCGGCGCCCTGGACCTCGCCCGGGAGGATCGAGTCCCGTACCTCGACTGCGTCTGTGGGCAAGACGTGGCCCTGCGGAGCCGGGTCGAACGGCTGCTCGAGGCGGCGGAGGGGGAGGCGGGCCGATGGACGCCGGGGGGCGCTTTGAGCGGCCCAATCGCGGCCGCGATGCTCGAGGAACGGGAAGGAGAGAGCGAAGAGGCCTGCGAGAGGCTCGGCGCCTGGCGGCTCGTCCGGGAGATCGGCCGCGGCGGGATGGCGGTCGTCTTCCTTTCCGAGCGCGCCGACGGCCAGTTCTTCCAGCACGCGGCGGTCAAGCTCGTCAAGCGCGGCGTGGACACCGAGGAAGTCGTCGCGCGGTTCGCGCAGGAGCGTCAGATCCTCGCCTCGCTCCAGCACCCGGGGATCGCCCGGCTGCTCGACGGCGGCGTCTCTCCCGACGGCCGGCCGTGGCTGGCGATGGAGCACGTGGACGGAGAGCCGATCGACCTCTGGGCCGATTCCAGGCAGCTCTCCGTGCGGGGCCGGGTCGAGATGCTCGTCACCGTCGCCCGCGCCGTGGCCGCCGCGCACCGGCGCCTGGTCGTCCACCGCGACATCAAGCCGTCGAACATCCTCGTGACGGAAGCGGGCGAGGTCAAGCTCCTCGACTTCGGCATCGCGAAGATCCTGGACACGGAAGCGTGGGGCGCCGCGCCCGCGACGCGGACGGTCATGCGGCTCTTGACGCCCGAGTACGCGAGCCCGGAGCAGATCCGCGGCGAGCCGGTGACGATCTCCTCCGACGTTTACCAGCTCGGCTTGCTGCTCTACGAGCTTCTTTCCGGGCGTCGCGCGCGCCAAAGCCGGCCGGGAACCGTGGCGGATCTCCCGCGCCCGAGCCTCGCGGCGCCGGAGAGGCTGCGGCGCCGGCTCTCCGGGGACCTCGACGCGATCGTGGAGAAGGCGATCGCGGCCGAGCCGGACGAGCGCTACCACTCCGCCGACCAGCTCGCCGAAGACCTGGAGCGGTGGCTCCATCACGAGCCCGTCCTCGCCCGCCGCTCGCCCCTCTCCCACCGGGCCCGCCAGTTCGTCCGGCGCCATCGGCTCGGGGCCTCGCTTGCGGCGGTGGCCGCGCTCTTCGTCGCCGTGTACGCCGTGACGGTCACGGGATACGCCGGACGGATCGCGCGCGAGCGGGACCGCGCGCGGGCCGAGGCGAGGAAGGCGGACGAGGTCAAGCGGTTCCTCCTCTCCCTCTTCGAAGGCAGCCGGCCCGGCGACACGAAGGGGCGCGAGGTCACGGCGGCGGAGCTGCTGGAGAAAGGGCGCTCGCGCTTGAAGGCGCTGGAGGCGGAACCGGAAGTCTACGTCGAGTCGCTGGAGGTCCTGGGGAGAATCCACCGCGAGCTCGGCCGTTACTCCGACTCCGAGGCGCTCCTGGAAGAAGCCGTGCGGCGGCTCCGGGCGCGCGACAGCGATCCTCCGCGCTTGCCGGCGGCGTTGACGGCGCTCGGAGAGCTCCGCCGCCGGCAGATGCGTTTGCCGGAAGCCGAGGCGCTCTTCCGGGAGGCGCTGAAGTTCCAACTCCCGCGGTCCGGGCCCGCCGACGAGGAGGCCGTTTCCGCGATGGGGAATCTCGGGCTGACTTTGAACGACCGCGGTCTCCACGCGGAGGCGGCGCGGATGCTCGAGCGGGTCCTCTCCGCGGAGGAGCGCCTCCACGGCGGCGAGCATCTCCACGTCGCGGTCGCCAGCAACGACCTCGCCTTCGCGCTCGAGAACGGAGGCGACACGGCGGCCGCGGAGCGGCTCTACCGGAGGGCCATCGAGCTCAAGCGCGCCCTGATCGGCGAAGAGCACCCGAGCTTCGCCCTCTCCCTCCACAACCTGGCGCGCGACCTGTCGGTCCGGGGAAAGCACACCGAGGCCGAGCCGCTGGTTCGCAAGGCGCTCGCCATCAAGCGACGGATCCTCGGGCGGGACCACAGCGACGTCGCGCTCTCCCTGATCGTGCTCGGGAAGATTCGCCTCGACCGGGGAGATCCGGAGGAAGCGGAGAGTCTTTATTGCGAGGCGGCTTCGATCCAGCGAAGGGCGCTCGGCGCGCATCCGCTGGTCGCCACGGCGCTGACCGGCCAGGCGACCGCGGCGGCGCAGCGCGGCGACGGCGCCGCCGAGGAGCTCTACGTCGAGGCGCTGGGGATCCTGAAGAAGAAGTTGCCCGGCACGCCCCCGAATCCGCGCCTCGCCGGGACCCTGCTGGCCTACGGGGCCTACCTTTGCTCGCGAGCGGGCGCCGAGGAGGCCGTGCCCTTCCTGGAGGAGGCACGGCGGATCCGGCTCGAGGTTTACGGCGCGGAGGACTATCGCTATGCCGAGGCCTCGGCCGCCCTCGGGGCTTGCCTCGCAACCGCACCGGCGCGGGCCGCGCGCGCGCCTCTGTAGAATCTCCGCAAGCCGTTCCGGAAGACCCTTCTGAAAAGGAGGCCGCCCGATGAAGATTTCTCTCCGCGTAACTGCCGCCGTTTTGCTTTCGATCCTTTCCGCTCGAGCCTTCGCCGCTGAGAAGGCCGCGCCGGCGAAGGGCTCGCCGCCGATGAAGTTCATCGCCACGGACGATGCGCCGAAGGCGATCGGCCCCTACTCGCAGGCGGTCGTCGAGGGCGGGTTCCTGTTCGCCGCCGGGCAGATTCCGCTGGACCCGAAGACTGGAGAGCTGGTGACGGCGACTTTTGAACAGGCGGCGGAGAGAGTCCTGGACAACCTCGAAGCGGTCCTGAAGGCGGCGGGCCTCGGCTTCTCCGACGTCGTCAAGACCACGGTCTTCCTCACGAAGGCCGAGGACTTCGCAGCCTTCAACACCGTGTATGCGAAGCGAATGGGCGACCACAAGCCTGCCCGCTCGACCGTCATCGTCGCGGCGCTGCCGAGAAATGCCCCGCTGGAGATCGAACTGGTCGCGCGGGCGAAACGCTGACGGATGAAAGGAGGCTCCGGTGGCTCTGAACAGGCGCGCCCTTCTATCCGGCCTCGCGGCCGGCTTCACGCTCCCCGCTTTCCGGGCGGAAACGCTCCGGATCGTCGCCCAGGCCTCGCGCTCGGCCGGATCGCGGCCGGCCGCGGAGCTGGCCAATGACGAGGCGTACTGGTCGGAGATCGCCCGTGCCTTCGACGCCGACCGCACCCTCGTCAACTTGAACAACGGCGGTTGCAGCCCGACGCCGTCCCACGTGCTCGAGGCGATGATCCGCGATCTGCGCTTCTCCAACGAGATCCCCGTCCACCACATGTGGAACGTGCTCGAGCCGCGGATCGAGTCGGTGAGGCGGGAGCTCGCCGCGGAGTTCGGATGTGACCCCGAGGAGATGGCCATCGTCCGCAACGCCTCGGAGGCGATGGAGACGCTGAGCCTGGGCATCGACCTGAAGGCCGGCGACGAAGTCATCGTGACGAACCAGAACTACCCGCGCATGATCACGACCTGGGAGCAGCGGGCGCGCCGGGACGGGATCGTCGTCAACAAGATCTCTTTTCCCGTTCCGCCCCCCTCGCGGGAGGATGTCGTCGAGCGCTTCCGCAAGGCCATCACGCCGCGCACCCGAGTCATCGAGGTCACCCACATCACGAACCTGACGGGCCAGATCCTGCCGGTCAAGGAGATCGTCCGGCTCGGGAGGGAGCGGGGCATCGAGGTCTTCGTGGACGGCGCGCACGCCTTCGCGCATTTTCCCTTCCGGCGCGACGAGCTCGAGTGCGATTACTACGGCACGAGCCTCCACAAGTGGCTCTTCGCGCCGATCGGCACGGGCTTTCTCTACGTGCGCCGGGAGAAGCAAAAGAAGATCTGGCCGCTGATGGCCGCGCCGGCGTCCATGGACGGCGACATCCGGAAATACGAGGAGATCGGGACCCATCCCGCCGCCAACCACAACGCGATCGCCGGCGCGATCGCGTTTCACCGCGGCATCGGTGCCGAGCGCAAGGCCGCGCGCCTGCGCCTGCTGCGGGACCGGTGGGCGAAACGGCTGACCGCGGCGGACCCGCGCGTCAAGGTGCTGACGCCGTTGAACGCGGTGGACTCCTGCGGCATCGGCCTCATCCACATCGAGGGCGTGAGCCCGGAAAAGCTCCAAACGTATCTCTGGGACAAGCACCGAATCATGACGACGCCGATCATGCATCCCGAGTTCGACGGGCTGCGCGTGACGCCGAACGTCTACACGACCCTCCCCGAAGTCGACGTCTTCAGCGAGAAGATCGAGGAGGTTCTGAAGAAGGGACTGCCGGCATAGGGGTTCGGGGGACCGCAAGGTCCCCCGCTAAAGAGCGTTACTTAATGGTGGCCGCCGTGGCCGCCGTGTCCACCGCCCCCATGTCCACCGTGGAAGTGGCCGTGGCTGAAGCCGAAGGCGACGGAGCCGTAGTAGGGCCAGCCCCATCCCCAACCCCAGCCCCAGTACGGGTAGCCCCATCCCCAGCCGCCGTAGCCGTAGTAGGGCTGACCCTGGACGGGAACGGTCTCGCCGTCGCCGGAGTCGTTGGAGTAATCGACGCCCTGGTCGTTCGGAATGTTCGGCGCGCCCCGGTATCTCGATCCGCCGCCCGCGTAGGCCGAGGCGCCGGCGAGGTACTGGATCACGGATTCGTCCACGCCGGCCCGGCGCAGCTCGATCAAGTCGTCGGCGGTCAGCTCGGCGTCGAGCCGGCTCTCGCGCGCGCGGACGTAGGCGATGATCGTGTCGCTGCGCATCCCGGCGTTGGACATGCGCACGACCTCGTTCAGCATCGGGTTGGAGAAGTGGATCGAGGAGCGCGGCTGCGGCGTCTGGGCCGCGGCCAGGGAAGCTCCCAGGGCCAGCATCAGGATCGCGGAGAGAGTTGCCAGTTTCTTCATGCTCATATCAACACCTCCGGAGCCGCTCCGATTTCGACGCCAAGGAAATTTTACGACCTGGGCCGGCTTCCGCGCCGTCCGCGGCGGAGGACAACCAGGTGAGCATCTACGGAAGGAGCCGGCGCGCCGGAACGCCGGTGATCCGGCTGACATGCGGCGCGGGGCGGGCGACGCGCGCGGCGGGATGTCCGGCCGCGGTGCGCGGTAAGGCGATCGGATGCGACACGCGGCCGAACCTGTGGAAACGGGACGGCGCGTAGCCGCCCCCCGGGTAATAGCCGCCGCCGTAGTAGTACGGGACCGAATAGCCGGAATCGTAGACCTGCGAGCCGTAGTCCATGGAGGGCGCGGGCTCGGCATAAGCCGCGACCTCGTGGCCCTCTCCGGTCTCCCCGATATCGAGCGCGGCGACCCTCGAGAGCCAGCCGATCACGCTCGGCCCGGCTCCGGCCTTCCGCAGCCTGCGGACGTCTTCGGCCGCGATGACCGTGGGAAGGTCGTCCCGCGACTTCAGGTACGCGATGACCGCCGCGTCGCTCGCTCCCGACGCCTTCATCTGCGCGGCGGAGTCGATCGGGCCAGGCGCAGCCTCGAGAGCCGGCTCGGATTTCCGCTCGGGGCGTTGCGGCGCGGCGTGGCGCTCCAGGACGACGTTGTTTCCACTGCCGGTGATCTTCACCTTCGAGCGCGGGGGCGCCGCGTCCTGAGCGAGGACCGGAAGCGCGGAAAGCGACGCCGCGAAGAGGGCCGCGAGTGCGAGCTTCCTGTCCATGGGACGACGCCATTGAAATACCACAACTGCCGCTCGGACGCGCGGCCTAAACGATTCGTTTATCGTTGACCAGGAGGAATCGCCGATGTCTTCGCCCGAGGACAGGATCCGCCATATCTCGGATACCGCGATCTGGGCGGCGATCTACCGGGGCCGGGAGAACCGCAGGCAGGGCGCGCTTTTCCGCGACCCCTTCGCCGAGCGCCTGGCGGGGGAACGGGGCGAGAGCATTGCCCGGCAGATGCGCGCCCACGACGAGCACGAGTGGGCGTGGGTCATGAGGACGGTCCTCTATGACCGCTTCATCGCCGGGCAGATCGCCGCAGGGGTGGACATGGTCGTCAACCTCGCGGCGGGTCTCGACGCCCGGCCGTACAGGATGTCGCTCCCGCCCTCTCTCGAGTGGATCGAGGTGGACCTTCCCGACCTGCTCGACTACAAGGAGCGCATCCTCGCGGAAGAAAAGCCGGCGTGCCGGCTCGAACGAATCCGGCTCGACCTCTCCGACGTACCCGCCAGGCGCCAACTCTTCGCCCGGCTCGGAGAGCGCGCGGGCAATGCCCTCGTCATCACCGAGGGGCTCCTGATCTACCTGACCGCCGAGGAGGCCGGGGAGCTCGCCGAAGACCTCGCCGCCGCGCGGGGGTTCCGCCACTGGGTCCTCGAGATCGTTTCTCCGGGGCTTCTCCAGATGCTCCAGAAGGAAGTCGGCGCGGCGCTGGAAGAAGCGAAGGCGCCACTGAAGTTCGGACCGCCGGAAGGCCCGGCGTTCTTCGAGAAGCACGGCTGGAGGCTCGTCGCGGTCGAGTCGCCGCTGAAGGCCGCGGCTCGCGCGAAGCGCCTTCCTTTCCTCCTGAGCCTGGTGGCGAAGATTCCGGAGACCTCCTCGGGACCGAAGGGCAAGCGCCCGTGGTCGGGGATCTGCCTCTTCGAGAAGAGCTGAGTTGGATTTCGATTTCCGTCCGGCGTGGTGGCTGCCGGGACCGCACCTCCAGACGGTGTGGGGGCGGCTGGCCAGATCGACGCGGCAGGTCCCCTTCCGGCGAGAGGTCCTCGAGACGCCGGACGGCGACGAGCTCGTCCTCGACCACCTCGAGGGCCCGCCGGGCAGCCCGAGGCTGCTGTTCCTTCACGGCCTCGAGGGGAGCTCGCACTCGGTCTACGCGCAGGGGCTTCTCGCCGAAGCGGCCCGGCGCGGCTGGAGAGGTACGGCCGTGAACTTCCGCTCGTGCGCACGCGACCCGAAGCGGCTCTCGCGGACCCTGCCAAACCGGAGGCCCCGCCTCTACCACTCCGGCGAGACGTCGGACTTCGGCTTCGCGGTGGAGACGATGTGGCGGCGCGAGCCGTCCGCCCGTCACGTCGCGGCCGGCGCCTCGCTCGGCGGCAACGTGCTTCTCAAGTGGCTCGGAGAAAATCCGGGCCAGCGAATGATCGCGTCCGCCGCGGCCATCTCGACGCCCTACGACCTGGCGGCCGGATCGAAGCACCTGGAGAGGCGGATGGGCCGGCTCTACGTTCGGGGCCTGCTGGCGACCCTCCGGAAGAAAGCGGTCGAAGCGGCTCGGCGCTTCCCGGAGGCCGCGGCGCGGATCGACGTCGAGCGGGCCCGCCGGGCCCGGACGTTCCAGGAGTTCGACGACGCCGCCACGGCGCCCCTCCATGGATTCGCTTCCGCGGAGGAGTACTACGCGAAGTCGAGCTCGATCGGATACCTCGGGGCGATCCGGACTCCGACGCTCTGCCTGTCCGCGCAGGACGATCCGTTCCTCCCGGCGGAGGTCCTCGCCAGGGCGAAGGCGGCGGCGTCGCCGTCGGTGCGGTTCGTGACGACCGTCCGCGGCGGCCACGTCGGGTTCGTGTCCTCGGGCAGGCAGCGCTACTGGGCCGAAAAGGTCGTCCTGAACTGGCTGGCCTCCTCCTAGGAGGCATGTTTCTTGGAGGTCCGCGTCGGCGTCCCCGCGCACGCAAACGCCTAGAATCCAGGGTCGTGAGAGCGGCGATCAGCCTTACTTCGCTGAGGGAAGGTAGGGCGGAGGAATCGGCGTCTCCGGCTTCTCCGCGTCCCAGGCGACCGAGGCGATCCACCAGCGTTTCCCGTCGCGAACGAGCTGGATGGAGTTGATGCCGCGCTCGAAGGGCTTCTCGTCGTTGGGGGTGTGGCGGGATTCGTAGGTCGAGAAGACCTGGCACACGTTTCCGAAGCAGTCCGTCCGGCGCGCGATCTCCTTTTCGAAGAAACCCTGGGCCGCCTCGCCTTTCTCCTTGCGGGCCGCCGCGCTCTTTTCGAACCGCGCGGAAAACCCGTCGATGTCCGCTCCCATGATCTCCTGGCCGGGCTTGACCGGCGGAACGAGCATGCCGACGTAGAGAAAGATGGTCCGCATCCTGTCGAAGTCGGGAGAGCCGCCCGGAGGGTGGCTGACGGAGCCGTAGAGCGCGGCCACGATCGAATCCACGGAGGCCGCGTCGGCCGGCGGCGGGGCTTCCCGCGTTGTCTCCCGGCGGCGCATCTGGGCGGGCGCCGCGGCGGCGGCCAGCAGAAGGATCGCCGCGAGTACCGTACGAAGGTTCATCATGAAATGCCTCCCCACCGCGCATTATTTCCGATAGCGTGAACCCTCGTGGTTGCACGCCCGGAAAAGCCCGGCGAACAAACTCCCCGGCGGCTGACGCCGTCGCTTCTCCTGGCGGCGGCGGTTCCGCTTGTCTACCTGACGGTGTTCGGGGCGTTCCTGTTTCGCAGCGGAGACACGGACTGGGACCAGATCCTCTCCTTCCACGAGCTGTCGTCGTGGAACGAGCGGCTCTCGGGCCTTCCGAAACAGTGGAATCCGCTGATGCGGGGCGGGATGTCGCTCGCCGGGGATCCCCAGGTCCCGGTCTTCTCCCTCTCGATGCTGCTGGCGCGGGTGATGCACCCGGCCGCCGCGATCAAGATCGCGTGCCTCGCTTTTCTCGCCGCCGGAGCGCTCGGCGCGTGGCTGCTGGCCCGCGACCTGAACCTCGACCGGCGAGCGGCTCTGCTCGCGGCCTCGCTCTTCACCGGCAACGGCTACATCCTGTCGCGCTTCTCCCACGGCCACGTCGTCTTCCTCGGGACGCTGGGCCTGCCGCTCTGGATCTGGGCGGCGCGGCGCGCGGTCCGCGGGCCCACCGAGCCGGCTGCCGCCGCCAACCGCCGCCTCCTCGCGTTCGTCCTGGCCGGAGGCGCGTTCTTCGTCCTCTCGACGGACGGCGCGCCGATCGCGACGCTGCTGCTGCTGGTGTGGGTCGGCCTGGACGGCGCGGTCCTCTCGTGGCAGCGGCGCTCGGCGCGTCCCCTCGTCTTCTTCATCGGGTCGGTCCTCTTCGCCGCCGCTCTCGACGCGATCTACTACTTCCCGCTGGCCTCCAACGCGCTCGTCTTCCCGCGCCTGCGCCCGCCGGTCTTCATCGACCCGCTCATCTTCGCCTGGTTCTTCCTCCTCCCGTTCCGCGGGAAGGTCATCCCGGCGCCGGCCAACGGCCACGAGTTTTCCCTCTACACCGGCCCGATCCTCGCGTACCTGCTCGTGCGCTACCGCGGGCCGATCGTGCGCGCTTTCCCGGACGAGGACCGCCGGCGAATGCTCCTCGTCTCCGCAGCGACGTTCGTGCTGGGGCTGGGTGCGTGGAAGGCCGTCGCCCCGTGGCTCCCGCCCGGGCCCTTCGACCTTCTCCACCGGCTTCCCGGGTTCGGCGCAATCGGGATCCCGAGCCGCTTCTGGGGATACCTGGCGCTTCCGCTCGCGCTCGCCTGCGCCGTCGCGATCGCGCGTCTCCAGTCGGAAACGACCAGCGAGCATCCGCACCGCGGGCTGTGGACCGCGATCTTCGTTTCCGTGCTCGGCTTCCAGCTCCTCTCGATTGTCCCGCCGTTCGTCGGCGAGAGGGGAAGCCTGGTGCTCGAGGAGAAGCCCCTGCCGGAGGCCGTCACGGCGATCCGCAACGTCCACGGGCCGCGCGTCTCGCAGGCGGAAGAGCTCTCGCCCACGACCGGGCTCATCGAGGCGTACGACGCGCACGAGTACGTCCAGGGGGAGATCCGGGAAGGCTCGGAGCTCGTCCTTTCCGCGGTCACGCCTCGAAAGGAGAGCGTCCCCGTCGAAGCGAACTGGGACGGGTGGAGCCGTATCCGCCTCGTCTTTCCTTCCGGCGCTCCGAACGGGACGCAGGTCCTGCTCAACCAGAACGCCCACCCGCGCTGGGGGTTTTCGGGAGGGCTCGCGACGCGCGCCCTCAGCGGCAACCTCGCGGCGACGCTCACGCGAGACGCCGTCCCCGGAGCGCGGCTCGAGCTTTCGTTTCACGACCCGTCGTCGGTCCTCGGAGCGAAGGTCTCCCTCTGGAGCCTGCTCGCCGGGGCGGCCGCCGCTCTCGTCCTCGCGGCCGTCCCGATTCTGCGCCGCGTGCGCCAGGGTGAGCGCGACCGCCCACTTCCGGTTCCGATTAGTCCGACGGAGGCCCGCCGCTGAGATTCGAGACGGTGCTGCTCTGGGCGACCTACGCCGGGGCGGCGTCCGTCTTCCTCTTTCTCGCCAACCGGTTCGTGGGGAGGGTCTCGCCGGCGGCGGGGCTGACGCTGGCGCTCTTTCCGCTCCTCTTCACGGGCAGAGCGTTCCTGATCGGCGGGATCTACGGACCGGCGGACCTGTATTTCGGAAGCGATCCGTGGCGCAACACCGCCATGGCGAGGGAGGTCGGCTCGATCCGCAACCCGATTCTCTCCGACGTCGCGTTTGCCAACCTTCCGTGGCGGGCCGCCGTGCGCGAAGCGATCTCCAACGGCCGGTTCCCGTTCTGGAATCGCTTCGATCTGCTCGGGGCTCCTCTCTTTCCGGGCGCCGGCGATTCCTTCCTGCACCCCGGGACGTTTCCCGGGATCTGGCTGCCGCTGGAGCTGTCCTTCACCTTCTCCTGCACGGTCACGATCTTCCTGGGCTTGCTGTCGGCCTTCCTGTTCTTCCGCGACCACGAGGTGTCGGGGCTTTCGGCGCTGACCGGCGCCGCCGCCTGGGGCTTCTCGACGTACCTCCTCTTCTGGAACGGCTTCGCGATCGGCCCGCCCGTCGCGACCTTCCCGCTTCTGCTTCTAGGCCTGCGCCGGCTCGTTCGCCGTCCCGGTGCCGGTTCCGTCGGTCTTCTCGCCGCCGCGCTCCTGCTGGGCCTCACGGGGGGACACCCGGAGACGTTCTTCCACGGGCTGGCGGGGGGCGCGGTCTACTTTCTCTGGGAGATTTTCGGGAGCCCCACCCGGAGAGTCCTTCGGCCCGTCGCAAGCACGCTCCTGGGCGGGCTGCTCGCGGTCCTGATCGGGGCGCCGATCCTGCTGCCGCTCCTCGACGCTCTTCCGAGGACGGCCGTGTACCACGAGCGCCTCCCGGGGTCCGGCGCCGCCGACTCCGTCCGGCAGTCCGTCTCCGCTCGGGAATCCGCCCGCCGTCTTCTCCCCGCCGCGCTTCCGTTTTCCCACGGGATCTACGGGCGGAGCCCCGTTCAGGACCGGCGCCACGACGGCTCGGGAATGCCGATGGCGTATTCGGGAGCGGTCCTTTTTCCGCTCGCCGTCCTCGCGCTGCGAGGGCAGCGGCGCGGCCGATATCTCTTCCTGGGGTACTACGTGGCGGGGCTCGGGTACGGCGCGAGTGCGCCCGTGCTGCTCGATCTCACCGCGGCGCTTCCGGGCTTCCACGTGGCGCTGAACTGGCTGATGGTTTCTTTCGCGGCCTTCGGCCTGGCCGGCCTGGCGGCATTCGGCGCGGACGAGATCCAGCGCGAGGGAAAGAAGGGATCGGCCGCGCTCGCGTGCTCGGCGGTGCTGGCGGTCCTGATCGGCTGGACCGTGCTGGCGCGGCCGGTGTTCCGGGACCGGGAGCTCGCGCCGGCCTTCATCCGGAGGGAGATGGCGGCGGAGCTCGTCCCGGTCGCCGTCCTGGCGGTCGCCGCGGTCGCGTCGCGTCGGGGCGGCCGGGCGCTCGCGGTGTCCGCGCTGCTGCTCCTCGCCGCGCAGCGCCGTGCCGAGATGGGAGGCGTCTATCCCACGCTCCCGCGCGGATCGGTCGCCTCGCCGCTGCGGTTTCTCGAGGCGCTTCCGGCCGGAGGGTCCCCGTACCGGGTGGTCGCTCGCGACGACGTCTTCCGCCCCAACGCGGCCACGCTCTACGGAATCGAGGACGTCCGCGGCTACGAGCCGTTCACGCTGGCCGAGCTGGGCGAGACGTTCCCGCTCTGGTGCACCCCGCGCAACGCTTCGCACCAGCTCGTCGGGGATCTCGCGCGGCCGTTTCTGTCGCTCGCCAATGCGCGGTTCGCGATTGGGGCGCCGGGCGAGGAGGCCCCGCAAAGCTGGTCGGCGCGGAGCCGGGACGCGGAGGCCGCGCTGTTCGAGAACCCGCGCGCGCTCGGGCGGGCGTTCGTGCCGCGGAAAGTGCGGACCGAGCCGGACGGAGCGGCGAGGCTGGAAGAGATGGCGGCGGAGACGGACTTCGGGGAACGCGCGTGGCTGTCCGTGGGGTCCGGGAAGGAAGTGGACAACGGGCGGGCGGAAATCTCGGTTCGGGAGAGCGGGGCGGACCTGTTGATCGACGCGAAGGTGGAGTCGAGGGCGCTGGTGGCGACGTCGATCCCGGCGTGGCCGGGGTGGCGGGCGTTGGTGGGCGGAGCGCGCGTCGAGACGGTGAGGGTGAATCACGCATTCGTGGGATTGTGGCTGGAGCCGGGGGCGTATGAGGTGAGGTTGAGTTACCGGCCGCCGATGTGGAACCTCGCGGTGGGGCTATTCGTCATGGGAGCGCTTCTGGCGGTGGCGTTAGCGGTCGCATCGCGGAAAAGAGACGTGACCGCGTAGTCGTGCTGGAGGCGGGCGGGCGCAAGGCCCGCCCCTACGGCACCGAGGGAACCGCGCGTTCCTGCGGGACCCGGGCGGTGGCCAGCCAGGAGGTGCCGCCGAATCTGTCGGAGTCTCCGAGGAGTTTGCGCTCGGCGGAGAGGGCGCCGGCCAGGAGGCGGTTGAAGAGGGGGGAGACGGCATACTCACGGGCGGGGTCGGTGACCTCCTGGTTGCCGTGGAGGATGGCCTGGACCCGGGCGAGCGGACGGAGGATGCGGAAGAGGGGTGCGATGCGCCTCGGTTCGAGGCCGGCTCGGCGGAGCAGCTCGTCGAGAGCCGCCCTCGAGTAACGGCGGTAGTGGCCCGCGTAGCGGTCGTACTTTCCCCACAGCTTCGGGTCGGCGGGGACCGTCAGCAGGACGAATCCTCCCGGCGCCACGAGGCCGGCGGCGCGGCGCAGGAGCCCGAGGTCATCCTCGACGTGCTCGACGACGTCGAAGAGGCCGACGAGGTCGAAACCCGGCTTGAACGGAAGACGTTCGCCGTCGGCCGCGACCAGCCTCCGCGCCCCGCGGCGCTGAGCCAGGGACAGATCGTTGATCCTCCGATCCATTCCGACCGCGGGAAAGTCCTTTGCCAGCTCGGCGAGCACTTCGCTGTCGCCGCACCCCAGTTCGAGG
>Ga0126379_10001026_pt1 | contig 16526 bp, 18 predicted proteins | sample PanSoiMetPlot_24_FD_92640 | JGI IMG/M metagenome (GOLD analysis project Ga0126379, IMG submission 92640) | Tropical forest soil microbial communities from Panama - MetaG Plot_24 | ecosystem: Environmental > Terrestrial > Soil > Tropical forest > Bulk soil | place: Panama | collected 2016-02-17 | reverse complement strand
GTAGCTCAATCGGGCTATAGTTTAAAACAGAACTCGCGAACGGGAACAGCAGTTTAGTCAATTAGACCAAGAACTATTCTAGGCGCCTCGGCACGTACGTGGAGAAGATTCTGAAAGGCGCAAAGCCCGCCGATCTGCGGGTCGAACAGCCGAAGAAGTTCGAATTTATCATCAACCTGAAAGCCGCCAAGCAGATTGGCCTGACCATTCCGCCGAACGTGCTGGCGAGAGCGGATAAGGTGATCAAATGAAAATAGGCATGAGGCACGAGGCAATAGGCAACAGAAATTTCATCTGTCGTATTCTCTCCGCTCTGCTCCTCGCTCTCTGCTCCCTGCTCCTTGCTCCATGCCTTCCCGCCGAGGCGCAGCAGGCGAAGAAAGTTCCCCGGATAGGACGCTTGTTCATACCCGGGCCTCAGATGGATGCATTCGGTCAAGGTCTGAGAGATCTCGGTTATATTGAGGGGAAAAACATTGAAGTTGAGAATCGCCGTGGTGTAGAAAAGCTGGAACTTGTTCCAAGCCTCGTGGCTGAACTCGTGCAACTCAAAGTCGATGTGCTTGTCAGCGGAAATTTAGCAACGATCCGCGCCGCCAAAGAGGCAACCAAGACGATCCCCATTGTCATGTAGTTGCTGTAGATCCAGTTGCAACCGGGCTAGTTGATAGCTTGGCGCACCCTGGCGGCAATATCACGGGACTCACTAGACTGACCCGAGAATTGAACGGAAAGCGGCTGGAGTTACTTAAGGAACTGATTCCACGGATAACGCGTATCGGAGTCCTTTGGAATGCAGACAATTCAAGCGCGGCTATTACGTTTAAGGAATATGAGGCTACGGCGCCTGCTCTAAAGATGCAGCTTCAATCGCTGGAGGTACGTGGCTCAAACCCTGATCCGGAGGGCGCATTTCAAGCTGCTGTCAAAGAGCGCGCAAGTGCGCTCGTCATAGTTAGGGATACGGTGCTCAATCGTTATCGAAAACGAATTGCGGACCTAGCGATAAAGCATCGGTTGCCTTCGATGTACGAGGGAAGTGACTACGTGGACGCCGGTGGCCTCGTGTCCTATTCAGCTAAGAGGCTGACTTGTACCGTCGCGCCGCAACCTGTAGACAAAATCCTTAGGGGCGCAAAGCCAACGGAGCTTCCTGTGGAACAGCCAACAAAGTTCGAGTTCGTGATCAATCTGAAGGCCGCCAAAGAGATCGGACTCACGATTCCACAGTCGGTGCTGTACCGGGCCGACAAGGTGATCAAGTGACACTATTTTCAATTTTCGACTTTGGATTTTCCATTTGGAGATCCGAGATCAGGCGAGTTTTTAGTCTTGCTCCTCGTCTCAGCACGTCACGCCCCCGACTTTAGTGTTGTAACGGCCGTACGACGGTGAGTTACGTACGAAGAGGAAACTTTCATATTAAGAAAAAGGGTGGCTCTATGACGTCAAAGAAACGCGCCATTGTTGTGATGGTACTGGTCATCGGGTTAATGGCCGGCTGCAGCACAGGATCAGTCACCAAGGATGAAGGAGACGCGCTCTTGAAGAGGGCCCAGGCGTCAAGGCAGGAATGGGACAAAGTGGATCCGCAGTTAGAAGCCTTTGCCAAGAAGGGTTATGGCTACGCTTTCTTTCCGGAGATCACCAAAGGCGGCCTCCTCTTTGGCGGTGCCCATGGTCGCGGGGTCGTCTACGAGAAAGGCCAACACATCGGTTACGCGGACCTGACCCAGATGTCGGTAGGGTTTCAGGCCGGGCTCCAGGACTACAGCCAGCTGATTGTTTTCGAGAACCAGCCGGCGATGGAGAAATTCAAACGAAATGAAATTGACTTTAGCGTCAACGCCTCGGCAGTGTACGCGGACAAAGGCGCTGCCGCGGGTGCTCAGTTCGTCGGCGGTGTGGTGGTGTTTGTCAGGCCCACGCGGGGTGCGATGGCGGAGGCCTCCCTTGCGGGCCAGCAGATAACGTATCTGCCGAAGTGATCGCGGGGGTTCTCTAAGGGATTCGAAGGTTGAAATTCAGGAAAATCCCAATAGCGCATGCGAGCCACTGGGTTAGTGGCGAACCAATAGGGCCAGTATCAATAGTCGCTTGAGCGCATCGGCGAGCAGCAACAGAACGACAGACGAAGTAGAGGGACCACGTGATTAGAATGCTTGGGCGAGAGGAGGTAAGCGAGATGACAACTTATAAGAAACAAAAAAAGAAGGGGTTTGCCGCGATAGTGGCGTTGATTTCTCTTGCCGGTTTGGTTCTACCTGGCGTCGCTTTTGGTGTTTATTCAATCTATGGAAACGGTGAAGACCAATCTGTTGGAGTGGAAGTTACGGTTAAACAGTCTTCGCCTCCACCAACCGCAGAACCCGAAAAACCAGCCAAAACGCGCAGGTACGTTCAGCCCCAGTGGGTAGACGGTGGATACGGGGTGGAAATTTTAAAGCCGGGATCCTGGACCGGCACCGAAAATGAGACAAGACGTTGATTACCTGCCTCACCGGACCGAGCCTTGAATGCATAGCGGTGCATTGGCGGAGACTAATCAAGATGAACTTTTTTAGCCGAAAGGCTTTAAGTTTCCTTGGCTGAGATAGCAGATCGGTTTTTCGCCATGTGAAAAATTTTTGTTGACGGGAAAGCCGGGGGTGGCCCCGGCCTGGCCTGAGTTAGAACCCATCACGCCTCGCCAGAAAAAACGTTCCAGAAATGTGCCCAAAATGTTCCAACTCTGGCCGAGAATCCATATCGCTCGGTGACAAGTGAATCGTGAAAAAGGCTTGATTTCTTTCGTTCTTGATACTCCAAATCATTTGTTGGTTTTGCCGTCCGTTTTTGTTATCTAAACTTCATGGCGAAAAAAAGTCACCATCGGGTTATCATTCTGGGTTCCGGTGCCGCTGGTTTAACGGCCGCCATCTATGCCGCGCGGGCTAATCTTGAGCCCCTTGTCATTGAAGGTTCTCAACCGGGAGGTCAGTTGACCATCACCACCGACGTGGAAAATTATCCCGGTTTTCCCAAAGGCATCATGGGTCCGGAATTGATGGAAGAGTTCAGAAAGCAAGCTGTTAGGTTCGGCGCCGAAGTGGTTTTTGGCGATGTGATATCAGTCGCCTTAAAACAGCGACCTTTTACAGTGGTCCTGGGAAGAGACACCTACCAATGCGACGCATTGATTGTCGCGACGGGAGCGTCAGCGAAGCTATTGGGTCTGGAATCAGAAAGTAAACTTATGGGCCACGGTGTCTCGGCCTGCGCTACCTGTGACGGCTTCTTTTTCAAAGACAAAGAATTGGTGGTTGTTGGAGGGGGAGATACGGCGATGGAGGAGGCGACGTTTCTGACGAAATTCGCCTCTAAGGTCACTAACGTTCATCGGCGCGATACGCTTCGCGCTTCAAAGATCATGCAAGATCGGGCGGCGAAAAATCCCAAGATCTCTTTCATCTGGGACAGTGTCGTCGATGAGGTCTATGGCGATCCGAAGGACGGAGGCGTAACCGGAGTACGGCTGAGAAATCTAAAGACAGGCAAAAGCCGGGACTTTAAGACTGACGGGCTTTTCATCGCCATTGGGCATGAGCCCAATACAAAGCTCTTCATTGGACAGCTGGACTTAGATCCGGCAGGATATATTTTGACTCATGATGGCACAAAAACCAATGTGGCTGGCGTTTTTGCTTGCGGCGACGTTCAGGACCACGTGTACCGCCAGGCGGTTACCGCCGCTGGCACCGGCTGCATGGCGGCCATCGATGCAGAGCGATTCTTGGAAAGTGAGGCCCATTAAAAGACTACTTTTTGCCACCCCTCTGCCAGCCCTTTCAGGAACGAAAGATAAAGTAAATCGCCCCGAGCAAACACAAGCCCGCCCATAAATAGTCGAGCTTTAGCGGCTGCCGCATGTAGAGGACTGCAAAAGGCGCAAACACCGATAAAGTGATCACTTCTTGGGTTATTTTCAACTGAGCCAAAGTTAATTGCGTATAACCAATCCGATTCGCCGGCACTTGTAGCAGATATTCAAAAAGCGCAATGCCCCAGCTGGCAAGTGCTGCAATGTACCATTTCTGACCGTTCAGATTTCTTAGGTGCGCATACCAGGCGAAAGTCATAAACACATTGGATGCTACGAGTAACAACGTAGTTCTAACAACGACCGGCATTTTACCTTTTTAACCTCCAGACCCACCCAGCCATGTGAAAATCACAGCCCGAGTAAGAAGCCTCGCACATCTCGTCGAGCCTCTTTTCGCTTATAAAATTCTACAAGCTCGTAAGAAAGAAATCGAGTATGGTTAAGGTGTCATTACGGGATCGGGTTGACCATTCGATATGGTGGCTTGGCAACGCGTCTTGAAACCGTTTAGTTAGCTTTCAGTGTCACGGTGTGAGTCTCGATTGCTTTGTTTTCCCAGGACCGCTTAAGCACAAACGTGATGTTGTATTCCCCTGCTGTTTGGACCTTGAACCGAAAGACTTGGGTCACAGGAGAACCCGGCTTAGTGGCGCCCTTCGGAGTTTCGTAATCACTTCCTGAAAGCACGACATCGGGAGGAAGTTTTTCCACCTCCCAGACATATCCCGTTGTCGGAGTTGATTTAAGTGAAACCGTGAATTCCTGGCCGACGGCTATGGCGATGGTTTCGGCTGTCATAATATCATCTAAGATTGAAAAGAGAGCGAGAAGGCATGCGAGGTGAATGAGCTTCACCGTGGCACCCTGAATAACCGGTTGAGTTCAACGGCAAGCCTGCAAGCTAGCCACCAGTGGAAGATTGCACTATCGGGGATGCTTCAAGTTTTTTAAGCTCCGCCAGGAGAAATTCTCTGCTGTGTACTTCGGTTCCATCGTTCAGCCGAACCAAATAAGGCCTTCCTGACGTCCCGGACACGCTTCCAATCCTATCGATAAAATCGCGGGCGGTTTTAACTATGGTATCGTTCGCTTGCCACTTCAGGCGGAGGAAGGTGGCAGCCGTATCGGCGCTATACGTCCAGCCATTGCGCACAAACTTTGCTGTCTTTAATTGCGATACCACGTTGATAAGGGCTTCAATTTTCTCTTTTTCGCTTAGAGGCGTGGTCTGGGCTTGAAGCAAAGCGGGAAGCACCAAAGCCAAAAGTAGCACAGAGGTTAAAGCGAGCTTAAAAGGCCTCATCAACTTCTCCTAAGATTATCTCTCTACCACTTAGACGTCTTGGAACTTGAAACGTTTATCGGATCTCAGCCCTCTGTCACAAAACGAAACACTATTTATTTTGCCATATTTCGAATCAATTCCAAGAGCTGGTCGGTGGATCGAACACGCCCCATGCGGGGAAATATCTTGTCCATGAAAGCCGCCATGGAATCGTCGTGGGAATTACTGCAGGCGTCTCGGACCACGATGATATTGTAGTCGAGATCCCGCGCCGCATAGACCGTGGAGGCAACGCCGACATCCACGGCGCCTCCGGAAATGATAATCGTGTCGATGCCCCGCGAGCGGAGCGCCAAGTCGAAGTAGGTCTGATGAAAAGTGCTCCAGCGATACTTGGGGATCACATAGTCCTCAGGCGCCGGCTTTAACTCTTCGATGACCTTTTGCTCCCAGGATCCCTCCGTCGCGCCGTGGACGCTCGGGTTGCACTCGCCGTTGGGCCAAGGGCGAAGGCGCATGTCGGTATCCGTAACAATCAAGCTCCGAATGTCGCCGTCGGTCCGATGATTAGCCATGGCGTAGAAAATCGGGATCGACGCCTTCCGCGCGGCGTCGCGGAGTCTGACCGCATTGTCAACCACGGGCTTCATCCGCTTTTTTGTCTCTTCCGGAGCGCCGTGGTAGTAGACATTGAGCATGTCGAAAAAAAGTAAGCCGGTTTTGCGTAGATCGAGTTCGTTAACGTTCATGGTTTGTACCTCCGTGAAAGAATGCTGGACTGGAATGAGGGAACATTGGAATCTTCGGTCTTAACTCAGTACTCCACCTAGTTTTGCAGACAGGCGACTTCCCACCAGTTACGATTGAGGTCGCTGATGAGAAAGGAGTGCCCGTCCAGTATTTCTTTAATCTCTTCAATTTCAGTGATGCCAAACTCGGCGCGTCGTTCTAAAAACTCTCTGTGAGCCTCCGCGAGAGAGGCAGGCGATGCTACCGTCACCGTGTAACGCTGGAGGCGGCCCAAGTACTTTCTATTCTTCTCGGGAATCTCCAGACTGGCGATATACCACGGGGTCGAAGGATGCTTGATGTCGTGGGGACGGGCAGTCGGCACATGAGTGATGACGTCGAGCCCTAACCCTTCCCGGTAGAATTTGACAGAAGCGTCCAGATTGACGCACTCAACCGTTCCGTGAGTCATGGCTTGAGGTATATAGCCTCTACCAGGAAACTGTTCAGCCGTGAGAGCGGTTTTCCAAGGATAGGCCACGTGCTCGGGCAAACCGGCCTTCGCCCGGTCTTCGTATGACTCGATCTCCCAATAATTACCTCCCGGTTCGACAAAGAAGAGCGAATAGGATCCTGCCCGCTCTTTCCGTTTCACAACTTTCTTAAGATGCAGTGCTTCCTTGTTTGCCAGGAGATATTTGTAAGCTTTATCCACCTCGTGATTGTTCGACACCCGCACGCCATAGTGATTGCGCTCCGGTTTATCTTTGACCTCCGGGCCGCCTTCGTGGACGATGAGCCGCCAACCGGTGTTGGGATGTTTCATCACGGCCTCGTGATCCCGGCGCTCAATGAGTTCTAGGGCCAACACATGGGACAGCACGGGAACGGTCTCGTCGAGAAAGCGAACCTCAGTATGACCAGCGACGAGACCGGTAGGCTTGAGCAGCGAGGCGGTTGTCATGAGAATTCTCCTGTCATGGTTTCTTGCCTATGCCGGCGCGCTCCACAGCACGCTGTACAAAAGAAGCATCGAGAAACGGGCGGGCATCGCGGTTTTTTACCACGGCCGGGGTGAACCGCGCATGATAGCCATTGATCATGCTTTCGATTCCTTCTTGCCATGGATAAGGCTGGCCTTGAATGGCGTCGTACTGCGCAAGATTCCCTTTATAGATTTTTTCAACTAGAACCGGATCTTTCAGTCGCGTGAGGTGCATGATGGTTTTATAACCGGCCTCTTTGTTAGTGCGAAAGATCTGTATGGCCTCGACGATGGCGGTCATGAAATCCGTCAAGACCCGCTGATTCTTGTCGCGAAACTCTCTTGTCACTGTGTAGGGAATGCCGGCATATCCCATCCTGAGCTCAAAAAAGTTGACCAGCTCACGGAACCCCATTCTTTCCAAGTCGACTTCGTTCGGCGGCGATACAGTCATGGCATCGAAGAGTCCTTGTTTCATTTGCGCGGCACGCGCCTGTACGCCGCCGGTGGTATAGACAAGCAGGACATCCTTGCCGGGCACCAGCCCGTTTTTTTCCAAATAATACAGTGCCGCGTACTCGTCCAGCCCTCCTCTACTTACCCCAATCTTTTTACCCTTGAAATCAGCCGCTGATTTGACTGATGGAGAGGCCATTAGCCGCTGGGGGACATAGCGGGTCTCGGTGCCAATGACTACGATGGGTGCGTCTCCCGACGCGATGGCTCTCGATACCGCTGTCCCGCCGCCGTAGAGAATCTGGATGTTATTACTCAACAAGGCGGGAAGGTAAGTCGACGGACCTTGCATTAGAATAAGCTCAACGTGCAGATTGTACTTGCGAAAAATTCCTTCCAGTTTCGCCAGCCAGCCCCCGGTGAAATTGCTCGTCGCGGAGGTGTAAGCAACGATGATCTTGCTCGTTTGGGCGTAGACAGGAGGTCGGGTCAACAATAATAAGAATGAAACGCAAGCGAGCCCGGAAACCACGCGATGGGCGGAAAGGAAACTAGAGAGCCCTTTACCAAACATGTTAGTTTATTCGGATACAATGCGATTGCAGAGCCGCCCGACTTGCTCCACTTCAGCTTCCACGACATCACCGGGTTTAAGCCACCAAGGCGTTTGGCCATCTTTCCTCCCCGCAGCCACGCCTCTTGGTGTGCCGGTGGTGAGTACATCGCCTGGATTGAGGCCCATCTGTGACCAGTAAGCGATCATATCTCTGACTTTGAAAATCATATAACTAAGGTTGGAATCCTGGCGAAGTTCACCGTTGACGCGCAGCCAGAGCTTTAAGTTTTGGGGATCGGAAATTTCATCGGCTGTCACGAGATACGGCCCCATGGGCGCGAACCCGGGGAAGCTTTTCCCCATCAGATGGATGCCGACTTCGTTCTCTTTGCGAATTACGTCACGGGCGCTGATATCGTTGAATGCGGCATAGCCCGCCACGTAGTCCAGAGCTTGTTCTTTGGTCACGTTGACGCAAGACTTGCCAATGATTACTGCAAGCTCGACTTCGTAGTCGAGTTTTTGAGTTTCAGGCGGGTAAGGGATGTCGTCGTCCGGTCCAATAACTGTGCCGGGCAATTTGAGAAATGCTACCGGATAGACCGGTCCTTTTCTCGACGACATCTCCGCCACGTGGTCGGAAAAATTTTTTCCCGCAGAGATCAACGCTCCGGGGCGAGGCACCGGAGATTTGAGGCGGATTTGATCCCGGCTCAGCACAATTCTGGCCTGGCCAGCGGCCGGTTTCGCTTTGATAAATTCCAGAGCTTCCCGAGTAGCCTCTAAGCTCTTCGCACCGCGCTTGAGAAAGTCACACATATCCCGGCCCAAAAGCACCGCGGCGAGCTCTTCGCTTTGAGAAGTGCCTTCGACTTCGCGCAAGTAAAGCGCATAAGCACGGTGCAGGTCAACTATACGACCCGCCTCGTCAACGACGCCAATGCATTCCCGATTATCATGGGTGAATGTCGCGAGCTTCATCGTCGCATTCCTTCCGAGGAAACGACTTGATGAGACAACTCGCCGATGGCCTGCGAATAACAACGAATAGCGGAGCCGAGTTTCAACGGCACCGGATTTTGCAGCCGGTCGCCTTCTAGCGCCATGCTGGCGCCGATGGCGAGCCAGTCGCCGGGCTTGATCCCCAGGATCGACCAGCGGGCGATGATTTGTTCGACGCTAAAAACAGCGTCGCACAGGGCGAACCTCTTCTGCATAATCCCGTCGAGGAATAAGGCGGCCTCCAAGCTTTCCAGCTCTTTTCTGGACTTTGCAAGCAACACTGCCGGACCAAGGGAAGTGCTCGAAGGAAAATTCTTGCCCAGTAAATTATTCGTCGTTACGCCTTCACGCCGGTTCACGTCGCGCGCTGTGATGTCGATGACTAGGGTTGCGCCGGCAACATGCTGCCAGGCTTGTTCGGGCGCGATTTTTCTCCCAGCCTTGCCGATCACGATCGCCAAACATGCATCGGCGTCTACCTCATCGGAGAATTTCGGCCATACAATGGGCGCGCCGCTGGTAACAAAAGTTTGCGGTAATTTGTAAAAACCCGTCGGGATTTCGGTTTTTGGCATCGCTTCGACGCGGGCGCGATCGGCAAATCCGATGACAATGCTTTTCTCGGGATGTTCTAGGGGCGGAAGAATGCGGATCTCGTTTGGATTGTAGACCACCTTTTCGCCTCGGGGCCCACGAAAGTTCTCTGCACCCCTCTGACCGACAAGGGAGAGGACTTGCTCCAGCGCTTTCACCGACTTTTCTCCTCGCTCTAAAAAAGCAACAATGGTCGGCGGAAAGTAGAAGGCGGCAAATTCATAGGCGTTTTCTTGTTCTGCCGTTTCTGTGAGGAAGGCCGCGTGGCCGAGGCTCAGATCGATGAGCTTGCCGTCGATTTCGCCAAAAACTCGCGTTTGATCCGGAGGCGAGTTGTCGAGAAGACCGAGGTAGATCTTCATGCTTGTGGTTTCTCTCAGTTCGATGTTGTCTGCCTCTACCACGGATACCCCTGTTAGGCAAAAGCTATCGACCTCGCGGCCAACGCCTTAGAATCTCCCTAGCTGCGTAATGTCCCGGGAGACCCGAAATCGTGCCACCAGGGTGGGTGCCGGAGCCGCACAAATAGAGATTTTGGATCGGCGTTCGATAACGCGCCCAACCGGGAATCGGGCGCATGAAAAAAATCTGATCCAAGGCAACTTCGGCGTGGTAGATATGGCCTTCGGTCAGGCCGAAGGTTTCTTCCAGATCTAAAGGCGTCAAGATCTGACGATGGAGAATGGAATTTTTGAATCCTGGAGCGTATTTCTCGACGACGTTCATCACAAGATCACCCAGAGCTTCCCGCTTCTCATTCCAGGTGCCGCTCTTGAGATGATAAGGCGCATACTGCATCCAGACGGACATAACGTGTTTGCCTGTGGGTGCAAGGGAAGAATCGATGGCCGAAGGTATTGTGATTTCCAAAAATGGTTCCGTGGAGAAACGGCCATATTTCGCGTGATCGGAAGCGCGCTCGAGATAATCGAGTGTGGGGCCGATGTGGATGATGCCGCCGTGATAAAGCACCGAGGCGTGCGCCGGCGCAGCTTTAAATTGCGGCAGCTTGTCCAGCGCAAAGTTGATCCTGGCGAGGCTGCCGCGCGATCGAATATTCTTAACTTGGAGTAAAAAGTGAGGATCGAGATAGGTCGGCTCGACGAGTTTAAGAAAAGTTCGTTTCACGTCCGCTCCTGAGACGACAATGTCTGCCGATATTTCCTCGCCGTTTTCTAGAACTATTCCGGTCGCGGAGCCGTTCTTGGTTACAATTGTGGCTACCTCCATTGCAGTGCGAATTTCTGCGCCATGACTCCGTGCGGACCGCGCTATGGATCGACTGAGATTTCCAATCCCACCGCGCACGTATCCAGCAGCGCGAAATGCGCCGTTCGATTCCCCGAGTTGGTGCTGTAGAAAAACAAAAGAGGTTCCCTGAGCCCGAGGGCCATAGAGAGTCCCAAAAATTCCACACCCAGCCAGGGCAGCTTTCAATGCCTCGCTCTCGAACCACTCGTTCAAGAAATCGGCGATGCTGATAGGCACAATGCGCAGAAACTCGCGCATTTGTTTTTTGCTTAGCCGGTGAAATTTCCAGGCAACATTGATCAACGCCGGCAGATTGACACTTTGTGAGCCGGCCCGATCAGGCAGCGGGACGTCATTTAGGACCTGCAGGAATGCTGCGAGTTTTCTTACCAGCACACAAAAATCCTCGAAACGAGAGGCATCGGCTTTAGAAAAGCGCCCAATTTCATCACGAACTTGTCGACCATCCTTTGGGATCAAAAGGGAATTTCCTTCAGGCAAGGGAGCAAACAGCAAGGGATCGAGAGAAAGAATTTCCAGGCCGTGTCTTTTGAGATCGAGGTCTGCAATGATGTTGGTCGAAAACTGGCCACAAAGATTCGCGCCGGTCGCGTATTTGAAACCGGGGAACACCTCTTCGGTTGCGAGGATGCCGCCGATGCTTGATCTCCGCTCCAACACGAGGACTTTTTTACCGGCTTGGGCGAGATAGGCGGCAGCGACCAAACCGTTGTGGCCGGCGCCGATGATAATCGCATTATATCGGTTCACGGTTATGGTTATTCTCGATAAGTTGAGCTGTGCGGAATGTCAAGCGGACTTTGTAAAACAACGGAAATTGCAAAGCGCGGCAGGGCAAAGGACTAAGCGCGAAGAGCAAAGAATGGACCCATCAGTATAAACGCTTTGCGCTGTGCTCTTGACCCTTTGCGATATGACAGGTCAGTCCCTAACGTCCCAGCAACGCCGACAGCTGCACTAACTCCTGGTAGCGGCTGCCCCATTTATCGGCGTTGGGCACAACCGTTTTCCGATTACCGACATCGTCAGGCCCGCCGGTGGCGAGCTCTTTGTGCGCGGGCCAGCGATTTTGACGATAGGCGATCTCCTGTCCTTTTCGCGACAGCATGAAGTCTACTAGGAGAGCCGCGGCGTGCGGGTGGGACGGCTGTGAGGATAAGACAAAGGCCGAAACCGCCTTTACCGGAATGAACGGCTCGGGAAAAACATAATCGACGGGCGCGCCAGCTTTTCGCAGCGCTACCGCTTCGTGGTGATGAGCGTCTATCTGAACGGGAAATTCGCCCGCCGCGACCAACTGGCTAACCAGCGAGCGGCCATTCCTGATCTGCAGTTTCTGCGCTCCCAGGGCGCGCGCAATTTGTTTGCCTTTGTCATCGCCGTAGAAGTCCAGGACCGCTGCCAGCCAATCATCAGCGTCTTTGTCTATGCCGAGCTTCCCCCTCCACTTCGACTCTAGCAAGTCGTCGATGGACTTCGGCGCCTGAGGGCGGCTGACCTGATGGGTGTTAAACAGGTAAACCAGGAGGGAAGCCCAGAGCCCGTTCATGTATCCTTCCTTATCGTAGAAACCCCCGCGCAAAGCTTTTCGGTTCGGCGTGTCGTAGCGCATGACCGCGTTGGCTTTTTTCAAGGTATAGAGGGCGGAGCTACGGACATTCAACGTGTCGTACGTGTATTTCCCTGCCCGGTACTCGGTCAAAATGCGGTTCAGTAAACTCTGGGGGCCTGAAGTCAGAACTTCGACTTTAAGAAATGGATATTCAGCTTCGAAGGCGCTGGTGAATTGCCGCAGGTCTTCTCTATTCATCGCGGCATACCAGATGACGATTCTTTCCTTTTTCGCCTCTCTTACCAAGGTTGCCTGACGTTCGGTGGGTGGAAGACGGTTGAGGTTGGCGAGAGTTTCCTCCGCCGTAGCGGCTTCGACATTCGTCGCAAGGAGAAGGAATTGAGCGATAACGAGAACCGTCAAGAACCAATTATAAAAACTAGTTTGCATCTTGCGCTCCGATGCTTCGCCGCGACCGCTTTACGCTCCCGCTTGGCTGGGGAGGATGGAAGGGTAACGTCTCCGTATCTCTTATTCTCTCTGACTCCCTCTCCTTACTCCATGCTCCTTGCTGGTTTATATCGGTCCATCGAGCCGAAACGTTTTGCCCGCTAGCCGCGCGACCGGCGGGACCTCATCATCAACATGGGATGCGAGGGCCCGACCGACAAATAGAAACAGACCCTCTACGGCGAACTCGTTGACAACCCGGCACTCGACATTGGCGTGGCAGCCAGCAACCAACGGGGCCTCCACATGTTTGGCCGGAAGCGTCTCCAACCCGAGCGCCTGGAACTTGTCTTCGACATTACGCCCGGAGAGGTCGCGGCTTCGATCAACGGCGTGAAGTTGATCTCGGGAGCAAACGTTAAGGACAAATTCTCTACTTTTCTGGATCATCTCGCGGCTGAAGTTTTTGTCTTGAATGCCGATCACGAGCAAAGGCGGATCATCGGAGATGCCAAGCGCGCGAAAGGCAAACTGCACGTTGCGCTTATCTTGCCAAGCCGTTGAGATGAGATAAAGGCCGGTGGGCGTTACGCGGTAAGCTTGGGGTAGTGGGACTTCATACAGCATAGGATCTCCGTTCAGGCAGCTTAATTGCGCTCTTTTCTTAGGTTGTTATACCAGCGTTCGACTTTTTTGGGTGGCGGACAGGTTGAGCGAAGGCCAACGACGCCGTCCCTATGATCACGGAAACAAGAATGCTCGCCGATGAAGGCAATCTTGTGGGCCGAATCTGAGCGAGTTCAGTCATATGCGTTTTTCTCTCCCCGGGATTACTGCAACGTTAGAATACTGAAATATTGGACAACTGGCATGCGTTATTCCATCATTCCACTATTCTCAGATTCCTCGTGTTTTTCTTATCCAATTTCCATCACCAGATTCGCATAATCGTCGACGGTAGCGCAGAACCCCGTCGGGATCAGCGTTGTGGTGAAGGGAAACTCGATGACCGCGGGGCCTTTGATGCGCGCGCCAGCGCCGAGAAGAGAATAGTCGTAGATCGAAGTCTCGACGAATTGCCGATCCGGCCGGGTGTAAAAGACTTTTCGTTTACCCTTCCTGGCGGCCGAGACTTGCGTTTTTGTCTTTCTTCGTCGTTCGAGCCGTGGTTTGGCGACCCGGCCGACAGCGTCAACGCGAATTTCGCTGATCTCGATCCCGGCCTTTGTGTAGCCGGCGCCGACGCCGTAGAACTCTTCATATTTCTTCTCGAAGGCAGTCAGCATTTCGGCGGCCCGTTTAGCATTGAAGCGCTCCCAAGCGACGGGCATTTCGACGCCAGCTGTTTGGCGGCGATAGCGCATGGTGAAGAAGCGGCGAAACTCCACTTCCGAAGGTTTGAACCCTTCTCCTGTCATGGCGGTTTTCATCTCGGATTCGATGGCATCGAGGCGCTGGTTAATGACCGTTGGGTCGGCGGGAAGAAGGTACTGACAGCTTACTACCCGGGTGCGGATGACGTCGGCAGCGGCGGCCCCGAAAGCGGAAAAAACCGGCGAGGTTGCGAAGATATAGATTTTCTTAATGCCCAACTCCGCAGCGAAGCCGGAGGCGTGTACCGGGCCAGCGCCTCCGAAGGCGTAGATGACGAATTCTTCCGGAAGATAACCGGTGCGCACCACTTGGCGGCGGATCAAATCGGACATTTTGCTATTGACGATTTCGTAGATGCCGGCGGCGGCCTCGTGGACTTTCAATTTCAACGGCCGTGCGATTTTCTCATCAATGGCGCTCAACGCCTTTTCTTTGTTTAAAACTTTTTTTCCGCCAAGAAAGTACTCTGGATCAAGGATCCCGAGGGCGAGATCTGCGTCAGTGATCGTCACATCTTCGCCGCCGGCGTCGTAGCAGACCGGACCAGGGCTAGCGCCCGCGCTACGAGGACCGACTAGGAGCCGGCCGGTTTCAGCTTCGACCTGCGCGATGGTTCCTCCGCCGGCGCCGATGGACTCGATATCAATGATCGGCTGGAGCATGCGGAAGCGCTCCACAATGGGTTCCTGCGCGTAACGCCAGTAGCCCTCGGTGATGAGGCCGACATCGAAGCTCGTGCCACCCATGTCTGTGGTGATAACGTTTTTGTGTTTCAGTAAGCCGGCAACGTGCGCCGATGCGATCATGCCGCCGGCGGGACCTGATTGCAGATTGGCGATGGCGCTCACGTGCTCGCGGTGAGCGACGCCGCCGTTTCCTTGCATGATCAGAAGCGGCCCTTTGAGCCCGCCGCTTTGGAGTTTTGTTTCGAGTTCCTTCAAATACCTTTCGACGGTGGGTCCCAGATAACTATTGAGGATGGCTGTGTTGGTGCGGGCATACTCGCCGGCCACTTGGGAAAGCGAACTGCCGAAGGACCAGTAGACTTTTCGGTGTGGGTCGGCTTCAGCCGTTAGAGCGCGAATTTCCTCCTCATGCTTTGGGTTGGCCCATGCATGCATGAGGCTTACGGCGATGGCTTCAACTTGGTCATCCTCAATGAGGCGCCGGATCGCTTCCATCACGTCGCTGCGATTGAGCGGAACAATTTCGTTGCCCTGGTAATCCATGCGCTCACGCACGCCGATGATTCGCTCCCGCGGAACGAAAGGCTCCGGTTTGGTGATCCAGGTGACATGTTTGATCTCGTCGTCCGAAAGACCATCCACGCGACCAATGGCACGCATGATCTCGGTGGTATCTTCGAATCCTTTGGTGATGATGAGGCCAACCTTTACGCCGCTGTGAGTGATAAGCGCGTTAGTTGCCACCGTGCTGCCGTGCTTAAATAGCGTTGTTTGGCCGAGAAGTTCTGGTGTTTCGATACCCACGGTGCGCGCGGCCTCGACGACAGCATCCATGACGCCGCGAGAAAAATCGTCTGCTGTCGTGGACGCCTTTGCCGTCCACACCTCTCCTGCACTACTCAACACGACGACGTCGGTGAAAGTTCCGCCGGTATCCACGCCGATGATATAATTTTTCTTCGCGGCCATCGATATCCTTCCCGGAGATGATCCTTAGGAGGAAATATGAGAGGGCAAGTTGGTTGTCAAGGATGATAGGGTTTAAGCGCTAGGGTCGATATCACTTGCTTGGACGGCCGAGTTCATCCGCGGTGGCTCCGCGACTGCGCAGGCCGACAGGGTGAAAATGATAACTGCGAAAGCCGCGATGCGCAGAAAATCTGCGGTCAGTTGTTTCTCATTGTTTAATGGTCGGATCCCCTCGGTTCCCCGGCCCGTCATGCTTAATACGTTTGAAATGGCGAGAAAGTTTCTCCTGATAAATCTATGCCAAAGCGTTAAGGATTAGGTTCTAAGTCCGATGTCGAACTTGGCCCCATAACCTTGGGCTTCTTTAGTGAGTATAGGCATCAGTTGTTTTCCACTCTCGCGGAAAATGAAATCTTTGTCGTTGGGTGTGCTGCTGCGGCCCTTTCGATTGTAGGGATCCTGCATGTGAACTTTGTCCGTAATCGATTCGTCGAAATAAAGCTGTGAAGTGAATTCGTGGGCACGCCCGGACGTCGGGGCGGTGCGAATCTTAAAGTGAATATGCACAGCTCGGCCTGCGTACCAGCCAGGATAGATGGTGAGAAATTCGGCAACTCCATTTGTATCTGTCATTTGATAGCCGCGCAAAAATTTCTTTCCTCTGGTGTCAAAGCTTGGATCGCGAACGTCGGAATAGACACCTAGGGCATCACAATGCCAAACGTCAACGATGGCACCGGTGAGGGGATTACAG
>Ga0126379_10001025_pt1 | contig 16527 bp, 13 predicted proteins | sample PanSoiMetPlot_24_FD_92640 | JGI IMG/M metagenome (GOLD analysis project Ga0126379, IMG submission 92640) | Tropical forest soil microbial communities from Panama - MetaG Plot_24 | ecosystem: Environmental > Terrestrial > Soil > Tropical forest > Bulk soil | place: Panama | collected 2016-02-17 | reverse complement strand
GGGCGGGAGATGGACCACATGGCGTATGTGAACAGCCTGGATACGCCGACGAAGCTCAAGGTCTCGATGATTATGGATGCCTTGTACGGGAGGACGCGGCCGAGCGATGTGCGGGCGCGGCTCATGAGCGACAACGGGAGTGGCACGTGATCTACCAGGTAGACTTCGACGCCCAACCCTGGCGCTACCTCTACGGTCCGCTGTTTGAGCGGGTGCTGGCCTTTGCCGTGAAGTCAGGGATTGATGACCCGTTGGTGGCGGTGAAAGCCCGCTTCCTCCAACTCCTCACGCGCAAACCGGGCGTCTATCTCCTGGTGGACTTTGCGCCTGGCTCGTTTACCACGCCCATCGCCCATGTGTTGGGGGAGATGGTCAATCCGGAGACGTTCTACGTCGAGCAACTGGAAGTGGATGACCCCAAGTCGGCCTTTACGGAGGAGTTGTTAGGGTGGGGAGACGCGGTGCTCAGGTCAGAGCACCCGCACCTCCAGAAACTCCTGATCTCGACGCTCAGGGATGAACGGGCGTTGCAACGCAAGTATCAGTTCAGGAAGTGGCGGACGCTCATGATCAAAGACATCCCACCGCAGGTGATGCCCCATGAATAGTACGACGCGCTCTAGCACCACCGTCGATCCGGCCTCGCAAGCCATTGATTCGGCGCGTATGGCCGGGCTTCTGGAGGCCCTCGGGTTGACCGCAGGTCCTGGTGGCACGCTGGCGGGCGGTGGGCGTGTCAATGAACTCTTTCAAAATTACCTCGGAGGCATTACCCCCAGTCAGCAGACCCAGGACATTGCTAACCAGATGGCACAGGCAGGACAAAATCCCTGGATGCAAGACCCTGGCGCGCTCTATAACCAGATCGTGCAGGGCCTGGACCCCACGGCCCAACGGGAGCAACTCACCCAGTTAGCTGGGCAGACCAGTGACTGGATGGCCCAGCAGACGGGGCGCGGGCTCGATCAGTTTGGCGGCTATGCAGCCGGGGCACTGCAAAACCTCGGTGCCCAGGTGCAGGCCGGCAGGGATAACCTGGCCGGGGCGTATGACATGGGTCGCCAGGGCGTGGCTGGGGCGATGAGCACGGCCCAGGGCATGGCCGGGGCGGCGTATGACCGGGGCGTTGGTGGCATTCAGGGGGCCATCAGTGGCGCGCAGGCCGGGGTCTCCGGGGCGATGGGTGCCGGGGCGGGGATGATTAGCGGCGCCTACGGGCAAGGACGGGGCGATGTGCAGGGGGCCTATGGGCAGGGCCTGGCCGCATTAGCCAATGTCGCCAACCAGGGCCGGGGCGACATTACCGGGGCATTCGGCACCGGCCAGAGCGCCATCGAGCGGGCCATTGGCCAGGGCGCAGCCGGGATTCAAGGTGCCTATGGCCAGGGCGCACTTGGCGTCCAGGGGGCCTATGGGCAAGGGTTAGCGCAGATGGCCGGAGCCTATGGGCAGGGACGGGGGGACATCCTGGGGCTCATGGGGGCGCAGCAGGGGCAAGCCGCCGCCGATGTGGCCGCCAATCAGCAAAACATCCTGAATATGGCGCCGCAGCTCCAGGGCGAACTGGCCAACCGCTACAACGCCCTCTATGGCCAGCAGGCGGGGGTGGGACAACAGAACCTGGCGCTCTTAAACCAGGTGGGTGAGCGCATGGCCGGGGCGGGTGGAGAATATTACAACAGGATCATGGCCCCACAGATCGCCGGCCAGAATGCGCTGCTTGGGTTAGCCAGGTCGGGGGCCAATCAGGAAGCCTTAGCCCAGGGGGCGGCCTCCATCGCCCTGCCGATGCAGCAAACCATGGCTGGACTCACCGCCCAACAGGCCTTAGCCACCCAGGGACAGTTAGCGGGGCTCGGGCAACAGTACCAGGGCTTAGGCGGGGCACTGACGGCGGCTGAGCAACAGGGGCTCATGCAGGCGGGTCTCACCGGCCAGCAGATTCGTGGTGGACTCGGGCAAACCGCGCTGCAACAGTTGGGTGGGCTCACCCAGCAACAACTCTCGGGTATCGCCGGACTCTCCCAGGCCGATCTCGCGGCCATGGCGGGCTTAGGCCAGTCCCAGGTGTCGGCGATGGGTGGGCTCGGGCAGGCAGGCGTGTCGGCGATGGGCGGGCTCTCACAAGCGCAACTGCAAGGCCTGGCCAACCTGGCGGCGTCGCAGACCTCGGCCGCTGGCGGGTTGGGGCAAGCCCAGATTAGCGGACTCGCGGGACTGGGAGCGTCCAATCTTTCGGCCATGGGAGGCCTGGCGCAGGCAGGCGTGGGTGCCCAGGGGCAAATTGGCGCGGCAGGGATCGGGGCCATGGGGCAGATGGGGACCGCAGGTGTGCAGGCTGGGGCGCAGTTAGGCGCGGCGGGGATCAACGCCATGTCGGCACTCGGAGGCCAGACCATTGCCAGTACCGGGCAGTTGGCCACCGCCAATGTCGCCGCCACGGCGAGTATGTCCAACACCGCCATGGGCGAGATGGGGAGCATGATCAACCAGGCCCTACAAAATCAGGCCAACATGGGTCTGGCAAACTATCAGGGACAGTTAGGGCTGGATCGGCAGTATCTGCAAAACCTCTTTAGCGCCAATATGGCCATGCCCGACATTGAAAACAACCAGGCCATGACGCGCCAGAATCTCTTGCAGTCGGCGCTTCAGAGTTCTGATTACACACGGCTCCAACAGCAATCGGGCAACCAGGATATTCTCGGCATGTTGACGGCCCTGATGACTGGCACCCCCTATCAACGCCAGCAGGGCACCAACTCCACGGCCACACCAAGCCCTGGATCGACGGCGATGCAGGCCGGGACAGCCGCCGCCGCCGTGGCCGGAGCCATCGCTGCCTTATTGTAGAAAGGGCACTGGATTGGGCACCTATTCTCTCGGCAACTTTCTCACCGACGACACCGACCCGGATGTGCGGCGCCAGGTTGAAATGGTGCAGAGTCTTCAGACCCAGCGCGATTTGCAGAGCATCAATGCTGGCCTCATGCCTGATCCGCAGGTGAGCAACTTCCAACAACGCCTGTTCAGTCTGAATCGGGAGACGACCCGCCAGGCCACCGCAGACCTCCGTACCCCGCTCTCCGCCAGCGAACAACGTCTCCAACCGCCCATGACAGTCACGACACCAGAGCGCCAGGAAGGCGGCATGCGGGACTTGCAACCCATTGCCACCACTGCGCCAGACACCCGGACCACGCCAGCGCCGGCCAGTACAGAAAGCGCTCAGGGCACAGATTTTGCCCGCCTGCCCTATGATGAGAAGTATCAGCCATCCGCAGCACGCACGGCGTCCACCACGCTTACGACCCCAGTGACACCCATGTGGAAAAATCCGCTGTATGTCTTTGCTATGATGGGTGGGCCACAAGCCGCTCAGCATGTGAGGCAACGCTGGGAGCGCGAACAAATGGGGCCGGTCATTGCAGAATTTAGCGACAAATTCACCAAGGCCATCAAGGCCGGCGATACGGAAGGGCAGCAGAGTCTCTTGTCCTCACTGTCTCAATACGCACCCAGGTCGCCCGAAGCCTTCCAGGTCTATAAAGACGCGGCCAAGCAACTGCGCGACAGTGAAACAAATCAGGCGTCCAAGCAGGATATTTTTGACTCGCTCGTCAACAGCGACAAACTCACCGATAAATCCCAACGGGACTTTGCCCAGAACATGGTCAACAAGCGTGGGATCACCGCGGCCCAGATGCAGACCTGGTATAAAGATGTGCTGCCCAGCTATCAGGTGACGGACACCTCGATCATTACCACCAGGCCAGGTGGGGGACCACCGACGATTACGCCACGGCAACAGTTTCTCAGCGACAAGGACCTGTCACCGGAGGAGGCCCAGGCCATCGAGATTCGTGGTGGCCTGGGGGCCAAAAATAAGTTTGTCACCGACTTTAACAATCAGTTCAACCCCAACGCTGATATTGCGGATGCAGCCAAATGGCGGACCCAGAAGAATCGTGAGAAATATAACGATCTCCTGAGTGACATCGTGAAGCGAAAAATCGTCCCCTTTGATGAACTCGTGCGCTCGGGACAGCAGACCCGCGACCAGGTCCTCTACCCAGCCACGGGCGGGGCACCCGGTGGGCAGCCAGGAGGCATACCGCCCGCAGGCCAGCCCACCGCACCTGGTGCTCCTGGGAGTCCCAATGCGAACGTCTCCTATGCTCCACGAGCAGGTACGACACCAGGCCAGCAGGGGACGCCTGAGTATGTGCAGCAGTATGGCATGGGCTATGAACCGGCGATTATGAAAGCCTCACAAGCAACAGGTATCCGACCGGAACTGCTGCGCAGTCTTATGGCACATGAATCCGCTGGTGATCCCAATGCTTCCGGCAATGCCCATGAAATTGGGCTCTTCCAACTTACCCCTGCCACAGCACAAAATTGGGTGGAGGGTGGCGTCAAGAATGCGCGTAACAATGACGCCAACATCATGGGTGGAGCACAGTACCTGAAGATGCTCCTTGATCGGTTCGGTGGCAATGAAGAGTTGGCTGTTGCAGCCTATAACGCAGGCCCAGAGGCAGTCATCAAGGCGGGCTATAAGGTACCGCAGAACAACATCACACCGAAGCATGTGCGCAATGTGCTCTCAGGTGCCGGGGCTCCACAGGGCCAGACGCAGACACCACAGACCACAGCTCCACCGGCCAGCATGGCAGGACCTGGGGCACCACCCGCGACCCAGACCCAACCCACCCAGACCAGGCCAACTCAGTATGAGACGCCAGCCGCCTCCTATGCGCCAGGCCTGGTGCAGCTCCAGAGCGATCCGCCCGGAATACTGCGCGATCCCCGTGGCGGACCACCCGTCAGGATACCCCAGGCACCGCCGGACACCATGACCAATCCCGCCGAGCGCGCCGCCTGGACGTCCACGGAGCAGGCACGCTTTATCAAAGAGCGGGAAGCACAAAGCAATTACTTTACTGTGCCGGAAGCGCAAGGCCGCGTCTCCTGGTGGCGGGATGCCCAGGGCAACCTGCAAACGAAAGAAGGGCTCACCCAGGCCCAAAATAATGGTGTCGTGGACTATCAAGGCGCCACGCACCCGCGCTATGTGACGGCGATGGCCAACCAGAACGATCAGTTTTTGACCAGTGTCAACAAGATCACTGCCGCCGCTGACAAGGTCCAACGCTTTCTGCACACCTATGGCATGCCGGGACAGGACAGCCTGGGAAAGGCTGTCTGGGATAGCATCTCTGACGCATTAAGTAAAGGGCTAATAATCCCTTTAGGTGCGACAGGAAGAGAGTTTACACTGCACCTGCCCACCAGTATCAACCTGGAGGCCCGCAACGAATTCAACGCCGCCATGAATGGCTTTGTGCAGGAAGTGGAAGCCTTCAACAATCAGGCAAACAAGGCCAACATCGACACAGCCATCGTCAAGCGGAGCTTGAGCGGCATTGGCGCCTCGTATGACAGCATCAATAACACCATTAACCAGGTGCGGCGCTATGCCAACGATCAGGCCGATAGCATCCTCAAATCCAGCAATGCGATAGCGCCACGCCAGCAGGGCACCGAGTCGCAAGGGCCGGTGCAGCGCGAACCATTGCCCCCAGTCCCAGAAGAGGTATCGAACGCGGCGGAGGCCCGCGCCGCTGTTGAGCGAGCACGGAGGAATGCCAGCAATGCCGCTGAGAGAACGCGAGGGGAGGCCGATGCGAAAACGCTCAGGCAGACTGAGCGCGGCCAGGCCCCCGAGTGGTTCTCTGGGCCTCAGCCCGATGTGCCACCAAGGCCCGTCGATCTCGGACGCACCCCGACGCTCTCCACGCCCCCTGGACATCGGCCCGACTGGGCAGTGCAACCCCCGGTCGTCCCACCACGCGCACAGCCCCCGGCCGGTCCCAGCACGGCACCGGCCGGTGAGTTATTTCCGCCTCCAGAGGTCACACCAGGCCGTCCATCACTGGCCATGCCACCCGCGCCAGGACAGACCCCCAGGCAGCCCACGACGCCGGGAGCAGCCTTTGCACCACCGCCACCCGCACAGCCCCGTATCCGCATCCAAAAAACACCAGGCCGGCAGTCACGCGCCGCCAGCGCCTGGACACCAGTAGCGGCCGCAGATACGGGCGTGGGCGATTTCAGGGATTGGGCCTAAGAGGACAGCGATATGCCACAGCAGACCATTGTGAATCGACAAACAGGTGAGAAATTCCAGTATTATCACCCTAATAAAACTATATCAAAACGCCAGGCGTACACTATGCTGGCCACCCATGGCCGCCCCAGCGCCGCCTTGCAAACCCCGGACGGCACCACGATTGCCAGACAATCCCAGCCCAACCCCCAGGCCATGCAACAGGCCCAGCAGCGCTACGCGCAACTGGAAGACCAGCTCCGCCAACAGGCCTCGCCAGCCCTCCTCGCCACCGTGGAGCCGGTCATGCGCGACGTGGATGCCCTGGCGAGTGATCCCCAGGACCGGCAAACCATGGACCGCCTCATGCATGATCTGACCCGTAGCCGGGACACAGCCTTAGGAATAGGAACGGATGGTTTACCGGTGGGCGTGCGCCCGGAGCAGGTGGTCTATGCCCTGGCGAGTGATCCCCGGTTTATGCAATCCTTAGTAGTGCGGCGGGTCATCCCCCAGGCCACCCTCGGACGAGATGCCATCCCCACGGTCCAGAGCCTCTGGAGACAGTACGCCACGATGGCCGATATCGACCGGGCGATAGGCAGATTCCAGGGCGGCGGGGGGCAGCCGGGTAGTACCGTGCAGCAAGGGTTACGGCTGTGGTTTACGTCACTACAAGCCATGGTCCAGGCACGGGCGGCCGTCGATGGGATGCCGGAGATTGTGCCGGGTGTCATGCGCCTGGCAGCCCAGGTGATGGCCAGCGGGCTCCAGCTCGCCCCGACGCTCTTGCCGAAGACCCCGGATGAGGTGGCGCGGACAGGGACGAATCCGCCAGGGCAGGGGATGCAGCCGGGACAGGCACCGGTGGATATGAGCGCGATGCGGAGAGCGACGGTATGACAGAAACCACAACAACAAAGACCCTGGTGGTTTTTCCTGGGGAAAATGGAGACGGACTCCCCTACGAAGACCAATGCCGGCACTGCGAAGGCGTGATCAAGAGTCTCGAAGTCCTGTGGGACCAGCGGTATCGTCATAAAGCCGCTGAAAGCCCCAATGGGCTCTATGTCTGGGTGCTCACAGAGGGCTGTTCCATGGACGACGGGGAAGAGCAGCACGCGGCCATGGGACCCACCATCGTGACCTCCACACTGGGCAGAGCACTACGGTACTTATGTGACACTCTGCTGGGGCTAAAGCCCCGCAGCTTCTTGGAGAGCACACCATGATCTTTCTCCAAGCTACAGACCTTGCGGTCTGGCCTGTGCCCCTGCATCTAAGCGTTCTCCGCTTACGCCGAAGCGCAGCCGGTCCACTATTCTTTGGAAGATCACCAAAGGAGACCCTAGTCTCAATCGGACACTTGATATTTTACGCGGGCAGTGTTTCTTGCCCGCAACCGCCTATACCAAAGAGCTACAGACAGTGTAGCTAGGATAATGTGCCCCATGCAAACCGTTCTGAAAACCTCCTGGCTGAAGCCTGGAAAGCACTTACCACTGCCGCTAAAGCGGCGAGGCTTGCGCGGGCTGAAGCCCAAAGAAGCGGTCACGACATCATTGGCCCTGACAAGTTCCTCGACATCGCGTGGCGTATCGCACCCTATAACCCGAACCTCTATTATGGCGATAGCTCGACACACCAGGACCTCTATGAGTTAATCCGAAAGAAAGTCGATCAAGGATGATCACCTATCTCAATGATCCAAGTGCAGTCCTCTTGAAGAGCTATCCGCCGCCCTTTCGTGGCACCTGGAAGACGCTGCCGCCGCATCTGCTGCCCGATGACGTCTTGCAAGACTCGCTCAACGTGACCATCTTAGGGGGCAGGCTCCGGGCCAGGCTGGGCCATAAACTGGTGCAAACCACGGCGATTGCGGGGAATGTGCAAGGTTCGTTCCTTACTGTCGATGTCGCCAATCAGAAATATCCGTTAGTAGCGACAGAGAATAAGGTATACAGATTGGATGCCGATACATGGACCGATATAACTGGGACAGTGGGACTATCACCTACCACCCAGGCACGCTTTACCTCTATCCAGATCGGTACAGAAGTCTATATACTCATGGCGAATGGGATAGACGAGGTAAGGTACGCGGCGTCGCACGGAAACCTCACGAGTATCACACCGTATTTCCCCGGAGGCTCTGTGCCAGTATTCACTGATCTATGTACAGCCGCTTCAAGGATTGTGGGCATTACCCCACCGTACACGGTATCGTGGTGCGATGTGCTCAATCCCATTTATTTGAGCTTTACGAGTTGGCCTACCTTGAATCAAGTGATTCTGGCGGATACGGAAGATGCCTTAGTCGCGATACGTCCACTAGGAACCCTCGGCTACGCCATCTACAAAGAGGGCACCATTTATGTGGCGCAACCCCAGACCGGACCGCAGTCGGCGGCGTTCAGGTTCGACTTTCGCGGTGAATTCCAAGGCCCTGCTTGTCCATATGCCATTGTGAACTGGAACGGAACGCACTGCTACATGACCCCCAATGGACGTGTTGGCGTGTTCGATGGTTCACAGCATGCCTGGGTCTGCGACGGGATTTGGCCAGCACTACAGACGCTCATTGACCCAAATTATACATCTTCAATATATGGCGTTTACAACTATCTTACCTCAGAAATCACCTTCTATTTCAGTCGCGTTGGTGATAATGGCCAGGCGCGTGGAGTCTTAATCATTGATACCCCTTACCCACTCTCCGGCGTACAGGACTTTTCGTACTTTTTGGGAGAATGCAACCTCAATTTGACGAATGGGCTTTCCGTCAGGTTTTACCAGGCAGGCATGCAACCTTTCGTCTGGGGACCTGACCCGGTAAGTGGCCTCACCAACACGTACACCCTGGATAAACAAACATACCAGGATAATGGGGTGGATTTTTCCTGTCGGATCAAAAGCGGCATCTTCCGGGCCTCGACCGCTATGCAGCAAACACAGATCCCGAGCAGAGACGCCAACGCTGACCAGTTCAGACCCATATTAGAGCCCTATTTATCGCGTGACAACGACCGTGGTGAGTTGGAACTTTCGGCGGTGGTGTCCCAGAACCTCGAATCGGACGGCATGTTAGCCCAGAGCGAAATCATCGACCTTACCAATACGCAATACCCGAATGAATACATCGGATACGAGGTCAGCGGCTCCTTTCTGGGCTACGAGATGCAGTGGTCCTCCTCGGCCAAAGCGGAAATGAAATCGTGTGACATCTATGGCCGCAAGGCCATGTAGCCGCGTTAGCGACATAATACGCATGTTTGTAGCACACAAGGCAAAATCCCTGTGGACTACGGTGCGGATGGGTACACGGAGTGCTAGAGTCTTGCTCAGCCATGGCGCATCATCCTCTGAATGATGGGTTGTGGTGAGGGCAGTACGGGTGTTTCAGCACCTCTACTGCCCGTATATGCCCTGATTATACCTTAAAACCGGTGTCTTTTCGAGAGAAAGTCCCTCTATATGGCCCTGACATCCGTGCCACGCACCCAACCGACCGGCTTATTAGTCACGGATAGGAACATTCAGGCCCTTTTACAGCATCAGGCCCGCCAAAACAGCTCATTTTTCGACTCGGTGACCACGTTACTCGCCCAAATTGGTATGGAATTCACCCAATTCCCCGATGGCAGCCTGAAAGTGCTCCTCGGGACTGGCTCCAGCGTCGGTTTGAACCAGGGATCCGTGATTTTTGTCGATGCTGCCCTCAAATATGCCGAACAACCACAGGATTTCTCGTTCAATCCGGCGACTGGTACCCTCTACGCCACGGTCATGCAGACCCCACTCGGCGCCATCACCGAGGTCTTAGCGGGTGACATCTCCACCCACACCCTCGAAGTGGACACGGCCCAGGTAGGGACGGCGCTGACGGTGCACTCGACGAGCACCACGCCCGCCGTGCTCACGGCCGACCAGGTGAGTGCCACCGGCGCCACGATCCAGAACCTGGTGGCGCCGTTTGCCACCCTCACCACGCTCACGGCCACGGATGCAACCGTCACCCATGCCCTGAATGTCCACAACGCCACGAACAACGCCACCGCCACCTTCGATGTCCTGTCGGTGACGGGGACGGCGACGATTCCCACGGCCACCATTACCACCTTGAACGCCACCACCGTCAACACGGCCGGTCTCGCCGTCAGCGGCACCGGCACCCTGGCACAACTCCACGTCACCGGCACCAGTCAACTGGACAACCTGGTGACCATGGGGAGTAACGCCACCGTCGCCGGGACCCTGGGGGTGACGGGGACCACCACGCTGGGGACGCTCAACGCCACGGACGGCCACTTTACCACCCTGGGGACGACCGGCACGGCGACGCTCGCCGCTCTCACCGTCACCGGGGCGACGAATGTCCAGGCGCTGACGGCCACCGGCGTCAACGCCGGGTCGGGCACCATCCAGACCACCGGCACGGTGACGGCTGGCACCCTCACCTGTACGGGCACGGCGAACATCCCGACGCTCTCCGGGACGGTCAGTGTGGGGGGCATTACGAGTGGGGGCAACGGCAGCTTTGCCACCCTCACCACCTCCGGGACGGCGACCCTGGCGAACGTCACCTCGGGCGGCACCGTCTCGTCGGCCGCCCTCAGTGTCTCGGGCACCGCCTCGACCGGCGCCCTCACCTGTACGACCCTGCACGCCACGAGTAGCGGGCAAATCGACACCACCCTGGGGGTGACCGGTGCGGCCACGCTCCAGAGTACTCTGGCCGTCACCGGGCTCTCCACCCTCACGGGCGGCTTTGCCGCCGTGGCCCGCTCGCGCCAACGCATGGGCGCCACGACCACGAGTTATAACGGCATCACCGGCCTGGCCCTGCATACCCGCCCGGGCTCCGGCAACGTCGCGGGCAACGTGGTCACCACGCTCACCACGCATACCTTCCCGGCGGCCAGTTTTGCCATGGGCTCGGACGCCGCCCACGGCTCGTGCTGGGGCTATTACGGCGGCGCCAACGAGGTGGCCGCCCTGCAAATGCTGATTAACGGCAACCTGCTCTTTTCCTGGCCACTCAACACCAACGGCTGGGCCAACTACGGCTGGATTATCCAGTGGGAAGTGTCGCTCGTCGGCACCACCCTGATCGATGGCTGGGCCAGGCTCACCGTCCACCTGGTGGTCAATTATGTCGTCCCCGTGTCGCTCAACGTCGCCGCCCCGGCCACCAACGCCGTGGCCTTTGCCTTTGCCGGCGCCTCGAACACGGGCGGCAATGTGACCTGCGCCGGGGCGCGCTCGTGGATGGACAACTGGCAGCTCTAGGAGAAGCGGGAAGCAGGGAGCAGGGAGCAGGGAGCGGGAAGCAGGGAGCAGGAAGCGGGAAGCAGGAAGCAGGCATGCATACGCTCACGCCCGACGAAGTCAGCCTCATCCTCCAGACGCTCCTCGACCACTTGCCCTTGAAGTATGCCCCGACGTATGAGAAACTGCGGCAGTTACTACTGGACAAGGAGACGACACCGTGGGACGCTACGACCGCGACGAACTCATCGCCCAGGGCCTAGACCTGGCGGCCAGTCCCACCCTGGTCGCCCACGATATGCCCGGTGGCACCGTGGACCCCGAGGCCTACGCCATCCAGTGGCTGCAAAATGCCCTCGACATGTTCCACATGCGCTTTCCGTTTTCCGCCGATGTGGCCAGCGTGGGCGTCACCTTCCGGGCCGGCAATCCCGATGTGATCTTGAGTGACGGCACCAACATGTATTTGCCCAGTAACTGGATCGTCGATGTGAGGAACGGCCTCCTCATGCAGCAGTCCCCTACGCAGTCCTACCGCCTGCGGCGGACCAGTTTCCAGTCGTGGTTGGATCGGAGTACGCTGTCCCCGTCAGGCCTCAGTGCGGGCGCCTACTGTGTGGCCCAGAATCGCCTGAAAATCGTCCCCACGGTGCCCACGCAGATGTCCGGCACCCTGTGGTACTATGCCCTGCCGGCGCCGCTCGACGCGCACGATAGCCCGAACTTCCCCGATCCCTGGGTCCTGATCGAGTTCGTGCGGTTTAAAGCCCTCGAGTGGACCAGGAGCGCCGACCCCGGCACGGCCCAGGCCTATATGCAACGACAGTTAGCCAGTTTGCGGGCGACGGGATTACTGAACGAACCCGAATATGATGTGGTGCCCCTGGAAAACAACCAGGCCTGGCGGGACCAGACGGCCAGCCCCTATGCGTGGATGGGGCGCACGACCCCCTAGGAGCTGTCTATGCCGTCGGCCGCTTTCCAGCCGAACGCCTTTCAGGGCGAGGGGACCAACCCGGCGACCCCCACCCTGCTGGCCTTTCAAACCCAGGACCCCACCGAGGTGCTGGCCGATCTCTCGACCACCGATTACCTGTGGGTGAGACTAGGACCCCCCATGAAAACCTATCCCCGTGGTTCCACCATCGTCTTTGCCCTCGAAGTCCGGGACGGCGCGTATGCCCCCCCAGTCCTCGCCAATAGCGGCAGTACGCCCACCCTGGCAATCCTCAACCCCGACAATACCTCCCGGCTGGCCGCTGGCGTGTTCACCAGCACCCAGACCGGTCAGTATACCTATAAACATCAGACCAGTGTCGCTGACCAGCCCGGCGCCTATCCCGTCCAGGCCACCATCCAGAGCGGCGGCTTTACCGTCCTCACCGGCTGGCGCACCGGCTTCGTGTTAGTGGATAAATGAGGCGAAGCGGGCAGCAGGCAGCAGGCAGCAGGCAGCAGGCAGCACGCAGGCGGAGAAATCTCACCCCGATGCTCTTCTTCTCGCTCCGTGCGTCGCGCTCCCCACTTCTCCCAGGGAGGTTCATATGGCCGATCACAATACCCTCGCCCATGTCTTTGTCTCTCCCGTCGCCGACGCCCCCGATCCGACGCATCAAATCGTCCACCCCAGTGACTGGAACAAGGAACATCGCTTCGTCGGCGGCTCCGACGGCTATTACCTGATGAAAAATAGCGCCTATAGCGACGGCGTGACGTTCGATAACATCTGGGTCCGCCTGGGCGGCAACGGCATCGACGTCACCCGGCCCCCCTACAATGTCCCGGTCTCCAACCCGGCCACCAGCACCTATATCGACGCCGTGCCCGCCTTAACCAATATGTTCAATGCCCTCGGGGCCAACGGCGGCACCCTCTACTTCCCCCCAGGCACCTACTGGACCAACCAGGCCAACCTCATCTCGCTCACCGACGCCAATCAAAACCTCTCCCTCATCGGCGGCGGCGGCGACCAGTCCGTGCTGCGCTGTGACCAGAGTGGCGGCAATGTCGTCTCCGTCAACGCCTCGGCCGGCACCGCCCTCAATCTGCGCTTCGTCGGCCTCACCTTCGACGGCAACTCCGCCTCAGACATCGGCCTCTACCTCATCCGCACCCAGCGGACCCTGGTCGAAAACTGCCGCTTCCGGAACTCCCGCTTCAACGCCATCCGCACCCAGACCGCCTCCGGCTTCGACCTCACCATCCGCCGCTGCTACTTCTCCTCCGGCTCCGTCCGCGCCGGCAACGCCGCCATCTCCCTCACCAATACCGCCTATACCCTCCTCGAACATAACGCCTTCATCGCCTCCTCCTTCGATACCGCCCTCTACCTGAACGGCGCCTCCCAAACCCTCGTCTCGAACTGTTACTTCGGCCCCGCCAACTGGGCCACCAACACCATCGCGCTCTATAACGATTACACCGAACTGGCCAACTACTACGAAACCTCCGCGGGCTATGTCGCCTATGTCTGGGGCTGGAACGCCGATGCCCCCCTGTCGATCTTCGCCCCCCTCACCTCGACGGCCATCGATCTGCGACCCAAACTCGCCGCCGCCGGCCGCGACCAACGCCTCCTCACCTTCCTCGGCAACCCCGGCGCCCCCTCCGCACCCACCAGTAGCCAGATCCCCGCGCTGCAAATGACCGGCGGACTCTCCACCCAGGTGACCGGCGTCTCCGGCACGCTGAACCGCCAGGTCTCCGCCACCGGCGTCCCCAACCCCGCCGGCACCGCCACCGCCAACGCCTTTACCTATACCATCCCGGCCAATACCCTGGCCCGCGACGGCCAGGCCATCCAGGCCACCTTCCTGGCCCACGCCGGCGCCATCCAATCCCTCCTCTGGGGCTTCTATATCGGCTCCGTCGCCGGTCTCACCATCGCCAATACCGCCACCGCCGTCCCCGCCGGACAACACTACGCCACTCTCACCCTGCAGCGCGCCGCCGCGACCACCTGTACCGCCTCCATTACCTATACCTTCGGCGCCGCGACCGCCACGACCTACGTCGCTCGACCAGCACCATTTACGGTCAATAACCTCTCCACCAACGTCCTCTCACTCGCCGCCATCTTCGCCTCACCCTCCGCCGGTAACGCCGGCGATATCGTCGGCGATTCCCTCGAAGTGCGGTTCCTAGGCTAAGGAGGACGCACGCGATGCTCTGGATACTGCTCGCCTTCGCCCTCGGCGTCCTGGTTGGGGCCACCGCCGTCTTTACCTATGCCAGTTATGCCCTCAGAACCAAGGAACCACGGTAAGACCGTGCGCACCCACCAACCACCACAATACCCTGCGCATTCATACTCATTGTGGTATACTAAAAACTATAACGCCCGCGCACGGTACGGGAATACCACGCACGGGCTCACCACCACCCACTGCGAAGGACAGTGCGCTATGGCTGACCCCCAGTATAGCCTGTTTCCTACACTTGCCACGAAAGAACGACGCCGACTCTACGACCAACAAAAATACCTCCGCCTCAAAACCGAGCATCCTGACAGACTCCAGGCTCGCCGTCAACGCGAGTACGCACAACGCCGCGCTGAACGCTATTCTCGCACTACCTCCTGCCGTCAATGCCTCGTCAAAGCCCTCAAACAGGCCGGATTCGACCCGGAAACCCTCAACCCTCTCGCTCCTCCTGACCAGGAAGCCAAAAAAGCCCACGCACGCGCCATGAAACAGGCTGAAAGGGCCAGGTACCGCGCCAAATACCCCGAAAAACACGCCGCCGCAAAACGCGCCTCGAAAATACGCCGCAAAACCAACGATCCTGAAGGCTTTCGCGTCAGTAAACGCCTCGATAAAGCCAAAAGACGCGCCGCCGGCTCGCTTACCGCCGTTGAATGGCACTCTATCAAGCGCCTCTACAACTTCCGCTGCGCCTACTGTGGGAAAAAAGGCAAGGATCTCACCATGGATCACGTGGTGCCGGTGGCCAAAGGGGGAAAAACCGAGCGGGAGAATATCGTGCCCGCGTGTATGACGTGCAATAACCGGAAAAAGACCAAGAAGGCACCAGTACATCAGATGGTGATGCGGCTGGAAGGTGTGTTAGATTAAAAAGGAAACAATAGGGGGGATGGGGGGAATAGAACTAGTAGCAGGTGTCCCCTGGCAACGCCCCTATTGGCACCCCACTCCCTGGCCAGGAGGTAGCCCGCGGCGCGTCACGCCTCGCGCCGCACCAGGGCAGGCGCATAGTACAATTAGTATTAATACGCACATTGCGGTATTACCGTATTACACCATCACGCATCGCCAATAACGACGCCATGTTCTGACTAGAACTATGGTGCGAGCACTAGGCCCTAGCCAACCAGTGTGTAGTACGACTAGTCATGGTCGCACATACTGTTCCCTTTCTTAAACATTTATAAGAATGGGAACACTTTATGCCTAGCATTGGTGCGGCAATCGCCACATTGAGACCACATCGTTCTATGCACACAACACGCTTAGTACAATAAGTATTAGTACGACTATTTATGTATTACGGTAATATGCGATATGACTAGGGGCACATCCACCCCTCGCCCCTGGTCCCACCGGACTATCCCACCACCCCACCATATTGTACCCTCAGCAATTCTCGCCGCTGGCCATGTCGCTAAGTGCTGATAGAACAACGACTTACGCTGTAGCCACGGGTTGTGGTAAGGGTACAATACCCAGGGTGGGCTCGTGTGTAGTGGGCAACAGGCCTCTCGCCTCGTAACTACGCCACTCGTACACTAATATGTTTTTCGGTACGAATTGGCAATGTTGTAGGATACTATGGCATAATGTACTATACCATAAGGAGGGATATATGCCAATCAAGCACGCCAACGGCATACAACCAGACGTTGTACAACAGATGCTGAACGCAGCAGATGTACACCGCTACCCAGAACGAGATCGCGCTATGATTCTGTTGTCTCCCCATGCTGGACTACGCGCCAAAGAGATCGCATCGCTGACGTGGCGCATGGTGACAGATCATGAAGGATGGCTTATGAATAATATAGTCCTTCCAGACCATGCAACCAAGGGGAAGAAAGGCGCAAGGACCATTCCTATGCATCCGTGGCTTCTCCAGGCATTGACACCATTAGAGTATGCGACTATGCATAACCGACGTCCCTATCATCATGT
>Ga0126379_10001024_pt1 | contig 16533 bp, 14 predicted proteins | sample PanSoiMetPlot_24_FD_92640 | JGI IMG/M metagenome (GOLD analysis project Ga0126379, IMG submission 92640) | Tropical forest soil microbial communities from Panama - MetaG Plot_24 | ecosystem: Environmental > Terrestrial > Soil > Tropical forest > Bulk soil | place: Panama | collected 2016-02-17 | reverse complement strand
TGCACCGTCATCACGTCTTCCCCTCGCAGGGCGGGCAGCACGTTCGCGTCCCAGGTCAGGCGGCGCTGCGAGACACCGGGGATGTAGTTGGGGTCGTCCCCAATGGCCGCGACCAGCGACCCCGGAAAGGCCTTGTGGATGGCGGCGATCCACGGGTTCATCTGGTCGGCGTAGTCCACGGCCGCCGGGAACCTGCTGGCGTAGTCCTGCCCGTGCGGGCCGGTGTTGATGGCCCCGGTAAGGTACATCTCGTTGCCCAGTTCCACGTACTTCACCGGCATCCCGGCCGCGGCCGCGGCGTGCAGGAACTTCAGCTGGTCGGCAAGCATGGCAGCGTTCTCGGCGTCCGTGCCGACGGCGCCCTGGTAGGTCAGCACGTTCAGGATGAACATCGGCGCCGACCCCGCGGCGTTGAGCGCCACGCCGAACACCGGAATCATGTCGTCGACCGGTGCCGGGGGCTCGGCCGGCCATTTCTTGCCCGGCTGGAACCAGCCCTGCCGCCAGTCCCAGTAATTAGCGCTCGTGCCACCGGGGTACCGCAGCACTCCCGGCGCGAAGTTCTTGAGCACCGCGTCGAGCTGGCTGTTGTCCCAGCGCGGCCCCGTCGTGTTCTCCGCGTTGAGGCCGAGCAGTGTGGGCGTCACGGTGCGCACCGGGCCCGTCAGCGACGGCGTTATGGCCTGGGTGGCGGCCGCCGTCCCGCCGATGCTCACGGCGCTGACGGACACCGCCGCCGCGACGGCCAGGGACACGGCAAAACCCCGCCGCGCACCGTCCGCGCATGCCCGGGCCGCGGGTTCTCAGGCGTACCCCAGCCAGGCTGGCAACGGCCCGATCTCCCGCTCCACGTCGTTAGTTTCCCGCTCATCAAGGCTCTTGCGCCACCTTCCAACAGGGCCCGGTTCGCCCGTCCGAGCCCGGCCCGCATGGCAGTGCCGCAAAACAACGGCAACGGCCCGCAGTCACCCGCCGAGCCTAGCCAATATCCCTCCCGGTGCCGCCGCTGCCGATCGCGGCCGAGACAAAGCCGAGTTCAACATTTGGATCAGCCACGTAAGAAAAGGCAGGACGAGCAGGAGAATCTGCCGCATCGGGCCCGGCCCGCACCGGACAGCCCGAGCATAGACTCCCTGGGCACGAGCCGGGCCTGGCCACGTCCACGAGGTGCCTAGCCTCGGGTGCATGACGTTTTCGTGGGACAATTCGCGGACGGCGTTCGCCGACGCCGCTGGGTGGTTCGTGCGCACGGCCGCCCTCGTCGGTGATCGATGGGACCGGCCTGGCCTAGGCGAGTGGGACGTGCGCGCGCTCGTCGGCCACACCAGCCGCGCGCTCGTGACGGTCGAGACCTACCTCGCTCGTCCTGCTGCAGCCGCTGACGTCGCCTCCGCCCCGGACTACTTCCGGGCGACGAGCGCTGCCGCCGCTGATCCGGCTGTCGCGGCCCGCGGACGCGACGCCGGGACCGCGTTGGGCGGCGACCCCGCGGCTGCCGTGGCGCAGCTCGCGGCACGCGTGGTTGCGCTGGTCGATACCCACGACGGCACCGAACTTGTGACGACGATCGCGGGCGGCATGCGGCTCGCGGACTACCTTCCCACGCGGACGTTCGAGCTGGCCGTCCACACTGCGGACCTCGCCACGGTGCTCGGCGTGCCACCGGATGTCCCCGCAACGGCTGCCGCGCAGGCGCTGACCATTGTCGCCGATCTCGCCCTCACCGGCGGCCTCGCCGGCCCACTTCTGCTTGCCGCCACCGGCCGGCCGGGCCTGCCGACGAACTTCTCGGTGCTCTGACACCGCATGGTCGCAGCGCTCGTGACCGTCACGGCGGCTTCGGTGAAGTGGCCGTTTGGCGTGCCCAGGTCTTCGCCCACTGATCGAGCGGTGCGATCGCGGTCCCGAGCGCTTGTCCCAATGGGGTGAGCCGGTAGCGGTTGCCGGCGTCCTGGCTGATGAGTTGCGCCTCGGTCAGCTCGGCCAGTCGCTGGTATAGCACGCTGGGCGACATCGCGTCGCACCGCTGCCGCAGTTCTCGTGCCCCCCGCGGCCCGTCCGTCAGCTCCCACAGGATCCGAAGTGCCCACCGGCGGCCAAGCAGGTCGAGCGCGGCCATCAGGGGCCGGCCGGTGGCCGAGCCGCGCACCGCCCGCCCAGGTCGGGGAACGGCCATCACCAACCTCCTTGACGTTACGGTTTCAGTAACGCTACCGTGCACCGGTGAGTGTTACTGAAATCGTAACGGAGTCGACGTGCCGAGAATTGATCCCCTCGAACCGCCCTACGACGCGGAGGCTGGCGAACAGCTTGCCGCGATGATGCCGCCCGGCACACCGCCGATCGCGCTATTCCGGGCCTTCGCCAAGAACCTGCCGATGACCAGCGCCATGCGCGGCTGGGGCTCCTACGAGCTGAGCAAGGAACTCTCGCTTGGCCTGCGCGAGCGGGAGATCGTGATCGATCGCACCTGCGCGCGGTGCGGCTGCGAATACGAGTGGGGGGTGCATGTCGCGTACTTCGCCGCCAAAGCGCGGCTCGGCAGGGCGCAGCTGGCCTCCCTGACCCACGGCAGCCCGGACGATGCCTGCTGGGCCGATCAGCGGGACCGGCTGCTGATTGGTGCCGTCGACGCCCTGCACGATACCAGCGACGTGCCCGAACCGCTGTGGGGGCAGCTGGCCGCTGAGTTCAGCGAGGCTGAACTGCTTGATCTTCTGCTGTTGTGCGGCTGGTACCACGCGATCAGCTTCGCCGCGCGGGCTACCCGCCTTGAGCTGGAGAGCTGGGCCCCAGCGTTCACCGCGGCGGCGGCTTGGTAATGGTCTTTCACGCATCCCACATCACCGGCGGACTCGACCGCCTCCGCACCCAGGAACTGATCGGCGGCCGCCCACCGTCAGGCGCCGGGCCCACCGTCGATCACATCCACCTGTCGACGCCGGTGGAGGTGATCGAGGCGATCCCCGGTCAGCCTCGCGCCGCGAGGTCGAGCGCGAGGACGTTCTCGCCCCACATGACCCGGCCGGTGTCGGTGAAGCCGTAGCGGAGGTAGAACCCGCGCGGCGAGCCGGAGCCGTCCGCGCAACTGGTGTACAGCACGTCGGCGCCGGGCCGCGTCCCGAGGTAGTCCACGACCGCATCCAGCGTCGCCGCGCCGTAGCCACGGCGCTGGCACCGGCGGTCGATGAGCAGCTTCCACAGGTAATAGGGGCCGACGAGGTCGCCGTCGATCGGCTGCGGGATGTTATCGCTGATCATCGCGAAGCCGACCAGCGCGCCGGTCTGGGCGTCGTGCACCGCCCACGGGTGGGGCATCGCGCGCTGCTCCTGGTCGGCCTCGGCGAAGATCTCCTCCATCGAGTTGAGGTACTGGTCCTGGCCGGGGCCGCGGCGCAGGCCCATGACCGCCGCGCGGTCCCCCGGGCTCAGGATGTCGCGCAGCCGGACCCTCGCCATCGCCGCCTCCTTCGTGCGCTCGCCCCACCTCTACACTCAGGCGGCGCCCGGCGCAAATACCGCGATTCGCGGACGACGGAAGGCCGCACCGAGATCGCCCGGTTACGGTGCTGATCGTCCGCGGTCGAGGGGCACGTAGTTCGATGCCGCCCGCCTGTCAGTGTGCGGCAGGCGCGGTGTCGATGACGAAGGTTGCCTTCGCGGCGGTCAGCTCCAGGAACGCGGTGACTTCGCCGAAGACCTCCGTGACGCAGTGACCAGCCAGGTGAGCCTGATACGCCCGGTACCGCGTCATCTCCCACGCCCGCCCGCGCGGTAGCAGCGACGCCAGCGGCGGGCGCGGCACCAGCTTCCAGGTCCAGCTCGTGATCGGCGCTTGTTCAGCGCTCCGCCCGGTCCCGCGGGGGCCGATGAACCGACCAAGGCCTGTCTGGCCGCCGATCTGGTTGCGGACAAAGCGCAGCCCCGCCAGGGTTCCCTCGACCCGCTTGCGCTCGGCCGGGGTCTGGGCTGCCATCACGGCGTCGTAGGCCTGCGGGTGGTGGCGGACCAGCGTGGCGTCGACGAGGGTGACCCACCACACCGCCTCATCGGTAGCCGCCAGCACCTGGTGCTGGTCCGCTGTCGGTACCCGGGAAAGCCGCCTTGTGGTCTGGCTCATCGCGGTCAGCGACCACAGCAGCGCGCTGGCCCCGGTCGCCGGTTCACCTATGTGCTCACGGTTCCAGGCGGCCCGGCAGCGGACACCGCAGAACCGGGCGTGCTCACGCCGCGGCACGAACGAGGTACCGCACTGCGCGCAGTCCCGCAGATCCGCTGCCACTCCCATGCCCTCATCGAACGGATGCGCACCGTGGCCGGTTCGCGCCGCCCGGCCAGCGGAGCAGGCGTTTGCTCACCTATAGCAGCCCCAGGTGAACATCAGGTTGCCGGGACCCCGGCCGGGTGATCTACGTTGCAGGGTGACCGAAAACAGATTGCGGTCACAGACCGGGGCGCGTGATGCTTTCGCTGTGGACATGCACGCCGGCCAGCTGGCGGTGTCCCTGGAGACGGTGCGCCAGCTGGTGGACGAGCAGTTCCCCCAGTGGCGGGAACTGCCTGTCCGGTATCTGGCTTCGCAGGGTACGGTCAATGCGCTGTTTCGGATCGGCGGCACGTTGCTGGCCCGGTTCCCGTTAAGACCTGGAGACGCCGAGGCGACGCGGCGGTTGCTGCAATCGGAGGCGCACGCCGCCCGCGAGCTGCTCGGCCGCACGCGGTTTCCCACACCCGAGCCCGTCGCGCTGGGGAAACCCGGGGCGGGCTATCCGCTTCCGTGGTCGGTGCAGACCTGGCTGCCGGGCACCGTGGCCACGGATGAGGACCCCGGCGAATCCATCGGGTTTGCCCACGACCTGGCTGAGTTCGTCCGCGGCGTGCGGGGCATCGACACGCGCGGCAGGACGTTCCGCGGAAGAGGCCGGGGAGGCGACCTGCGATCGCACGAGGCCTGGATGGAAACCTGCTTCGAGCGCAGCGAACACCTCCTGGATGTTCCCCGGCTCCGGCGTACCTGGGCAACCATGCAGGTGCTGCCGCGCACCGCCCGGGACGTGATAACCCACGGTGACCTGATTCCCGGCAACGTGCTCGTCTGCGACGGGCGGCTGGCCGGGGTCCTCGACGTCGGTGACCTGGGACCAGCTGACCCCGCGCTGGATCTGGTGGGTGCCTGGCATCTGCTCGAGGTTGGCCCACGGCAGGTGCTTCGCGACGACCTGGAGTGCAGTGACCTGGAGTGGGAACGCGGTAAGGCGTGGGCGTTCGAGCAGTCGATGGGGGCGGTCTGGTACTACATCGAAAGCAACCCGGCCATGAGCCTGATGGGGCAGCGAACTCTGGACCGCATCATGGCGGACACATCGTCACCGTGAGTCCGGCGACGGTCGGCTCAGCCCATCCTGAGGAACGCACTCACAGGTGCCGCGACGAGTTACGTCAGGGCCACCAGGCGGCGGACACCGAATCCCCCGGCCGCCCGCCGGAAGCAAGCGGACCCACCCCTTGCGGCCACGCCGGCCATCGCCGGGTCAGCCACCCGCGGCAGCGTAGGTCGCGATGATCGCGCCGGTGCTGGTCACCTGGCTGCCAGCCAACCGCAGCGGCCGGAGCGCGCCGTCGTCGCGGAACAGGCGCTTGCCGCCGCCCGCCACCAGCGGGTCGATCATCAGCCGGAGCTCGTCCACCAGGCCCAGGACCATCAGGGTCTGGACGAGCCCGGGGCTGCCGATGACATGGAGGTCCTTCCCCTCCTCCGCCTTCAGTGCACGCACGGCCGCACCGATGCCGCCGTTAAGCAGCCTCGAATTCTGCCAGCCGAGCGGCTCGCCGAGGGTCGTCGAGGCGACATACTTCGGCAACGCGTTCAGGGGCTCGGCGAGCACCTGCTGCTCTTGCGGCGCGTTCGGCCAATGGGCAGCGAAGATCTCGTACGTGCCGCGCCCCAGCAGGTAGCCGCCCGCGCCGCGCACGTTCTCGATCACCCAGTTCATCGACAGGTCATCGAAGTAGCGGGTATGCCAGCCACCGTGCCCGAAGCCACCGGTCACGTCCTCATCGGCATAGCTGGGAGCCTGCACCACCCCATCCAGCGTCATCCACTCGTTCGCGATCACCTTCCGCATCCCGGCCTCCTACCGGTCGTTGTACGCCGTTTCGCGTTCGCGTCGCGGAACAGCTCTGTTACCCGCTGGGACGGAGCCAGGCGCCCATCTTCGACATGACTCGCGGACCGGCCGGAGCCGGATCCCGCGAAGGATGTCCTGTGCCATCGGATGTGAGGCATCGGTATGGCGCTGACCTGGGGTGCCTCAGCTGGAGTGGCAGGGCCTTGTGCGGTTGCGGGCGCCCGTCTGCCAGTGGAATTGAGGTATTTCGCCGTGGGCCCGCTGGTTTGGTTGGCCGTGTCGTCGCGTGAACTGGCTTGGCCGCTCTCCGGGGCAGGCGTTGCCTGCGGATGGTCCAGCCCTTTCGGGCAACCATGGCGCTAGGTCCGGCGTCGTAGGGTGCGTGGGGATGCGGTCCGGGCCCTTGGCGTTTTGCCACACCGCGACGATCCACTCATCCAGCAGGGCCTGAAGTTCGGCCATCGACCACACCGCCCCGGCCTCGCCGTCCTTCCCGCGGTGCTCGACGCTGCGGTCGGCATAACCGGCGACGTACTGGGCGAACAGCGTCGATATCGAGCCCAGGTCCGCTCGATGACCGGCTTGTCGGTTGGGGTATCGGGGTGCGCGGGCGCCAAGCTGATCCCCAGCGACCGGCACGCCGAACGGAACGTCGCCGACGTGGCTGGACCCGATCGTCTCCGTCGCCGTCGTGCAAGACAGCTGGCCACTCGACCTGTTCATCGGTAGCCAACCAACGGTGAGCCATACGTACACGTCGTCGGCTACGAATTGGCCGAGACATCCCGGGCCCTGGTGTCAACATGCGGTTGTTAGCCGGGTTTGCTGCCTTTGCGCGTTCTCGGGCTCCTGTCGGCCTGCTCGGTCCAGTAGGCGAGGTTGGCGCGGGCGTCCAAGGTGGCCGGGTGCTCGGGACCGGACACCCGCTCGATGACCGGCAACAGCGCCACGAGCTGATCGCGCGCTGCGGCCGCGTCGCCCGCTTGCCCAGTCCAGTGGGCGAGGCGGGCGCGGGCGCGCAGGGTGGCCGGGTGTTCGGCGCCGGACACCCGCTCGTGGACGGGCAGCAGCTTTGCGAACTGATCCCGCGCCGCCGCCGCGTCCCCCGCCTCCCCCGTGAAGCGGGCGAAGTAGGCGCGGGAGGTCAGGACGGCCCGGTACTCAGGCCCGAGGACCCGCTCGACGACCGGTAGCAACGCTGCGTACCGGTCCCGCGCCCCGCCGGGGTCCCCCGCCTCCCCGGTGAAGGCCGCGAGGAGGGCGCGGACGGCCAGGGTGGCCGGGTACTCGGCACCGGACACCCGCTCGCGGACAGGCAGCAGCGCCGCAAGCTGATCCCGGGCTGCGGCGGGGTCTCCCGCGTCCCTGGTGTAGAGCGCGAGGCTGGCGCGGACGTCCAGGGTGTCTGGGTGCTCGGCCCCGACGGCCCGCTCACAGACGGGCAGCAGCGCCGCAAGCTGATCCCGCGCCCCCGCCGCGTCCCCCGCTTCTCCGGTGTAGAAGGCGAGGGTGGCGCGGGCGCCCAGGGTGTCCGGATGCTCGGCACCCAGGACTCGTTTGACGATGGGCTGCAGCGCGGCGAGCTGGTCTCGCGCCTCGGCGGCGTCTCTTTCCGCCCCGGTCCACCCGGCCACCTCGACGCGAGCATTCAGGGTCTTCGGGTGCTCTGGGCCAAGGTCCTTCTGGCGGGCCTCAAGCACGCCCTGCCACAACGCGAGCGCCGCAGCGCGGTCGCCTCTTTCCCCTAGATATCCGGCGACGTGCGCCATGCCCTCGCTGCCTGGTGCCAGGGCTGCCTGGGCGTGCGGCATCAGCGCGGCGTAGGCGGGCCAGTTGTCTGGCAACCTCTGGTCGTCTGGGAGCGCGGCCTCAATCAGGGCGGCGGCGGCCCGCCGCCACGCCGCCGCCACCTCGGTCGGCAGCTGGGCCAAGGTGACGGCCTGGACCAGCCGGTGCACTGACACCTTCCCATCCACCGGGGCGCTGACCAGTGAGTACCGGCGCAGCGCGGCCAGGGCGTCACCGGCCGCGAGAGGGTCGTCGAGCAGCGGCACCAGCAGCGGCCCGACCTGCGGGCCGAACGAGTCGGCTAGTTCGGGGCGGGGCTGGAGCAGCAGACCCAGCGGGATCGCCTCCGAAGCGCAGCATGCCAGCAGGCGCAACAGCCCGGCCGCCTGCGGTGCGGCCTGCAGCTGGTCGAACGCCAGCGCCCAGGTCGCCGTTACCAGCTTGTTATCCCCGGCCAAGTCGCCGCGGGCTAGCAACTCCAGCCGCCGCTCCCGGAACAGCTCCAGGTAACCCGCGATGCTGAGGCCTGTGGCCTGCATGTAGGCGGCGGCCTGCTCCAGCGCCAACGGCAGGCCACCCAGCTCCCCGGCGAGATCCCGGGCCGCGCTCTGATCGGCGGCGCCGGTGCGGCCCACCAGGAACTCGGCCGCCGCGCTCACATCGAGCATGGGAACCTCGACGGCCTGCCCCGCCGGCCAGTGCGGGTTCTGGCTGGTAACAATGACATGCCCGTGACCAGCCGGCGGCAGCACGCCACGCAGCGCGGCATAGCTGGCAGCGTTATCGAACACCACCAGCCAGCCATCCGGGCAGGCCGCGAGGATCCCATGCACCTGGGCGACTGGGTCCGCAGCGGTGAAAAGATCGGGACCAGCCAGTTGCCACCCCAGTTCCGCGAACCCGGCCGCCAGCGTCACCTCGGGGTCGGCGGCAAATTGCCAGACCACCCGGTACGCATCCATGTGACGGTGCGCGTGCTCCAGGGCCACGCTTGTCTTCCCCGCCCCACCCAGCCCGTGCAACACCACCACCCGGGGCCCTGTTATTTCACTCCCGGCCAGCCGCCTTTGCACCTCCGCGAGCAGTTCCTCCCGGCCAGCCAACGGCGCCGGGCGCGGAGCGAGGCGTACCGGTCGGCTCGGCATCGGCGCTGACCTGGACCGAGAACGCTCGCGGCTCATCAGACGGAGCATCTCCTTGACGTCCCGCGACATCTCCTCACCCGTGCCTGCCAGCCGTTCATGCCGCAGCAAGTCAGCGACCGGCGCCAGTGGACCGCCGCGCACGGCATTGAGCTGGATGCCGTCCTCGATCCGCTGGGTGATGGCATCGGCGAGACGGTCGGCATCGGCTCGGTAACCCTGCTCTGCCAACACGGCAAGCCGGGGGGAGATCAGCCGCAGCACCGCCTCCCTCAGGGCCAGGACATCACGAATGTCGACCCCCTGCGTGCCGCGGCTTTTTCGCCGCAGCGCCTCCGCCACGGCCTCACGATCGGCAGAAACCGCGATCTCCCCAACCGCGGCCCGGATGGCTTCGGACACGACGGAGTGCAACGCCTTCGCCTGCTTATCACCCCCCAGCAACCGCGCGAGCATCCGCTGACCCCCAGTGGCCGCCCGATCCACGAGCCATGCCACCAGCGCCGCAGTGACCGGATCCACCCCTGCCTCCGCTCTAGCCACCTTCATTCTGCTCACCGGCACACCCGGTGGCCACCCCGGGCGGACCAGCCAGACCCGCAGATGGAACCTTCCACCAGCGGGTCGCCCCTGCCAGGCGGTAACGCCGCCGCGTGGATCTTCGCCAAGGAGCGGACCGGAGTGTCCTATGTCGGGTGACCTGAGATAAGCCAGCGCCGTGACCTGCACTACCTCTGATGGGGTGGCAGACCACGCATCCGGATATGCCAGTTCGCCTCAGGCAGGCTGGCGATACCGAGTCGTGCCGCGAGGGGTGACCTTGCGGGCGTCGCCCGAACGTCGTCAGCAAGAGCTCACGCTCGGTCCGGTGCGGGAGAGACGGCCGTCCCGGCACGGATGATCGCGCGGGTCGAGCAGCAGGGCACCTCTCCCTACAGCGACCAATCGGCATATGCCGGCCGCTCTGGCGTGGCTACCGGGATGGCGCCCACGCGATCCCTGGCACCTTGGCGGCCAGGCCGAGATCGTCGCGGAACACGCGTCCTTCCTTGATGACCAGATGCACCCGGCGCAGGCTTTCGATGTCGGTCATGGGGTCACCGGCGACCGCGATGAGATCGGCGTGGGCGCCGTCGGCAAGGGTGCCGATAAGGCCGCTGCGGCGCAGCACCTCCGCGGCGGTGGTGGTCGCCGACCGGATCACGGCGATCGGTTCCATGCCGTAGCGGGCCATGAGCGAGAGTTCCTCCATCTGCCGGCCGTGCTCATAAGACCCGATGTCCGTGCCGAACGCGATGCGCACTCCGAGTTCCAGTGCCCTGCGGAACGCGCCCTCGTGCCGCTTGACGAACCGGCGGTCGAAGTCGGTGTGCTGGCGAAGGTAGTAGGTCCCCAGGGTGGGCACCCAGAACGTGCCGTGCTCGCTCAGCAGCCGTAGATCTTCCTCGGTGAGCAGCGGGCCGTGCTCGAGCGTGCGGGCCCCGCCGAGGATGGCGGCCTGCGCGCCGTCGCCACCGTAGGCATGGGCGGCTACGTCCCGGCGGTAGCGCCTGGCCTCAGCGACGATGGCCCCCACATCCCCGGCCGTCATCTGGTGCAGTGGCTCCATGGTCTGTGGATCGACATGCCGGCGCGTTCCGGTGCAGTAGATTTTGATCCAGTCAGCGCCGATCTTGACCTGCCGGCGGACCTGTTTGATCATCTCGTCGCGCGTGTCGGCCATGGCCGCGAGGTCGGGGAGCCCGAGTTCTGGGTTGACCTCCGGGAGCAGGGCCATGTCGCCCGCGGTGATGGAGATCGCGTCGGTCGCGACGTGCAGCCGCGGGCCCGGCACCACCCCCGCGTCGATCGCCTGGCGCAGGGCGGTGTCGCAGAACACGGCGCCCTCGTTGCCGGTGTCACGGGCCGACGTGAAGCCAATCTCCAGTGCCCGCCGGGCGGCCGCTACTCCCTCGGCCATCCGGTAGGCGTTGGTCTTGAAGGTGATCGCCGGCGGCCACACCTGGTCCTCCGGGCGGAGCAGCAGGTGCGTATGGCAATCGATCAGCCCGGGCAGCAATGTCGCCGAACCGATGTCGATCACCGGGAGCCCGGCCGGGGCGCTCGAAGCACGGCCGGCGATCTTGCCGCCCCGCACGTGCATCCACGCGTCGGGGAGCACGTCACCGGTGGCCGGGTCGATCATGCGGGCGGCGCGGATCGCGTATTCGGGATGGCTGGCGGTCAAGGTTCCTCCTGGTCCCGGTAATCGTTCACGAGGCTGGCTTGGCGGCCGTGTGGCCGGGGTGACACCGCTCCCGGCCCCCGCTTGGGGGCGGGAAGCACGAGTACGCCGGGACCCCGGCGCAGCCGGGCCGTGCCGTCCCGATCTGTGCGGAGCCGCTGGCAGGGGTTGCCGATGAGGGCGGTTGTCGTAAGCGTGTCGATGTCCACGATTACCGAGTACGCGGTGCGGGCCCCGTCGCGGCCGGTGCCGTGCCGGCACAGCGATCGCTCGGGATAACCGTCGTGGTCGGCCAGCAGCGCGGCAAGTGAGGCGGCGTCCCAGTGCCCGGCTCGCCGCCGCAGTTCGGCGTCGGCCCGGCGCCACCGATGGTAGGTGGACGGGTATTCGGCTTCAGTCGGGCCGTCGTGCGCCAGGCCGGCCCGGTGGGCGTGATTGGAGCGGACCGCGACGGGCCCCGTCACCGCGCCGGCGTAGGCCCGGGTGGCGGTGATCTCGTATACGGCGGCGTCGCGGCCGTCGGTTGCCAGGCACAGCTCGGGGGTGAGGCGGGGCTGTGCGCCGATCGCCACGGAGAGATCCGCCACGGTCGCGCACTCGCGCAGGAGCAGGTCGGTGTTGAGCATCAGCCACCCCCTGATCGCGGAATCCCAGTCGACCTCCGTACGGCGCGACCATAGGCCGCTGGTGGCCAGCGCCAGCCCGGCGCTGTTCACCCCGATGCCCGGCCACGTGATGCTCCCCGCCACGTTGGCCTGTACCACCCAGCGCTCGTCGTCGAGCCAGCGGCGCAAGACGATCTGGCGGTAAGGGCGGCGACTGTCGCGGTTTTTCGCGAGGTAGGTATGCCCGTTCCGGGTGGCTGGGGGCCGCACCAGGAGCTGCGTGCACTCGCGGGGCAGAAAATGCGCGGTCTGCACGGCGGGCAGGTTCAGCGCGAGCACCTCGTCGTAGGGCAGGCCCGCGCCGTCCGCGAGGCCGGCGACCTCCGCCAACGTGCCGGGCGAGGCTTCCCTGACGAATTGCTCGTTGGCGCGGGTCAACGCCCGGTAGTCGAGGGCGCTGCCGAGTTCCGCGGCGACCTGCCGGGTGATCCGCACGTTGGCGGCGATGTGCCGGGCGGCGATACGGCCCTGCGTCAGGCCCTGCTGGTAAGGATCGCCGCAAAGCTCGGCGAACGTTCCGCCGCCCGTCTCCCCCGTGCCGCCATCGGACGGCGGCTGCTGTGCGGCGTCATCGGGAAGCATTATCGTCTCCTTCGCACCGGGAGCAGCAGTAGGCAGCGGGTCGTGTCATCGGCACGGGATTTCCGCATGGTCAGGTCAGGTGACTGCCGAGCCAGGCGACGATGACTTCCAGCAGTTCCGGCGCGTTGTCATCGAACATGAGCAGATGCGTGTTGCCGGCGACGCCGCGGGACGGAAGGTCAACCCAGGTGACGTCGGCGCCCACGGCGCGCAGGCCAGCTGCGTAGCGGCGAGCCAACAGGTGCAGCTCGCGCCAGTTGCCCGCGGGTGAGCCGAGGTAGTCGCCCCACAAGAACAGATGCGGGACGTGGGCGAGCGGGCGCAGGTCGGCGGCCGCGGGATCGGGGCCTCCGCTGGGTTCGACCAGGACATGGGCACGTACCTGGGCCGGCTGCCGCAGGCTCGCCGCTGCGGCGAGCGGGCCGGCGGCGCTGAAGCTGACCATGGCCAGCGGGCCCAGGCCGGACAGCAGCGCGTCGAAGGCCGCCGGCTGGTAGCGCGTGTATTCGGGGAAGGTTGGCCGGACCTGGCTCAGGAAGACCTCGAACAACTCGCCGGGGAACCGGCTGCCTGGGTACGCGGTACGCCGGGCCGGGCCGGGTGAGTAGGAGCCGGGCGGCCCGAGCCGGAACAGCTCCCACAGCTCCGCTGGTGAGCGCAGCCGGATCCGTGCGCTGCCCGGGCTCGTGTCCCGGGGCCACGGCGTGCGCCCGCTTGCGTTCCAGTCCACGACGAACGTGTCGTACCCGGAGCGAAGCAACCCGAGCTGCCAGCCCGGTGAGCCGTCCAGTCCCGATTCGTAACACGCCCCCGTCAGCCCTCCGCCACCTGGCAGCAGCGCCACCGGGGTCGCGGCGCGGGGGGCCGCCAGGCGCACGGCCTGGACGTAGGCGCGCGCGGCCGGGGCATCATCGCGCACGGCGGCGGCGCGCACACGCGGCCACCGCGCGCGGCGAACGCCACCGGGAGCGGACGGGCCGTCGAGGTAGAAACCGCGAATTTCGGTGACCGGGATGGAGTGGCAGACAGACGTCACGGTCCCGTCATGCGAAGCGGTCATCACCGCTCTCCTTGTCATCGGTTGCCGCAGCGCTGGCGCCGGCGGTCCTTCGCCCGGAGAACCGGACCGGCACCAGCATGCAAAACCACGGGGGCACTTCTCGACCCTCCGAGCGGCTGGACCAGCGGTATTCGCCGAACTGGACCACCTGGATGATCCAGCGACGGCAAGACTGGAGGGGTGGCGCAGTGGCAGCTTGCGTTCAGCCTGGACCGCGAGGCCGGGTACCCGGTCTTCCGGCAGATCGCCCGCGCGATCACCGCTGACATCGCGCGGGGACGCCTGCGCCCGGGCGCCAGGCTCCCCGGCACCAGGACGCTCGCCAGGCAACTCGCGGTGAACCGGAACACGGTCCTGGCCGCGTACGCGGATCTGACGGCCGAGGGCTGGGTGACGTCGTCGGCCGCCAGCGGCACCTTCGTCTCCCCGGCCCTGCCCGACCAGCCACCCAGCGCGGTGAGGGTCGCGCCGGCTACCACGCCCGGCTTCTCCCTCAGAACGACGCCGGCGGTCGACGGGCATGCCGCGCATCCCCGCGGGACCATCGATCTCAGCAGCGGCCAGCCGGACCTGGCGACGATCCCCGTGGAGTTGCTGGGTCGGGCGTACCGGCGCGCGCTGCGCCTTGGCCACGAGCGGCTGCTTGGCTATTGCGACCCGGCCGGCCACCCACGCCTTCGCGAGGCCCTGGCCGAGATGGTGTCCGCCACCCGCAGCCTGCCCGCTGACCCGGCCAATGTCCTGGTCACCCGCGGGAGCCAGATGGCCTGGACGCTGCTGGCGCGCGCGCTGTTTGGACCGGGGGACACGGTGGCGGTGGAAACGCTCGGCTACCGCCCGGCGTGGAAGGCGCTGCAGCACACGGGCGCCCGGCTGGCACCTGTCCCGGTGGACGCGGCCGGCCTGCGCGTTGACGCGGTGGATGACCTGGCCCGCACCGCGCAACTCCGGGCCGTGTACGTCACGCCGCACCGCCAGTACCCGACCACGGTCACCATGGCGGCGGACAGGCGCATGCGGCTACTTGAGCTCGCCTCACGCTACCGGTTCGCCGTTATCGAGGACGACTACGATCACGAGTTCCACTACCAGGGCCGGCCTGTCCAGCCACTGGCCAGCCTGGACGACAAGGGCACCGTGATCTACGTGGGGACCCTGTCCAAGGTTTTCGCCCCCGGGCTGCGGATCGGGTTCGTGGTGGCACCCGCCTCGTTCGTGGAATCACTGGCCGCCCACCGGGTGGTCCTCGACCTGGCGGGGGATCACGTGGTGGAGGCGGCGGTGGCCGAATTGCTGCGCGACGGGGAGATCCAGCGCAACGTCAACCGGCTGCGCCGCGTCTACGCCCGCCGCCATGACGCACTCCTCACCGCCCTGGATACCCACCTGCCCCGGGTCGTCCGCGTGATCCCCGCCGACGGCGGGCTCGGCATCTGGGGCACGGCCGAGGGCATCGACGTCGATGATTGGGCTCAGCGCGCTCTGGGTCAGGGGGTGGCCTTCTACCCCGGGCGCCGCTATGCCTTCTCCGGCGAGTCCTTCCCCTGCCTCCGGCTGTCTTTCGCGCCACTCGGCGAGCGGCTGATCGACGAGGCGGTCCGCCGGATGGCGCGGGCGCTTCCCGCCGGGTTATCGGCCGAGGATCTCCTGCGCGCCACGTAGACACCGATGAGGCAGAGCCCGCCGCCGGCGATCGCAAGCATCGATGGCCGTTCTCCGAGGTAGGCCCAGCCGAGAAGGATCGCGGCGACCGGAATCAGGTAGTTGAAAGACGCCACGCGTCCCGCGCTCGCGCGCCGCAGGGCGTACGACCACGTCGCGAAGCCGAGGGCGGTTGGCATCACACCGAGGTAGATCACCCAGGCGATCGCCCCGCCGCTGGCCGCGGCTGCCTGGCCCGCCAGCGCCGGGGCGAACGGCAGGCACACGAGGGTGGCGGCGGCGCAGCCAAGCCAGGTGACCTGGAACGCCGACGCCCGGGCAAGGGCCACCTTCTGCACGACAACCGCGGATGCGTACGCGAGGGTCGCGACGACGAGCAGGACGAGACCGGCTCCGCTGCTCCCGCGCGACCGGGTGGTGGCCAGCCCGATCAGGACACAACCCACCAGCGCGACGCCGCAGCCGGCCAGCAGCCCCTTCGGGAAGCCCTCGCGGAGAACGACCCCGGCGAGCAGGGCGATAAGGAGCGGGCCCGTGTTCACGATCATGGCCGACATTCCCGCGTCCACCTGACGCTCCGCCGCGTTCAGGGCGAGGCTGTAGCCGCCGAGAAAGAGGATCCCGAAGACCGTGGTCGGCAGCCACGCGGACCGGCCGGGCAGCCGCTCGCGCCGGAGGAGCGCCACGGCGGTCAGGATCGCGCTCGAGACGGTCAGCCTGCCGAGCGCGATCGGCCCCGGCGACAGCATCACGCCCGCGGCGCGGATGGCGACGAAGGCGGAGCCCCAGAGGATGACCGTTGTGAGTCCCGCCAGAAACGCGGCGTGCTCGCCGCGCGCGGGCACGACGTCGTGGACAGAGCCCATGGGACCTGCCTCCGATCTGGTGACGTGCTACCCGGCCGGTTCGGCCCGCCCGGCTGGCAGGGTCTGGAAGACCGGCCAGCTGATCTCGGTGCGGTGCTCGGTTTCGTCGGGTGTCTCGTGCGCACCGACGAGGTAGTCCTCACGGATCGGGCCCTGCACGCCGATCGCCCGCTGGGCGACCACCGCGCCGAGGGCGGCGTAGGTGCGGTCGGCGTCGTCCGCCGAACCGGCATGAACGGCAACCGCGTACTCGACCCGCGGCAGCTCAAGCCGCTCGGCGCGCCCGGCCAGCCGCGGCGCCGGCTCGACCGGAATCAGCGCGATGATCTCGCCGAACTCATCCTCGAGCAGTTCACTCGAGAACAGCGCCGCGTCGGCGCCCATCCGGCGCGCCCCGGCCGCGCGCACCGCGGACC
>Ga0126379_10001023_pt1 | contig 16542 bp, 14 predicted proteins | sample PanSoiMetPlot_24_FD_92640 | JGI IMG/M metagenome (GOLD analysis project Ga0126379, IMG submission 92640) | Tropical forest soil microbial communities from Panama - MetaG Plot_24 | ecosystem: Environmental > Terrestrial > Soil > Tropical forest > Bulk soil | place: Panama | collected 2016-02-17 | reverse complement strand
TGTTAAGGGCCGCCTTTATTTCCCTTTCTGAAAGCAAGTCATTACGTTCCGCGGCCGAGAAGACGTGGGCCGGGCAACGGGTGTCCCGCCGTTTTGTCGCAGGCACCACGATTGCGGACGCGTTGACGGCCACCCAGGCCACGAACCGGCTGGGGCTGAGCGTGAGCGTGGACAACCTGGGTGAAAACGTGACCAACGCTGATGAAGCGCGGCATAGCGCCCAGCTCTACCACCAGTTGCTCGACCGGATGAGCGAACAGAACCTCGACGCCAATGTCAGCTTAAAGCTCACGCACATGGGCTTGGACGTCGATGAAGCGATGGCCTACCAGATCAGCTCGGAAGTTGTCGAACACGCCGCTCGACTCAATAATTTTGTTCGTGTGGACATGGAAGGCTCGCCATACACACAGCGGACGCTGGATTTTGTCCATCGGCTGCACGGGACCCCGGGCCTCGCTGGCCATGTAGGCGCGGTCATCCAATCGTATCTCCATCGCAGCGAGAAGGACGCAGCCGGCTTGATCGCGGCCGGCATCCGAGTGCGCCTGTGCAAAGGCGCCTACCAAGAACCGCCGGAAATCGCGTTTGAGAAAAAAGCCGACGTTGACGCCAACTACATCAAGCTGATGAAAATGCTGCTCAAGAGCGGGGCCTATCACGGCATGGCCACGCATGACGAACACATGATCCGCGCAACGATTGAATTCGCGCTGAAGGAAAAGATTCCGCCGGCAAGGTTTGAATTCCAGATGCTCTATGGCATCCGGCGGGACCTGCAACAGCGCCTGGTAAAGGAAGGCTGGCGTTGCCGTGTGTACATTCCCTTCGGGACGGAGTGGTATCCCTACTTCATGCGCCGTTTGGCGGAGCGCCCGGCGAACGCTCTGTTCATCATGAAGAATTTGTTTCGATAAGAAAACGCTGACGAAAGAATTCCTGTCATCTTCAAGATGCCATCTCTAAGGAAACCCAAGGTAAGCAAAAATTACACGGCCGCGCGTTTCCACCGAACCGGGGATCATCTCTGTAAGTGATTGCCAACCCGCGAGTTTCTCGTTTGGCCCAGCAGATGCACTACCAGCTCTGAAGAACCAGTGCACATGCGAAAGATTCGAAAGGGGCGATCATGAACCCCTGGGCAGCTCGAGCAGCTCCATGCGATGCCGGTCCTTCTTCGCTCAGCTTCAGCAGCGGCACCCTTGAGGCCGGGAGTCCTGCGCCGGAAAAATCTGATCGCCCCGAACACGGAGCCCCAACGGCGGCCCGTTCTGAGGGACAAATATCTCAGTCGCGTAATCTCGCGGCGATGAAATAGCGCCACAACGTCCACCATCGCCCCTTTCGGCCGGGCATACCCTCCGCCGGGGGCAGAAGGAGCAAATATGAAAAAGAAACTCACGTCTCTGGTAATCACGTTGATCCTATTGGCAGCCACGCCTGGATGGGCGGCTGACAAGGAGAAGGACGAAGACCGGCTCACGAAGAGCGGCACGGTCCTCAACGAGATTTTGGATATTCCCGATAATATTCCCGGAGCCCTGCTCGACAAGGCGGACTGCGTGGTGGTTTTCCCGTCAGTGCTCAAGGCGGCGTTTATCGTCGGGGCGAGCTATGGCCGGGGCTCGATGACTTGCCGGAGCGGCAAGGACTTCGAAGGCCCGTGGGGCGCCCCCACGATGATGGCGCTGGAGGGCGGCAGTTTTGGTCTTCAGCTTGGCGGCGAGGCCACTGACTTTGTGCTGCTCATCATGAATGACCGCGGGGCTAAAGCGGTTCTCAGCAGCAAGGTCAAGCTCGGCGGAGATGCGTCCGCAGCCGCGGGTCCGGTGGGCCGTGAGGCATCAGCAGAAACCGACGCGACGATGCGAGCTGAAATACTCAGCTATTCGCGGGCCCGAGGGCTGTTTGCCGGCATCTCCCTGGCCGGATCAACCATTCGACCGGACAACGACGCAAACGAGAAGATCTACGGGCGTAAGATTCCTGCTAAGGATATTGCATTGTCCGGCACCGTCCAGGCACCCGCTTCCGCCTCCAAACTGGTATCAACCCTGAATTCGAGGACGCCGAAGCATAAGTCCTAACAACACGGGCTCTGGAAGCGTTGCGAAAGCACGTTTCCGGAGCCTCTTCTCTGAAGGCGCCCTTCGAGAGAGTGAGGGTGTTATGCAATTACCAAGCCTAACGAGAGTAAAAGCTATCGCACAGCACTCGCTGCCCGCCGCGGTGCTGGCGGCCGTGTTTCTGTTTGCGAGCGTGCCTGGTGTTGCCGGCCATGATGACGACTGCTCCCGGCGCAGGGAGCGCGCCGAGCACAAGCTCCACCTGGCTATCGTGCACCACGGGCTCTACAGCCGGCAGGCAGATCACTGGCGCCGTGAACTTCGCGAGACTCGCGAGCGGTGCCAGAGTGTGCGCCGGCTATGGTGGGACGAACACGAGCATCGTTGGCGCCGTGACGGGGATCGGGACGATCACGAGCATTAGAACGAGGTCATGATCGCTGGGCGGGAACACTCTGCGGAGATCTCGCGCGGTTGTTTCTAAACATGCCGCGAATTTTCAACTAGGAGCGGTGGTGCCGGCAGCCTTCAACTGGGGCGCGAAGCGCGCGCCATAAAGCAGCACGATACCGGAGATCGCAGCGGCTACGAAAGCCACCGAGAAAGCTGTCTGCAGTGAGCCCGTCTTGTCAGAAATCTTGCCGATCAGGGTTGGCGAAAATGCGTCGCCGAGCAGGTGGATTACAAAAACGTTCACGGCCAATGCGGTGGCGCGAATGCTGGAGTTCACAGAATTGACCAATGCGGCGTTGGTGGGGCCGGTGCCGATCAGAATAAAAAATACCGCGGCGAAAATAGCAGGAAACATCAATCGGCCTCGGATATAAATGGCAGCCACCATGAGGGGAACGGCGATCAACATAGCCATGCCGGAAAACGTGTAATAGGCGCCGGCGTAACGTCTGAGCAAACGGTCGCCAATCCAGCCTCCCAGCAGCGTAGCCCCGATGCCGTTGATTAACGTGATGAAGCCGAAAGTTATGTTGGCGGTTTGGAGATCCAGGCCGCGCAAGGTCACGAGGAACGTTGGAATCCAAACCTGCATACCGCCCACGGCAAAGGTATACATAGCCATCCCCAGGCACACAGTGATGAATGCTCCGTTTCGGGCCAGGCCTCGAAGCAGCGTCCGGACGTCGACCGGCGAGTGTTCTTCGTGTTGACCGCGCGGGGGTTCGGGCAGCATCCACAGCACCAATGCAAGGAGGAAGCCAGGAATCCCTGCAGCCATGAACGGCACGCGCCAGCTGCCGAAGTGGTGGGCCAAGTACCCGCCGACGAAGTAGCCGGCCGCGCTGCCCACGGGCAATCCCAGGAAGAAGATGGATAACATGCGCCCGCGCTTCAAAGGCGGGAATAAGTCTGCGATCAGCGTGGGCGCGATGGTGGCGTAGCTGGCTTCGCCGATGCCCACAATCGCGTGCCGGAAAAGCAGCTCATTGTAGTCATGTACAAACCAGGTCAGAAAGGTGAAACCGCTCCAGATGAAGATGCCGATCACGATCAGGTTCTTGCGCGGAAAGCGGTCGCCGAGCCAGCCAATCAGTGGCGCCGCAAACATGTAGGTGAAGAAAAATGCGCCTGTGAGCACGCCGATCTTGTAATCGCTTACCAGGAACTCTTTTTTCACTTCCGACTGCACGGCAAACAGCACGTTGCGGTCAATGTAGTTGAGAATGTTCAGCCCGGTCAGGACGGCCAGCGTGGCGTAAGGATAGACTTTGGAAGGCATCGGGCTGGGCCATTATACCCGCCGATCCAGAGAGCACGGGGCGGGGAAAAACTGCGATACACTGAATTTCGTATCCGAAACTACATTCTTCATTGTGCGGTCATGGAGTCGAATGGCTGAAATCGTAGTAGAGACTGTGGCCTTGCGCCGGACTTTTGGCCCTCTGCTGGCTGTGGATGACCTGCACCTGAGAGTCGAACAGCAGCAGTTCTATGGCTTTCTGGGCCCTAACGGCGCGGGGAAATCCACGACCATCAAGATGCTGACAGGCCTGCTGCGGCCCACGAGCGGTCAGATCCGCATTCTGGGCATGGATCTGGCGACCAACACGGTCGCGGTAAAGAGCCGGATCGGAGTCGTGCCGGAAGGGCTGGCATTATTTGAGCGGCTGACCGGCGCTCAGCTCCTGAATTTTGTGGGGCGCATGTATGGCTTGTCGCGCGAAGTGGCTGCTGAACGCACGGCTGAGCTCCTCGAGTTCATGGACCTGAAAGACTCGGCCGACAAGCTGGTGGCCGACTACTCGCACGGCATGAAGAAAAAAACCGCGCTGGCCGCGGCCGTGATTCACGGGCCGGCGATCCTCTTTCTGGACGAGCCGTTCGAAGGCGTGGACGCTATTGCCGCTACCACCTTAAAGCGCCTGCTGCAACGCTTTATTTCCCACGGAGGCACCATCTTCCTGACATCCCATGTGCTGGAAGTGGTGGAGCGTCTGTGCACGCACATTGGCATCATTCGCCAGGGCAGGCTTGTGGCTTCCGGATCGCTTGAAGAATTGCGCGCCGGCGTAAAGGTTGCCGGGCATGAGCAAGCTGCGCTGACGCTCGAAGAAATCTTCCTTCAAGTGGTGGGAGGAACCAAGCAAGACGCGGAGGTGATCTCCTGGCTGTAGCCGGCGCCACCAACCACTTTGGTCTGCTTCTCGAGCTGCGTTGGCGGCTTTTCCTGAATTCTCTGCGCTCCAAGAAGCGGCAAGCCGAGCTGGCGATGAGTGCCGTCGGCTATGTGATGGGAGCGCTGTTCGCGCTGGGAACCAGCGCCGGCATGTGCGCCGCAACCATTTTCATGCTGCGCTCGGGCCAGCCGCATCTTCTTGAGTTTCTTCTGTGGGCAGTCTTCTTGTTCTGGCAGTTGGTTCCACTGCTGTTTGAGGGCTTTTCACCCGGTCTGAATTTTCGCGAAGTGGCCCGCTACCCCGTCACCCTGCGTCTCTACCTGCTTCTCAACGCCGCCTATGGAGTCTTCGATCCCGCGGCGCTGACAGCGCTGCTTTGGCTGCTGAGCATCTGGATTGGCATTGTAGCTATCCGCCCGGCTTGGGCGTTGCCGGCCGCCGGCCTGCTTCTGGCCTTCGCCGCATTGAACGTGTTTCTCAACCGCATCATCATCGGAGTCTTCGAACGCTTCCAGAGCACGCGCAAGGGCCGGGAACGGGTGGTGGTGGTCCTGCTCATCCTGATGCTTGTGCCGCAGATGTTCAACCTGATGATCAACGGCCTGATCCGCGTGCCCTGGGCTCACATGCCTCCCTGGACTCTCAATGTTGTGACCGGTGTGCGACACGTCGCGCCGCCTGGCCTGGTGCTGGAGTCGCTAGTACCGGGGACGAACACAGTGCTTGTGCCCCTGGCGTTGCTGGCGGGTTATCTTGCATTGGTCGTGTTCCTGCAGGTCAGGCAATTGCGGGCTGTGTACCTGGGGGAAATTTATGCCGAGAGTTTCCAGGTCCAGCGCGAGTTGAAAGTGAAACCGGGATGGCAACTGCCGGGAATGAGCGAATTCATGAGCGCGATCGTGGAGAAAGAACTGCGCTACATCCGGCAGAATGCCCGCCTTATCGTGCTGCTCGTCAATCCCCTGGTGTTGTGCGTGTTCCTGGCTTTCGCCGGGTCGGCGAAACAAAAGTTTGGATTCGGCATCAGCGGCGGTATCGGCCTGCTAGGCGCTTTTGCGTTACTCCTGGCGGTGTCGGTCTCCAACCTGTCTTACAACACTTTTGGCATGGATCGCGAGGGGTTTGGCCGCTGGCTGCTGTCACCTCTGCCCTTGCAGAAAGTGATGCGCGCCAAGAACTTTGCCCAGGGAGGGCTGATAACGTCGGTCTATATGTTGGGAGCCCCGATCATCCTCTACGTCAGACACGTACCTCTGGACCTGGTCGTTGCAGTGACCGCCGCCTTCTTTGCCATGCTCATCATTCATCTTGGCGCCGGCAACTTGTTTTCCGTGTATTGGCCCAAGCGAATTGAGTTCGCACAGATGAACTCGAGGATGGCCTCCAGCGCCGCCGGTTTCGCTTCCTTGCTCGTACTCCTGCCTACCGCGGCTGCCATTGGAGCGGTCATTCTTGCAACCTGGCTGTTGAAGCTGAACTGGCTGCCGCTGGCCGCCGGGCTGGCTGGGCTTGCCGTGTCGCTTGCCGTCTATTCCTGGCTAACCGACTGGGCAGTGCGCCACGCCGAGGACCATCTGGAAGAAATCGCCGGAGCGCTGGGGGTATAAAGCGTGAGTATTAGAAGAGCTCTATCGGATTTAGTAATTGGGTAATTTGGTAATTGGGTAATTGCCCAAAACCTGTCGACAGTTTGGTTTTCCAATTACGCAATTACCAAATTACTCAATTACCCAATCTTTTTCCGTCGGGGCCACCTGGCTTCCACTGTTGTCCCGATGCCGCCGCGAGGCCGGAAGACGCCTTTCACCACGGCCCACTGAGGCTTGGCGGCACGCACCACGTCGTCGAGAACTCGATTGACCACGTTCTCCTGAAAGATGCCGAGGTTACGGTATTCGGTGAGATACTCTTTGAGCGATTTCAGCTCCAGGCACAGCTTGGCCGGCATGTAGCGAATTTCGAGCACGCCGAAGTCGGGCAATCCGGTCTTAGGACAAACCGACGTGAACTCCGGGACGTCAATCAGGATCTCATATCGCGGAAACTGGTTGGCCCAGGTATCGATTTCCGGAAACTTATGGTCCAAGCCCGCTTTGGCGTGGCGCTCGGTGTAGCCGGTGCGGTGTGACATTGGCCTTATTGTAACAACGCGTTGCTTATTCATCGGTGGCCCCTTCATACTGGCTTGTTTATACTAAAAAGTTTGGTAGCGGGTTGGTCGTTCACTCGAAAATGACCTACTGGATCAACGTCTGTCCCGCCGAGCGGGACCCGCCGGCCGGGGCAGGCAAGCGAATCGCTAGACGTTGATACGGTAGAGGGTCGTTTTCATTCGAAAGGGACCCTCTGCCCAGAGTTTGCAGGGAATGGCAACGCACAATAACAATTCCGAGCGCAACCGGCTGTTCGTCTTGCTTGCGGCTCTGGTGGTCGCGGTGGTGGTCTTCTCCGGGTGGATGAAGCTCCGCAGCAACAGCGTTGCGGTGCGGGCCGAAGAAGTCACCCGCCAGGACATCACCAACGTGATATCCACCAACGGCAAGATCGAGCCGATCAACAATTTTGAGGCGCACGCGCCGGCGCCGGCTACGGTCAAACGGGTTCTGGTTAAGGAAGGCGACCAAGTCAAGGCTGGGCAACTGCTTTTGCAGCTTGACGATGCTGATGCCCAGGCTCAGGCGGCTAAAGCGCTGGCCCGGTTGCGGTCCGCGGAAGCCGATCTGAAAGCGGTCGAGGCTGGCGGCACCCATGAGGAAGTGCTGACCACGCGAACGGAGCTGGCCAAGGCCCAGGCTAGCCGCGACGAAGCCCGCCGCAACCTCGAAGCCGTACAGCGCTTGCAGCAGAACGGCGGGGCGTCACCCGCGGAGGTCCAGGCGGCGCAGGATCGCCTGAGGAAGGCGGAGGCCGACACGCAGCTTCTGGAATCCAAACTGAGCGGCCGTTTCTCTTCCCCTGAAGTCACCAAAGTCCAGGCTGCAGCGGCCGAAGCGCGTGCTTCCTATGCTGCGGCGAATGACCTGCTCAAAAACTCCAATGTCCGGGCGCCGTTTGCCGGCTCCGTGTACCAGCTTCCCGTTCGCCCGGGAGCTTACGTGAACAGCGGCCAGCTTCTGGTGCAAGTTGCCGATCTGGGCAAAGTTCAGGTGCGGGCCTTCGTGGACGAGCCGGAGATCGGGCGCCTGGCGGTTGGTCAAAAAGTGGAAATCAAGTGGGACGCTGTTCCCGGACGTTCCTGGGAGGGCTCCCTGAGCCGTGTGCCAACCGTCGTGACCATGGTTGGTACCCGCACCGTAGGCGAGATTACCTGCAGCATCCCCAATACCGATCACAAGCTGCTGCCCAATGTAAACGTCAACGTGAACATTGTGGTTGCGCGGCGTAACAACGTGCTCACCCTCTCCCGCGAGTCGGTGCACAGCGATGACGGCAAGCGCTTCGTGTACCGCATTGTCGATGACAGGCTCAAGATCCAGGAAGTAGAGACGGGCATCACCAGCCTGACGCGCGTGGAAGTGTTGAACGGCCTTGACCAGGGAGCCAAGATCGCCATGGGCGCTGTCAACGCGCAGCCGCTGCACAACGGAATGGAAGTAAAGGTGGTCGAACGTTGAGGTTCTTTCTGCGCCTGCTGCTCGTGTTGGCATCGGCCCTTGCTCTCGCCGCCAGCGATGATGGCGCGGAACATCTCATGAGGGCCGGCCGTGCGGATGAAGCCCTGCGCGCGCTGAATGTCCAGATCCAGGAGAATCCGCGTGACGCTGCCGCCTACAATCTGCTGTCCCGCACGTATTACCAGCTTGAACTCTGGGATACCGCCATCCTCATGGCGGAAAAGTCCATCGCCTTGGATCCGCGCAACAGCATCTATCACCAATGGCTGGGACGCGCTGCCGGACGCAAAGCCGAGGTTTCCAATCCTTTTACCGCTTTCAATCTCGCCCGTAAGGTAAGAGCTGAGTTCGAGCGTGCCGTGGCTTTTGACGGCGACAACATCTCTGCGCGCTCCGATCTCTCCGAGTATTACCTGGAGGCGCCGGGCTTCCTGGGCGGCGACAAAAATAAAGCACGGCAGCAAGCGGATGCCATCGCCCCGCACGATCCTGCGCTCGCCCGCTACATCATCGCTCGCGTCGAAGAGAAAAAGCACACCGGCCGGGCCGAAGAGGAATACAAGAAGGCCATCGAAGCCAGCACCAACGACGCCGCGCGGTACTGGATCGAGTTGGCCTCGTACTATCGCCGTTCCGGCCGGCTCCCGGAGATGGAATCTGCAATCCTCCAGTCGCTCGCGGCCACGCGTCATAAAGCCGTACCCGAGTTCGATGGCGCCTCCATGTTGCGTGACGCGGGACGCAACTTCCCCGGAGCTATACAAATGCTGCGCAGCTACCTGGCCGGCGATCCTGTCTCGGAAGATGCTCCCGCCTTCCAAGCCCACTACCTGTTGGGGCAAATCTTTGAGAAGCAGGGAGACCGGCGCAGTGCTCAAGAACAATACCGCGCCGCCATGGAGCTAGCTTCGCAATTCCGTCCCGCCCGGGATGCGCTGGCCCGGGTTTCCCGATAAAATCACCTCTTTCCCGTCCATTTTGTCTTACAGGTGAAACATGAAACTTCATGCCCGTGTGAGTGCTGCGCTTCTGCTGTGTTCTTTGCCCGTGCTTGCGCAAGACGCGAGCAAGCCCCTCCCGTTCCGCACTGCCATCGAGTTGGCGCTGCGCAACAGCGCCGTCAGCGGCGTTTCCCGCGCTGATCTCGAACGGGTCCAGGCCACGGTCTCACAGACCCGGAATCTTTATCTGCCGCAGGTCACTCTCGGCTCGGCCCTAGGCTATTCCCACGGGTTTCCGCTATCGCTGGAAGGGTCAGCCCCTTCGCTGTTCAACGTCAACATCCAAGGACTGTTGATCAACCCCGCGCAGCGCGACTATCTCAAGGCCGCCAAGAGTGACGCTGAGAGCACCGCAGCACAGAACGCCGACCGCCGCAACAACATCATTCTGGAAACCGCGTTGGATTACATGCAGCTTGATCTTTTGGATTCCTCCCTGGCCGTGCACAGCGAGCAGCAGGCTGCGGCCGCTAAGTACCAGGACATCATTACCCAGCGTGTGCAGGCTGGGTTGGACAGCCAGACTGAACTCACGCGCGCAAAACTCGCGGTGGCCCGAACCCGTCTGGAGATCGCCCAGACGCAGACGGCGTCCGACCAATTGAGATACCGCCTGGCGCAGCTTACCGGCTTGCCGGAGAACTCGATCCGTACTGCCACGGAATCCATCCCGCAACTACCGGCAGTCTCCCAGGACGAGAATCTGGCCGCCCAGGCAGCGGCGCAGGATGCATCCGTCAAAGCGGCCGAGCAGACGGCGCGCGCCAAGGAGTTTCGTGCCGAGGCGGAACACAAGCAACTCTATCCCACCGTGGACTTGGCGGGGCAATATGCGCTACTGGCCCGCTACAACAACTATGACCAGTTCTTTAAGACTTTTGAGAGAAACAATCTTTCCATCGGTGTGGTGATCCGCTTTCCCATCTTCAGCGCCCCGCAGCGCGCTGCCGCCCAGGTCGCCCGGGCCGACGCCAGAAAGGCTCGCGAAGAGGCCCGCAACGTGAAAGAACAGGTAAGCGTGGAGACGCTGCGCGCGCAACGCACAGTGCAGCAGCTGGCCGCGGCGCGGGACGTGGCCATGCTGGAGCACCAACTGGCTGAATCTGATATCGAGGCCACGCAGGCCAAGATTGAATCGGGTACGGCCTCGCTCAAAGATGAACAGAACGCGCGCGTCGCCGAGCACCAGCACTACGCGGCGTACCTGAATTCAACTTTCGACCTGGACAAAGCGCAAATCCAGCTTCTCCGCCAGACGGGAGGGCTGGAAACCTGGGCATTGGGGCCGGCGCAGCACTAAGGCTGCGCCGGTTCAACCCCCCAGCGCGCAAAGCGCGCGCCGGGGTCCCCCTCAGGGCGCCATCACGCCGGTATGGCGGAGGGCCAGACAAGCTACGATGACTCCGATGAAAGTGGCCGCACCGGCGAAAGCGATGATCATGGCGACAAACACCGTGGCCAGAAGGTGAGGGTCAAACTCAGCTGCGGCTGCCGGCCGGCTTCCGGGAAGGAGCGCCGTCTGTGGGGTCGCGCTAACTTCTTCGACCTTTTCGACTTCTTGCAGCAGGGCCGCGTTGCTCATGAACATGCCTCCAACCCGTACCTTCGCATCTCACCGCGGCAGTCCGCTGTGATCTGGATCACAGGCTGAGTGTGATAAGAACTGATGAGTGTGATAAGAACTGAAATGAAAGTGGGATAATACACGCAGCAACCCGATGACCTCAGCGGATGCATCTTCCTCCAGCAACGGCTTCTCCCGAGAGGCTCAAGGTAACGGCTCCGGTGTTCTCGATGTCCTCATTGCCGGCGCCGGATTTTCCGGCTTGGGCATGGCCATCCACCTCCGCCAGGAAGGCAAACGGTCCTTCCTGATTATTGAGAAAGCTGACGACATCGGCGGTACCTGGTACTTCAACCAGTATCCGGGATGCGCGTGCGACATTCCTTCCCACCTGTATTCGTTTTCGTTCGACCGCAACCCTGAGTGGAGCCGCATGTACTCCAGCCGCCAGGAGATCCAGAATTATCTGAAAGCTTGCGCCGAGCGTTATGGCCTGATGCCTTACATCCGCTTGAACACGGCGATGCGCGACGCCGCCTGGGACGAAGCTTCCTCTCTCTGGCGCGTTACGGCTTCCGACGGTACGGTGTATCGGGCGCGCGTCCTGATTTCAGCCGTTGGCGCGCTGCACGTTCCCAAGTATCCCCAGATCAAGGGACTGGAAAACTTCGACGGCCCCAAATTCCATTCCACCTACTGGGATTCAAGCGTGCCGCTGGAAGGCCAGCGCGTGGCGGTAATCGGCACCGGCGCCAGCGCCATCCAGTTTGTGCCGGAGATCGCGCCCAAGGTGGAACAGCTTCTCGTTTTCCAGCGCACGCCGCCGTGGATCATTCCCAAGCAGGACTTCGCCATCTCCGAGGGCTGGAAGAAACGCTTTCGCCGCTGGCCATGGCTGGGATGGGGGTTTCGCAGGGCTCTTTTCTGGCTATGGGAGATGCGCGTGGTCGGTTTTCTGAACGACGGCTGGCTGCGCCGTCGCGCCACGAAGATGGCGAGCGAACATCTGGAAGCCCAGGTGCCCGACCCCAAGCTTCGTGCTCTGCTGACTCCTACGTATGCGTTCGGCTGCAAGCGCGTTCTCATTTCCAATGATTTCTATCCCGCCCTGCAGCGCACTAACGTTGAACTGGTGACCGATGAGATCTCTGAGGTGCGCGAGCACAGCATCGTCACCAGCGACGGCAAGGAACGCCAGGTGGACATGCTCATCTACGGTACCGGCTTCCGCGCTACCGAGCCATTGCTTGACACGCTCGTCACTGGCCGCCACGGCTTGGAGCTTCACGCGGCGTGGAAGGACCGCATCAGCGCGTATCTGGGCATTACCGTCAGCGGCTTCCCGAACTTCTTCATCCTGCTCGGTCCCAACACCGGCCTCGGCCACAACTCCGTGGTGCTCATGAGTGAAGCCCAGATCGATTACGTGATGAGCTGCCTCAAGCTCATGGACCGCAGCGGCGGCACAGTCATCGCGCTTAAGCCCGCCGTCCAACAGCGCTTCGTGGACGAACTGAAGAACCGTCTGGCCGGCACAGTGTGGCAGTCTGGCGGGTGCCGCAGCTGGTACCAGGACGCCGCCACCGGCGAGAATCCGGTGATCTGGCCGGGATCCGTGGTGAGCTATCAAAGGCGCACGCGTTCGGTGACGCCGGCTGATTACGAACTCACCGGCAAAGCGTGAGAGCTGGCGCAAGGTGGCTCGTGTGGCACCGGCACTCCTGCCGGTGCTCGTTGTCTTCACGAGATACGTCAGCACAGGCAAGAGTGCCTGTGCCACACAACTAATCAGCGTCTTGCTTTGCCGCGGACGCGTTTGTACTTCAACGTAATCAGGCCTTTGGAGAACGTCTTATTCTCTGTCAGCGCAAAGTTGCGCTGCGGAAAGCCGCTGGGAAAGAGCGGGATGCCGTCGCCCAGCAACACCGGAACTACGCCGAGGTAGAGTTCGTCTACCAGATCCGCTTTGAGAAAGTCGCGGGCCAGTTCGCCGCCGCCCATCAGCCAGATGTCTTTGCCATTGCGCTTGCGCAACGTCCCGACCAGCCTCTCGGGGGATTGGTTGGTGAAGATCAATCCATCGCGCTCACCGGCCGGCAACGAGCGGGAAAAAACGTAGCTGGTCATCGAACCGCCGAATCCGCCGCCCATTTTCATCGCTACGTCGTAAGTCTTGCGGCCCATCAGCGCGACGTCGATGCGCTTGAAGAACGGTCCCATCGAATAATCTTTGGGCATGAAGAGAAAGTCCACCGCGCCATCGTGGCGAGCGATGTAGCCATCGAGACTGATGCCGAGGCCTAGGACTACCTTGCGCACGGGCAGGAATTGTACTTGAACTGTTCTGGCCTTCGTCCGGAAAAGAGAGTAAAGTAACCGGACAAAAAGCACGAATCATTCCATTCAGGAGACTAGAGATGCGTCCAGGCTCGACGCAGCCACCGTTGGTCGGAGTGTCGGCAGTCAGGTTGACGTACCACGCGGTACGATCTGTAGCCATTGCGCTAACGTTGTTCTTCTTACTCTGTTTCTTGTCGCCCGCAGCGCGCAGCCAGGATGCATTTGCCGGCGTCTGGCGCTCGGGTAACGACCCTTATTATTTATGGTCCGGCGTGGACTGGAGCAGTTTCAATGCCAAGTGGGAGGAATTGAGCAAACAGAACCTGCGGCTGGTGGATGTGGAAACCTGGGGCGAAGGCAGCCAACGGAAATATGCAGGCGTCTGGCGGGCAGGCAACGACGCCCATTATCTGTGGGTCGGCCAGGACTGGAACAGCTTCAACGCTAAGTGGCAGGAGCTGGCCAAACAGAACCTGCGCTTGACCGTAGTCAGAACCTATATGGATGGCGGCCAAAGAAAATATCTGGGCGTGTGGCGCGCCGGCAATGACGCTCACTATTTGTGGGCCGGCCAGGACTGGAACAGCTTCAACGCCAAATGGCAAGAGTTGTCGAAGCAGAATCTCCGCCTGGTGGACGTCGATACCTACATGGACGGCAACACCCGCAAATATATCGGCGCCTGGCGCGCGGGCAGCGACGCACACTATTTGTGGGCGGGCGTGGACTGGAACGACTTCAACGCCAAATGGCAGGAGTTAGGCAAACAGAATCTGCGCCTGACGGTGATACGCACCTATATGGACGGCAATCAAAGACACTACCTGGGCGTGTGGCGCGAGGGCAAGGACGGGTTCTATCTGTGGGCCGGCGTCGACTGGGAGAACTTCCGGTCCAAGTGGAACGAACTCGCTGGACAAGGCCTGCGGCTCGTGAACCTCGCAACTTATCCTGGCTGCGCCGGTGGATGTGCCGACGAGGTTGTGGCCAACAGCATCTACGACTACCTTATCACCGGGGACACCACCTGGTATCGCTGGCCGGTAGAACCGGACCAGGCGGCAGGCGATCACTACATCCGACTGTCCGCGCTGGCCATTTCCGCGGCTCCGTTTACCCTGCCGTTTTCCGATAGCAAGGTGACGCTCTTTCAGGGCTGGCGCTACAACTCCGGCTCCTGGCATCACGCTGTTGACTACGCCATTGATCTCACCAGCACCTTCCAAGTGAAGGCTGCGGCAGCGGGGAAGGTGATCTTTGTCGGCTGGGACGATTGGTCCGGCAACACCATCGTGATCAGCCACGACGTGGGCGGGGTGCAGGACGCCTATCGCACCATTTACATGCATCTGCGCAACGGAGCGGACAACGACTGCGCGAACGCCTGGAGCCAGACCATCCCCTTCTTGAAGCCCGACGACCAGGTCAACTATAAAGGCCATCTCACGCCGACCGGCTGCACCCAGAACCCGGCTTCACGCAAACCGAATCCCACCAACTGGGGAACCAATGCTCAGACGATCGCTGTGACGACGGGCCAGCACGTCACCGCCGGACAGTTCCTGGCCTGGGCAGGCGACACCGGCCGCGGTGGCAATGGGAATGGCAACGCGACGCCCAACACTCATCTCCACATCTTCTTCACGCATCGCGATCCTTCGAACAACCAGTTCTACTTCTTCGATCCTTACGGAATCTTCGCGCAACAGAAATGCTATCCGTCAGGAACGACCGATGCCATTGGCGGCTTTTGCGCCCGCTATCCCAACGCCTGGAAGGGAGGCCATCCGCAGTATCCGTAACGTGCGCGAAGAGCCAACCCGATGGGTTGCCGCTAATAGTTCGTTCTCAGAAAATCCTGCAGCTCCTGAATCCTGAAGCCGGCATCGCCGGTTTCAATGCGCAGAAGGAGCCGCGTGGTCGTAAGCTGGTTGCGGAACTCCAGCGCCGAGGTGGTATCAACGTTGCCCACGAGTTGCAAATTGTTTACGACGCGATCTTGCTCACCCTGCAACGACTTGAGACGGGCCTGTTGGGCCGCCAGGCTTAAGTTCAGTTGCTGTTTCAGAACTTCCGCATTGCGGGCGACATCTCCTTGTTGCACTGTCTTCCAATCGCTGTAGGCACTGGCAGCTTGGTCAAGGTGTTTGTCAATCGCTGGGCTGCCCAGGTTGTAGCTGACGGTGACCGCGCCGTAGAGACCGCGGTCGTCAAACGGATTGATCTGCTGCCGGACGCCGAGTGAGAGCGCCACGTCCCAATTGCTCTGGCGGCTCAGCTTGTCCAGCGCCGCCTGCTCGGCGGCTTCGCCGGCTTGCTTCTGCGCAACCAGTTCCTTGATTGGCTTGCCGTTCAACTCCGGGACGTAAAGCGCGGCGACTTTGGACTGGGTGTCGGCACGGTCGGCATCGAGCTTGATGCGGGTGGTCTGCAACGCGAAGAGCATGGGCCGGGTCACATTCTGCGCTTCCAGCATTTTCGTCGCGCTCACAGTCAATGTGTCGAGTTCATCTGACGCCTGCTGGATCAGCTCCAGCCGGTGGTCAAGCGCCTGCTTTTCCAGATTGGGGAACGCGTAAGCGATCGCCTGCTGGGATGACGTAGTGGCCATGTAGAGCTGACAGTTCTTCCCTGCCGCGTCCATGGTAAGACCGGCCTTCCTGATATCGGACAGACTGCTGCTGACGCCCCAGAACATCTGTACGGGCAGCGCCGCGGTCGCTTGGGTCACGCCAGAAACGGCGCTGGGCGTGCGCAGCAGATCCTGCTGCGCCTTGGCTTGCTCTGAGACGTAAGCACAGTAAGCTTGCTGGTCGGCGCGCAGCGTAGCGTCCTGGGCCATCAGCCGCGTGGACATCATCGCTAACGCGGCCATCGCCAGTCTTCTTCCGCTCCATGACATAGTCTGCCTCCCTCAAAAGAGCAGCGGTTTACGACCCAGAAACACTGTCCTCGACTTCGCCGACTCCGGATGCTCCAGCTCCATCTGGATCATGAATCCGCGAATGTCGGACTTGAAAATGGGGTGGATGGCGTGCTCTTCACCTGAAAATATCTGCTTCACAGTCCCCACCTGGCGACAAGCAATCATGTCCAGGTAGCAGTCGTAGACCGGAGCACCCACACCCGCCCTGGACTGGTTGTCGTAGGGCACAAAGGCGAAGTTGATCGTGGTGCCTCCGGAGACGCTCAGGTAATACGGAGTCTGCTTGGCGGTGGCGATCGCCTGTTTCAGCCGGTCGATCTGTTGCGACTCCTCCCGTATTTGCTTTTCCGCCAGGTTCAGTGCGATGTCCAGCTGCGCGATCTCTGACCGCAGTTCGGCCT
>Ga0126379_10001022_pt1 | contig 16553 bp, 13 predicted proteins | sample PanSoiMetPlot_24_FD_92640 | JGI IMG/M metagenome (GOLD analysis project Ga0126379, IMG submission 92640) | Tropical forest soil microbial communities from Panama - MetaG Plot_24 | ecosystem: Environmental > Terrestrial > Soil > Tropical forest > Bulk soil | place: Panama | collected 2016-02-17 | reverse complement strand
CGTGATTTCACTTTGTCGTGCATATCAATTTTCCTCGGCGTCGAGTCCGAGCCGGACTGGCCTTTATCCGCCCGATAATGGCAGCAGAAGGCGTGCGATACTTCTTTAACAGCGTCGAAACTTTCTTCAGCGAGCGTTCCGGAACGCAGAGCAGCAATCCGCCACTTGTCTGCGCGTCTGTTAACAACACGCGCCGGACCTTGGACACTGAATTGAACTCCGTGGTTTGTTTCGCGGCTTTCAAATTGTCGCGGGTGCCGCCGGGAATGCAGTTACGTTCGATCAGCTCGAGGATTTCGTCATTGATCAGTGGGATGCGGTCCGGAAAAATTTCGGCGCTAACCTTGCTCGCGCGGCAAAGGTTCGCGAGATGGCCGAGCAATCCGAAGCCGGTAATGTCGGTCGCGGCGCGAACCAGTTTCTTTTCCGCGAGCTCGGCGCCGACGGAATTCGTTCGCGACATTAGCGCGATGACTTTTTTCGCGAGCGCGCGTGACGCGATGCCCCGCTTGATTGCGGTGGTGGCGATTCCGGTGCCGAGCGGTTTGGTAAGCACGAGCAGATCGCCGGCGCGCGCGTTGGCGTTGGTGAGAATGTTTCGAAGATCGACGACCCCGGTGACGGCGAGACCGTAGATCGGTTCGGGGTTCCGAATGGAATGTCCGCCAATGATCGCGCAGCCAACTTCGGCGGCCTTTTTCAAACCGCCCCGCAAAATTTTCGCGATCGTTTTCGGCGACACAAGTTTTTGTGGGAAACCCATTAGGTTCAACGCGGTGATTGGTCGTCCGCCCATCGCAAAAACATCGGAGAGCGCGTTCGCGGCGGCGATTTGGCCGTAGGCAAACGGGTCGTCAACGATGGGTGTGAAGAAATCCACGGTCTGCACAAGCGCGCGATGTCGACCCGCCTTCGCGTTGCTACGGCGTGGCAGATCCAATCGATAAACGCCGGCGTCATCGAACGTGCTCGAATTCACGAGAACGTTGCGGTTCCGATAGGTTGGTAGCTGCCGCAAAACTTGCGACAGGGCCTGTTGGCTCAACTTCGCTGCTCACCCAGCGCAAGATGAGAGCGACGTCAGTTTACGGATTTGTTCGCGCGACACGCGGGTTCACCTCCTTTCGAGCGTTGGCAAGAATGAAATGGCCCGCCTTCGCTTCGCTCCGGCGCAGTCCGTCCGCTTTTCGCTTTCGCGAAAAGGAGTTGGAGCGGAGAGGACAGGAATCGAACCTGCCCCGATTCTTGCGAACCGACGACGGTTTTGAAGACCGCGAGGGCCACCAGGCACCCTTCACTCTCCGGAAAGCGGAAAACTGAAAGCGGAAAGCGGAAATTATTATTTGAGCTTTTTGATTTGCTTAACGACTTCGTCGAAGTCGGGCCAATCACCGGAATCGAGTTTGGAATGGAGCAGTTTGCCATTAGCGCGAATTTCAAAAGCGCCGCCCCCCGAAGGGATGAGCGTGAGCGATTTGATCCGTTCGCCGAGTTCAAGAATTTGGGTCGCCAAACTGACGGCCTTCGGCGTGTAGTTTCAAACGACGCAGTATTCGATTGAGACGTCAGTCTTCACTCAGCATGCTCCTTTCCAAAAAAATGGTACGAAGCTGGACGTAGCCGGTCAAGGGTGGTAAAAGCGCGCTGTTGAAAGACAGCGCCCCGCGCGCGCGGTGTTGGGTAAACTCGATAAACCACCACCAACGCGACGCGGAGCGCCCTTTGGCCTAACACCAAACCCTAGAAGGCAAAGTTGATCCCGCTCCGGATCATCCCGAAATTGTTTCGCGGTCCATCGATCACGCTAAAGCTGAGATCGTTCGTCCAACCGACATGCGGCGTGATGCGCGTCTCCAAACCGGCGCCAAATTGTCCGACCGCAGTCGTGTAGTCCCCGTAGTGAACGGTGTGGGCGAATGAGAAGAACGCGTCCGGCGGAACAACGAACGACTCGGCATGGAGACTGTCTCTTTCTCCGCCGCCGAACATTGCGCCGACGCCGACCCATGCGTAAGGCGCGAAACGGGTGCACGGCACAGGATAGCGCAAAGTAAATGTTCCGAGCACGGAGCCGATCGCGCGATGATGGCTCAGGCGCTCGCGATCAAACACCCCAATGGTTGGATCTTCAAAAATGTCGAACCCGCCTTTGTGAGCGTTGACGATGTATCCTTCAACGCCGACACCGAAATAGCGGTAAAAGAAATATTTGAGATCCATACCGCCGCCCCAGGCATGGTCGCCGCCGACGTAGCGATCATATTCGCCAAGAACGCCCGCGCCTTCGACTGTGCTTTGCACGACATCGACAAGATCGAGATTGCGCGCGTAATCAGTATTGGTGAACAAATACGTCCCCCAAAGGCTGACGTTCCATTCGTTGTCTTTGTACCATTCCGGGCAAGGCGGCGCGACCGCCTGTTTCATTTCCTTGCCTTTGTAATCGCCGGCATAAACGGCGAGCGTGAGAAGGGAGAAAACAGCCGCGGTCAGGATCGAGTTTTTCATAAATTGGTTCCTCATTTTCTTTTTAGCGGTTTCGAGTTGAAACGGGTGCTTCGCCTTGTTCTCCCGGTCCAGGAGGCCCGAGCAACCATGAAAAGACACCAAAGATCTGCGCGTGTGGCGAATCATCGGTGCAGCCAAAAAGCGCGGACGCTTCCAATCGCGTGTTTGTGCTCGTGCGATAGGCAGCGGTCGGACCGATCACGAAAATGTTATCCGCATTGCCGCGTGTATCTTTCACGCTGAAATTCTTGTATTCCATTTCAACGCCCACCTTCAGCTGCTCGCGGGGAAGCAAAATTGGAGTCACAATGCTCTGAGCGAATCCGATCTCGCGCCCACGGTCGCCGGTGTTTTCCTTTTCAAAAAAGCCATTTAACGCCCATTCCCAACGGTGAAAAAATTCCTCAGAAAGGAGTAGGCGCAGTTCGTAAGCGTTGGGAATTTGCGGCGGGCCGGCTTCCTCTTCTTCACCCGGCGGTGGCGCAGGTCCTTCTTCATGGCGGATCGGACCAACGCCGAACTTATATTCGACAAAGAGAGTTGGATTGAGCGGGATCTTGTCCCAGTCCGCAAGCGCGTAGCGAGCTTCGAGGCTTACCGTTTCAAAACCGCCGCCGCCGTTGAATCGCTCGAGCTCTGTTTCTGCCGCGACACCGAAACGGTGTGGCAAACCCATTTCCAACTCCTGAGTAAAGAGATGATCGGGCGGACCGTGCCGGAAGAAATCGCCTTCGTAGATCGTCGCCAGCATAAACTGATACGGCGGAAGCACGTAGGCGGTCGTGGTCGGCGAAAAGCGGGTCCGGGAGAATGTGCCCGGCGCGCCGTAGGCGCTGCGAATGTCGTTTTCACCGGTAACTACGACGTCTTGAGCGACCGCCTCCTGGGCGCGCGCGTGTTGGCGCGGTAGGAACGCGAGAAGGCAAAGGCAGGTTAAAGCGAGTTTTTGGTTCATGAGAATTTCCCCTGTAATCGGGGTTGGTTAGGCAACTGGATGCCCGGATTATTACAAAATTGTAATAATTGGCAAGGAGTTTTCCGACCCGGTTCTTAGGCCGTCGCAGCCCCCGATTTCCCCGGGAAAGTCAGGGTTACGGTCGTGCCGTGACCGACTTTGCTTTGAATGGTGGCCGAGCCGCCGTGAAGATCGACGATCGATTTCACGAGCGAAAGGCCGAGGCCGGTGCCGGCCGCGCTTCGTGACGGATCGGCGCGGTAGAAGCGATCGAAGACACGAGGCAGATGTTCGGGGGCAATTCCCGATCCATTATCGCTGACGGAAACCTCGACTTTGTCGTCGACTTTGCGGATTGCGATTTCAATTCGACCTTTGTCCGGCGTGAAGCGAAGCGCATTGTCGATCAAATTCCCGACGGCGCGGTTGAACAGGATGGGGTCGGCAAACATCTGACCGTCTCCATCGACGCTGACCGTAATATGTCGATCTTCGGCGAGAGTTTGATAGAAGCCGGCAATTTTTTCGACGGCCGCCCGCGCGTTGAACGCCGAGCGCGCGATCTGGTGCTCGGCGGATTCAGCGCGCGCGAGAAAAAGAAGATTGTTGATGATTCCGGAAAGGCGGTCGCATTCGGCAGCAGTCGATTCGATCACCGCGCGATATTCCTCGGAGCTTCGGTCGCGAGTGAGGGCGACCTGCGCTTCGCCGAGCATGTTTCCAATCGGGGTCCGCAGCTCGTGCGCGAGATCGGCGGAGAATTGGGAAAGGCGAGTGAATGAATCTTCCAGGCGGCCAAGCATATCGTCGAACGAAGCGGCGAGGGGTTGAAGCTCGCGCGGCCAACGAGTTGGTTCGATGCGTTCACTGAGATGTTCGGGTTGAACGCGCTCAAACATTCGCCGCATTTTCGCGAGCGGTTGCAATCCGCGGCGCGTTACGGTGACGGCTAGTACCGCAGCGACGCCGCTCCCAATGACGATCACGCAGATCGCCAACAACCCGAATTGATGCGACACGCGCTCGTCTTCTGAACGATCTTGGGCTACTTGAATGGTGAAGAAGCGATCGGCGTGCGGATTTTCGTCGTTGCCAAGTGCATGGCGGCTCGTTAGGCCGTATAATTTTCCACTGCTGCGATACTGAGTAGTAATCGCAATTGCCGTTGACGCCGCCGGTGGAAAAACGTTCGACGACAATACTGCGCTCATCCCGGGCGTTTCGGCGACTGGAACGTTTTCGGGGTCGATCACTCGAACAAGGAAAGGAGATCCTCGACTCGCTGCCTCAAATTCTGCGGCCAGCGCTTGGAGTCCATTTTTTTCAAAACGCGTTTGCAGATCGTCGATCCTGTCGGCTAAAACGACATCGTCTTCCACAACGGCGTGTTGAACCACGATCCAGTAGAAGATTCCCATCCCACCCGCCAGCAGAAGCGCGGCGCTCAGCGTGAAAAGCAGAACGAGCTGCGTCGCAATGGAACGCGGCTCAGCTCGGTTTGAGGACATAGCCTACGCCCCGAATCGTATGGACGAGTTTTTTTCGGAATGGGTCGTCTACCTTGGCGCGCAAACGGCGAACGACAACATCGACAACGTTTGTATCAGCGTTGAAATCGATTCCCCAAACGTGCTCGGCGATTTCTTTTCGCGAAACAATTTCACCGGCCGAGCGCGCTAACTGACTCAGGAGCAGGAATTCTTTCGGTGTGAGATCGAGTGGCGTGCCGTGACGGGTCGCACGATGGCGGCGGGTATCGATGGCCAAATCTTCAATGCGCAATTGCTCGCTACGGCGAGAACTTGTTCTTCGCAGCAACGAACGGACGCGGGCGAGTAATTCGGAAAACGCGAAAGGTTTCACCAGATAATCGTCCGCGCCCATCTCAAGTCCTTTGACGCGATCGCGAACGCTGTCGCGCGCGGTGAGGAAAAGAATCGGCGTCCGAAATCCTTCGTCGCGAAGTTCCTGGACAAGCGTCCATCCATCTTTCTTCGGAAGCATTACGTCGACAATCAAGAGATCGAACTTGCGGCGGCGCGCCAAGTCGAGTCCGGCATCGCCGTCGGCGCAGGTCTCAGCGCTAAAGCCGGCTTCACGAAGTCCCTTCGCGAGAAACGCGGCCGTCTTTTTCTCGTCTTCGATGATCAGGATCCGCACAAATCCATTTATATCACAAAAAGGCCGCCTCCGAGGAAGCGGCCTTTTGGGAAAAACTTCTGGCGATGTCGATCTTACGGCAACGCCGTGCCGAATCGGAGAACGACCTGCGGGTGGTCGTGTCTCCCGCGAAGATTTTGTCCGGGGCGTCTGGCTCCGTTGATTTGTCCATTGGCGGGTGCTACGTAGCGTCGCCAACCGCCATGGCTCAGAATTACAAAGACACGATCAATCTTCCGCGCACGGATTTTCCGATGAAGGCAAATCTGACGACGCGCGAGCCGGAATTATTGAAGTCGTGGGAAGAGGGCCGGCTTTACCAACGAATCCAGGAATCGCGCAAAGGCCGCGAGCTTTTCGTTCTCCATGATGGTCCGCCGTTTGCCAACGGTGACGTTCACATGGGCACCGCGCTGAACAAGATCCTGAAAGATTTCGTCGTGAAATCGCAAACCATGCTCGGCAAGCGCGCGCCTTACGTTCCGGGCTGGGACTGCCACGGATTGCCGATCGAGTACAAGGTCGTGAAGGAATCGCGCGATCTTTCGCCACTCGAAGTCCGGAAACGATGCGATGCATTTGCGCGGAAGTACATCGATTTGCAACGCGGCCAATTCAAACGGCTCGGTGTTCTCGGCGATTGGGAGCATTCGTATCTCACGCTCGATCCAAAATACGAAGCGGAGATCCTGCGCGCCTTCGCCGTTTTCGTCGAAAAAGGTTTGGTTTATCAATCGAAGAAACCGGTTTTTTGGAGCACGGGCGCGCAGACCGCGCTCGCCGAAGCCGAGGTCGAATACCAGGAGCGCGACGACACGACCGTTTTCGTAAAATTTCCGATCACGAGCGGCGAGTGGAAAGACAAGGCGAGCATCGCGATCTGGACAACGACGCCTTGGACATTGCCGGCCAACCTCGCCATCGCGGTCGATCCGAAAGAAATTTACGTCGTCCAGGAATTTCGACGTGACGGCGAGACCGAAAAGCTTTTGCTCGCGGACAAACTCGTCCCGCAGTTCGCCGCGAACACGAAATTGGAGCCGACCGGCGAACCGCTCGCTTCGTTCCCAGGCGCGAAGATCGACAAGATCAAAGCGCGTCATCCGTTTCTCGATCGCGAAGCGATCGTCCTGACCGCCGACTTTGTCACGATGGATACCGGCACGGGCGCCGTGCACATCGCGCCGGGTCATGGCGAAGACGATTATTGGTTGGGTCGCAAAAATAACTTACCGATTTTGTCGCCCGTCGATGATCACGGAAAACTTACCGACGAAGCCGGTGTTCCAAGTCTCACCGGCAAATATGTTTTCGACGCGAACAAGGACGTGGTGAACTTGCTTCGCGAGCGGGGAAATTTGCTTGGCGCGCAAAATTTTCATCACAGTTATCCGTATTGCTGGCGCTCCAAAACGCCGATCATTTTCCGAAACGTCGAGCAATTCTTCATCCGCATCGACGATCTGCGTCCGCGCGCGCTCGAAGCGATTCACAAGGAAGTGAAATGGATCCCCAGCTGGGGCGAGAACCGGATCGCGGGAACGGTTGAATCGCGGCCAGACTGGGTGATCTCGCGTCAGCGCAGTTGGGGCGTGCCGCTGCCGGTTTTCTATTCCTCGGAAGGTAAACCGGTTCTCGACGCAGAAATCATTCGCAAGCTCGCGGACGTTGTCGCCGAGCGTGGCTCGAACGTTTGGTTCCAACTCGACGATGCCGAGCTAGCGAAGCAACTCGGACTTCCTGCCGGCACAACGAAACGCAACGACACGATCGACGTTTGGATCGACAGCGGTGTTTCGCATCGCGCAGTCTGCGCGCTGCATCCCGAGCTTCGCGATCCGGCTGACATGTACTTGGAAGCGACCGACCAACATCGCGGCTGGTTTCAATCGTCACTCATGACGAGCATCGCGTTGAACAATCGCGCGCCTTACAAAACCTGCGTCACACACGGGTTCGTGGTCGATCTCGACGGAAAAAAGATTTCCAAGTCGAGCACGTACGACAAACCGATGGACGCCGGACATTTCGTGAACCAACACGGCGCGGATCTTGTGCGTTTGTGGGCGAGCAGTATCGATTACACGGCCGACGTTCCGTTCTCGGAGGAAATGTTCATACGGTTGGGCGACACCTATCGCCGAATCCGCAATACGCTGCGCATTCTGCTCGGCAACCTGCATGATTTCTCAGAAAAGCAGGAAACCGGGAGCCTGCCGTTGGTGGACCAATGGATCCTCGAGCGATTGGATGAAGTCACTCGCGATTGCCGCGCGGCTTACGAGGCGTTCGAGTTCCACAAGGTTTATCACGCATTGAACCAGTTCTGCGCGGTGGATTTGAGCTCTCTATATATAGATATCACCAAGGACCGGATGTATTGCGACGCTACCGACTCATCCCGCCGTCGCGGGACCCAGGCCGCGATGCACGAAATCTTCTGCGCGCTTTGCCAGTTGCTGGCGCCGGTACTCGCATTCACTGCCGAAGAAGCATGGCGGCATTCAAAGACGAACGGCTCCGTTCATCTTGAGGAATTCCCGAAATCGAAAGATCGAAATCACGGCGCGATCGAAAAGATCAACGAGCTACTGCGATTGCGTGGCGTCATTGGGCAGGCAATCGAGAAAGCGCGCCAGGAAAAATTGATCGGAAACGCTCTCGAAGCTGCCGTGGTGTTGCGTTCAAACTCAAAAGTGACAGGCGAAGTCAGCAAAGAGGAGCTCGAGGAATTCTTTATCTTGAGCGATCTCAAGATCGAGGAAGCAAACGAATCGAGCGCAACCGTGACGAAGACGGCTTATCAGAAATGCGCCCGTTGCTGGCGTCATCGCGCATACGTCGGCAAAAGCAAAACGCATCCTGAATTGTGCGAGCGGTGCGAGAAAGTCGTGGCGAACGCGAAATGAGATTCATTTTCTTCCTTTCGCTGCCGCTCTATTTGCTCGATCGCGCGACCAAGTCCTGGGTCCTGCATTCGATCGATCCGGGTCAGCCGATGATTGTCGTGCCGAACTTCTTTCATCTCGTGAACATCACGAACACGGGCGCGGCATTCGGCTCGTTCAAGAACAACAACGCTTTCTTCATCGCGATCTCATGTGTAGCGCTCTTGTTTGCATTGTTTCTTTTGCTCGGGCGACATGAACCCGGCGCCGTTCAGTCGCGCTCATCTTGGTTAACGCCGAATTTCTGGCGCGATCTGTCCCTCGCGCTTTTGCTCGCGGGCGTGCTTGGAAATTTGACCGATCGTCTTCTTTACGGACACGTCATCGATTTTCTCCTCTTCGATCTTCACATGCCGTTCGCGCATCCGTGGCCGGCATTCAACGTGGCCGATTCGTGCATCTGCATCGCGGTCGTGTTTTTCGTGATCAATTCTTTTCGATCAGAGAAGAAAACGCCGGAACCAGCGCAGCCCTAGCGCCGATTATCATAATGCGACGGCCTGAGACCGCCGCTACAATACGAGCGTGAAAATGTCGCCCATGGAAAAGACTGCCCGCGGGATCGCGCAACGTCTGCGCGAGCGCGGTCACATTGCGTATTTTGCCGGCGGTTCCGTGCGCGACATGGTTCGGGGTCTGCCCGCTAAAGATTTCGATATCGCCACCGACGCAACCCCGGACATCGTGCAGAAGATTTTTCAGCGCACCTATGCGGTCGGCGCGCACTTCGGCGTCGTAGTCGTGGTTGAGAACGAATCGAACTTCGAAGTCGCAACTTTTCGATCGGATGGCGCTTATCTCGACCATCGTCATCCGGTCGAAGTGCGTTTCTCGTCGCCCGAGGAAGACGCGAAGCGGCGTGATTTTACAATCAACGGGATGTTTTTCGATCCGGAGAAGAACGAAGTGATCGATTTCGTCGGTGGGCACGCCGATCTGGAGAAGAAAATTGTTCGCGCAATCGGTGATCCGGCGGCTCGGTTTAACGAAGACCGACTGCGCATGCTGCGCGCGGTTCGTTTTGCGACTGTGCTCGATTACAAGATCGACACGCAAACGTGGGACGCACTCGTCGCGAACGCGGAATCGATCAATGAGATCAGCGCGGAGCGCATTCGCGAGGAGCTGCTGAAGATTTTTCTATCGCAGAATCGGGTGCGCGGCTGGGAAATGCTCGATCAAAGCGGATTGCTGCGCGCGGTTCTTCCTGAGCTCGAAGCGATGAAGGGCTGTTTACAGCCGGAACAATTTCATCCCGAAGGCGACGTCTTCGTGCATACCAAGCTGATGTTGGGATTACTGCCTGAGAAAGTTTCCGTGCCGCTCGTGTTATCGGTTTTATTTCACGACGTGGCCAAGCCGGTTACGGCGACGGTCGATGAAACGGGAAGAATTCGTTTCAACGAGCACGATCGCATCGGTGCGGCAATGACCGAGTCGATCATGGAGCGTTTACGCTTTTCCCGGGCAGAAATCGATGCGGTGGTTGAGATGGTCCGGCAGCACATGGTTTTCAAGGATGTGCCGAAGATGCGGGTGGCGAAGCTTAAGCGATTCATGGCGCGTCCGACGTTTGAAGAAGAGCTCGAGCTGCATCGCGTCGATTGTGCGAGCAGTCATCAGATGATGGACAATTACGAATTTCTTCTGCGCAAGCGCGAGGAATTCGCAAACGAGCCGATCATTCCGCCGCCACTCGTGCGCGGCGACGATTTGATCGCGCTCGGAATGAAACCCGGACCGAAGTTCGGCGAAATTCTCGAAGCGGTGGAGACGCGACAATTAGAAGGGGCGTTGAAAGATCGGGAAGAGGCGCTCGCCTGGGTGAAGCGAGAATATTCAGCGGCTAAGGGCTAAGAAAATATTCTGCATCCACGATTGGAACGTTGGATGCCGAATAAGATCGTAAGTTTGGTGACGCCTATTTTGGGCTAAGGAAAGTTCTGATTTCGAACTCGTAGTTCGCAGCGAAACGGCAGCGTTTTAGTCTGAGAAAACGATGTTCACATTGCTTTGACATCGCAGATCGAGTGACGAACATCGAAGAGCCGATGAGAATTTTGATGATCAGCGCCGAGGGACCGCCGATGTTGCACGCTGGCGCATTGATCGACGTGATGGACGCGCTGCCGCACGAATTGCGCGAGCGTGGTCACGAGGTCGCAGTCGTCCTCCCGTACTATCGCGAGATCCGCGAAAACCCCGCGTTCAAGGAAGAGGACACCGGTGTGACCGTCGATGTTCGCGTCGGCGAGAAGACTTACATCGCCGAATATCTCCAGAGCCACAGCTCGCGCGGCGTTCAGTTATTTTTTGTGCGGTGCGACGAATTTTTTGATCGCGACGGAATTTACGGCGAACACGGCACGCCTTACGAAGACAACGCCGAGCGCTTCATCTTTTTTAGCAAAGCGGCGCTGGAATTGGCGCGGCGGTTGACTCCCAGCCCGCAGGTTCTTCACGTTCACGACTGGCCCGCGGCGCTCGTTCCGGTTTACGTGCGAGCGCATCATTTACCGTTTTCAACCGTGCTCACGATCCATCACATCGCGGAGCAGGGAAGCTTCTGGGGACTTGATTTTCGCCTTACCAATTTGCACGAGCGATTTTTTACGCTCCGCGGCGTCGAATTTTTCGGAAAGCTGAACTTTCTCAAAGGTGGAATTCTTTTTGCCGATCGCGTGACGACCGTGAGCGAACGACACCGGCGCGAGATCCAAACGCCGGGATTCGGTTGCGGACTCGATGTGGTCCTGCGCGAAAACGCGCACAAGCTAAGCGCGATTCTTCACGGCGCCGATTACGACAAATGGGACCCGGAAACGGACAAGCTACTCCCCGCCAACTACACCCCAAACGAACTTGTCGGAAAACAACTCTGTCGCGACGCGCTGTTGAATGGCTTGCGACTGGATGCCAACCCACGCGGGCCGGTCTTTGGAATGATCACACGCGTGGTCGGTGAAAAGGGTTTCGATATCCTCGTGCCAGTATTCGATCGCTTGCTCAGCGATGATGTGCGCGTCGTGATTCTTGGCGAGGGCGATCCGGCGTTCGAGACTGCGCTCGCGGTCACAACCCGGAAGTTTCCAAACAAGTTCGCGTATCGCCGAAGTTACGACGAAAAAAGCGCGCACGTTTTTGAAGCGGGCATGGACATCAGCCTGATCCCGTCGCGTTTCGAGGCGTCGGGTTTGAGCGCGATGTACGGTTTGAAATACGGCGCGCTGCCTGTTGCTCGTGCGACTGGCGGGATCCAGGAAATTATCGAGGATTACGATCCCTGGAGCGACAGCGGCTACGGATTTCTCTGCTACGAATATTCGACCGAGGCTTTCTGGGACGCGATCAAACGCGCTCGTGACACTTTCAATGATCGCGACCTGTGGGGAAAGCTGATGGATCGCGCGATGGCACGAAATTTTTCATGGGCCACCGCCGCCGAGCGCTACGAAAAGCTCTACCGGGAGATTGCCGGCCAGGTCGAGCGCGCCGCCGCGTAAAAATAGCCCGTTTCTCTCGGAAAACGGCGAACGTCTGAGGCCAAACCCTCCCGCGAATAAATATTGCACGTCGCCGTCCAATTGCCGCGAGTCACTCTAAATAATATGTCAGTCCCAGGCGCGATCGCCCGCGAGGCGACAAGTTCTTGCAATCTAGAGACCTTTGCGGTTTCCTCAGCGCTCCCAGGTGCTGACGTGATTCGTCGTTTTTCGCTATTCCGGCCGTGGGTGGCTGGGCTGTTGTTGACGCTGATCCAACTCGTGATCGCCGTTTTTCTTTTGGCGCCCGATGGGTCATTTTCCTTTCGCTACCAAAGTCTGGTTCAACATGACGGTTATTGGTTCGTCAACATTATCGACCGCGGTTATCAAACAACCGTTCCGCCGATCAATCATAAGGTGATGGAAGTTTCCAACGTCGCCTTTTTTCCCGCTTATCCGGCTTTGGCTTCGCTGATTCGGTCAATCTTCGGGATTGAGAGTGAAACCGCGCTTCCTATCGCGGCCCAGCTCGCAGCCTGGGGTTTCTGGACTTACTTTTTTCTTTTGTGCGAACGCTGGAAACTTTCTCCGACGCTGCGCTTGTTCGGTACCCTCGCCATCGTCGCTCATCCCGCAGCGTTTTTTCTCATTGCGGGTTATTCCGAATCGCTCTTTCTCATGGCGTTGCTCGGATTTATTTACTGGACCGGCGCTGAAGGTCGCGCCGCAAAAATTTTGGCCGCGCTTCATGGAATCATCATGTCGGCCACACGCATTGTTGGGGTTCCGTGCGCGGCATATCCGGTTGTGCGCGATTTTTTCAAAAAAGGATGGACCGCATTGCGCGAGCCGCGCAGCTGGATCCGAAATTACGGCGCCTCGATTCTCACAATGAGCGTGGCGATCCTCGGCGCTGCGGCATTTTTCATTTATTGCCAGGTGCGTTGGGGGCGATGGGACATGTACATGCTCACGCAAAGCGCTGGCTGGAACATTGAACCGGACTATTTCGCGGTCTTTCGGCCGTCGAGTTATCGCTGGTTAATGCCGCAATTGAACGACCCGACCCAGATGAGCCAAATGTCGATGACGGTCGGCGCGCTGCTCTTAGTCGTGATCGCGATTGTCGAACTAATTCCGGCAATTACTCGCCGCACCGACTGGCAAACCCGCATCGGGATCTATTTTTGCGCGGCGGTGATTTATTATATCTCCGTCGCCGGCGTCGCGTCGCTCGATATGGAGAGCATGCTTCGCTACGGGTTCTGTGCCCACGCGCTGATCGTGCTCGCGTTTTTGCACTTTCTGCGGCAATTTCGCGTCTCACCACCGCTGTTGCGGACGCTCGGGATCGCGACCGCGGTCTTGATCATTGCTCTCGGCTTAAGCGTGCAGGGATGGTATGTTTGGAATTTTACTCGAGGGAATTGGGTGGCCTGACGAATGAAAACAACAGTCGCGATCATCGGAGCTGGACCGGCGGGTTTAACCGCCGCCTATATCCTTTCCAAGAACAAGGTCGACGTCGTTGTTCTTGAAGCGGACCCCGTTTACGTTGGCGGAATTTCGCGCACCGCAAAATACAAAGGCTTCCACTTCGACATCGGCGGCCATCGTTTCTTTTCCAAATCGAAAGCGGTCGAGGATTTGTGGACCGAGATTTTGCCGAATGACATGCTGCAGCGACCACGCTCGTCGAAGATTTACTACGACGGAAAATTTTTCACCTACCCGCTCAAACCGTTCGAAGCACTGATCAAGCTCGGCATCATAAGGTCGACATTGTGCGTCTTGTCCTGGCTCAAGGCGCGAGTCCTTCCCGTGCGGCATCCGCGAAACTTCGAGGAGTGGGTGAGCAACCAGTTCGGCAAACGGCTCTTCAACATTTTCTTCAAGAGCTACACGGAAAAAGTCTGGGGAATGAGCTGCAAACAAATCTCGGCCGATTGGGCCGCCCAGCGGATCAAGGGTCTGTCGTTAGGTAGCGCGATCAAGAACGCGCTCTTTCCGCAGCGCGCGCCGAAGAGCGGCGATCGCACGAAGGTCATTAAGACCTTAATCAATTCCTTCCGTTACCCGCGCAAAGGGCCGGGCATGATGTGGGAGGCAGCCGCGGCGAAAGTGAAAACATTCGGCGGCAAAGTCGAGATTGGCGCGCGCGTGAACGGTGCTGCTTACGACGAAGCAAAAGAAGCATGGACGGTTCAATTCAAGGATCGCGAAGGGAATCAGCAAGCGATCGAAGCCGACCATGTGATTTCTTCCGCGCCAATGCGCGAGCTCGTCTGCGGAGTTCAACCGCCAGTTTCGGATCGTACGCGTCGCGCGGCTGAAAGTTTGAAATATCGCGACTTCCTCACCGTGATGTTGATCTTGAAGGAGCGAAACAAATTCGCCGACAACTGGATCTACATCCACGATCCACGCGTTAAAGTCGGCCGCGTCCAAAATTTCAAATCGTGGTCGCCCGAAATGGTGCCCGATCCGGCGATGGCTTGCTACGGACTCGAATATTTCTGTTTCGAAGGAGACGGACTTTGGGAAGCGAAGGATGAAGATCTGATCGAGCTGGCGAAGCGGGAGCTGATTCAGATCGGTCTCGCGTACGAAGGCGACGTCGTCGATGGAACGGTCGTTCGCCAAAAGAAAGCGTACCCGGTTTACGACGATGATTACGCATTACACGTCGCCGCGATTCGACAGGAGCTCGATACGAAATATCCGAACCTCCATCTGGTCGGTCGCAACGGGATGCACAAATACAACAATCAAGACCACGCTATGATGACCGCGATGTTGTGCGTGGAAAATATTTTGGCCGATGCCAAGCTTTACGATCTCTGGCAGGTCAACGCCGACGCCGAGTATCACGAACAGGGCGACGAAGTTTCCGACGACACGACCGGCTCCGCTTTGCGTCTCGTTCCCAATCGCGTCAAAGAAGATCGCGACCGCGAACCGGAGCTCGCCTCGGAAAAGTAATCAGGGCCGAATCTCGATCGGGGTCCAGTCCGGGGTGACGCGATAGAGTTCTTCGATCTCTTCGTCGGTCATTGCGATGCAGCCCGCGGTCCAATCGTGTCTTCGATGAAACGCGCCGATCCAGCCGCCGCCATTTGTGATTCCGTGAATCATGATATCGAATCCGGCATTCACGCCGCGTTCGGCCGCGCGCGCAGTGTCTTGATCGGACGGATAGGAGACGTGGAGCGAAAGATAATAATCACTCTCCGGATTGCGCCAGTCGATCCAGTAACGTCCCTCCGGCGTTTTCATGTCGCCTTCCTGTTCTTTCGCTCCGATTGGATTCGGGCCGAGCGCGACGTGATAACTCTTTAATTTTTTGCCATCGGCAAAGATCGACAGCCGCCGCGCCGATTTCTCAACAAGAATCTGTTCGATCTCCGTTCCCGCCGGCAGGGGGTTCCAATTGTGATGCGCGTAAACATAAACGCCACCGACAAATAGTGCCGCCACGATCAATAAGATCGAAACTATTCGAACGATCTTTCCTAACATTCTCGAATACCTCTGTGTTCTCCGTGATCTCGAGCGAAGCGGGCGGTGATCTTACTTTTCGAACTCTTCGATCGGCGGACAGGAGCAGAACAAATTCCGGTCGCCGTAAACGTTGTCGATCCGCGCGACGGCCGGCCAGAATTTGTGATCGCGCGTCCACGGCGCAGGAAACGCTGCTTGTTCGCGCGAGTAGGGGCGGTCCCATTTGTCGGAAGCGATTTGTCGCGCGCTATGCGGCGCGTTCTTAAGTAAATTATTTTGCCGGTCGGCCTTTCCATTCGCGATCGCGTCGATCTCTTGGCGAATTGAAATCATCGCGTCGCAAAAGCGATCAAGCTCGTCCTTCGATTCGCTCTCGGTCGGCTCGATCATCATTGTCCCGGCGACTGGCCAGGAAACTGTCGGCGCGTGGAATCCGTAATCCATCAAACGTTTCGCCACGTCTTCGACTTCAATGCCGACCGATTTCCATTGGCGAAGATCGACAATGCTTTCGTGCGCGACGAGTCCGCGTTTGCCTTTGAACAAGATCGGGAAATGCGGATCGAGACGCTTCGCGATGTAGTTTGCGTTTAGAATCGCCATTTGACTAGCGCGCTTGAGGCCGCGCGCGCCCATCATGCGGATATACATCCACGAAATCGTCAGAATGCTCGCGCTGCCATAAGGCGCTTGTGCAACAGGACCGACAGAAAAGTCTTTAGTTGATTGTTGATAGTTGAGAGAGGGAAATCCTGGCAGAAACGGAACGAGATGTTTCGCGACGCCGATCGGTCCGACGCCCGGACCCCCGCCGCCGTGCGGAATGCAAAACGTTTTGTGCAGATTCAAATGGCAAACGTCCGCGCCGTAATCACCCGGCCGGCAAAGTCCGCATTGTGCGTTCATGTTTGCCCCGTCCATGTAAACCTGTCCGCCATGCGCATGCACGATCTCGCAAATTTCGCGGATCGTCGGCTCGAAAACGCCGTGCGTGCT
>Ga0126379_10001020_pt1 | contig 16557 bp, 10 predicted proteins | sample PanSoiMetPlot_24_FD_92640 | JGI IMG/M metagenome (GOLD analysis project Ga0126379, IMG submission 92640) | Tropical forest soil microbial communities from Panama - MetaG Plot_24 | ecosystem: Environmental > Terrestrial > Soil > Tropical forest > Bulk soil | place: Panama | collected 2016-02-17 | reverse complement strand
CGTAAAATCTCCTTTGAGTACAAGCACTTAGGTTTGGAACTCACTGGCCAGCTTTGGCATCTCACTTGTAGTGACTCAGGTTAGGTGCAGCTCTAGGGCTGCACCGATGATTCTGAGGCCTGCGGGGCGTCAAAGCAGGCTGGCGTGGCCGATCAGCCCGCTGGAAAGACGCAATTGAATTCAGAAACTCGATACGCCCGTCGGGCGTGCGCGAGTCGGAGCTTGGTGCTCCGCCCACTTCGGAGGAAAATAGAAAAATGAACAACCGCGCACTCTTGATCCTGGTGCTGGCTGGCGCAGTCGCCGTGCCTGTCCTCGCCCAGCAGAATGACACTAGCTCTCAATCCGGCTCATCTTCTTCGCAGCAGCCGGCCGCTACCCAGTCGCAGCCTGCTGATCAGCAGACCGCCCAGCCTACTACGAACCAGCAGACTGCCGCGCCTGCCGACCAGAATGCCGCCGCCGCCCCCGCTCAGGCTGGCGCCAGCGGCAAAGCGCCTCTCGAGCCGCAGACCCACGAAGGATTCTGGGGAAAGCTGAATCCGTTCGCCCGCAAGAAGTACGTACAAAAGCAGACCCAGCCGATCCGCGACCGGGTCAACGAACTGGATGAGCTCACGGCCAACAACAGCAAGACGATCAAGGATGTCGATTCCCGTGCCCAGCAAGGCATCCAGCTGGCCTCGAACAAGGCTAACGAAGCCGACCAGCATGCGGTAGACGCTGGCAACCGCGCCACCCAGGCTCAGCAGACCGCGCAGCAGGCGCATACCCGTCTGCAGACGGTCGAGCAGGTGGTTACCAACATTGACCAATACAAGGCGACCACGCAGACCGAAATCCGTTTCCGCCCCGGCCAAACAGTCCTCAGCAAGAAAGCCAAAGAAGCTCTCGACGACATGGCTGGTAATCTGAAAGGGCAGCGCGGCTACATCGTCGAGGTGCAGGGCTTCTCGTCCGGACACGGGCAAGGCGCTATTCAGACCTCGCAGAAGATGGCAGATTCGGTGGTTCGCTATCTTGTCCTGAACCATGATGTCCCGGTCTACCGGATTTATGTGGTCGGCATGGGCAATGCTCCGATTGCTCCCGCGAGCGATACCGGCGAAAAGCCAAAACGCATCAGCGGTGGCCGTGTCGAAGTCAGCCTCTTGAAGAATGATCTCGAGCAACTCTCCAGCTCGCAGACTGGTGCCCCGGCGGGCACGCCGCAGCAGCAATAGTTCTTGAAATGGGACTCTCATGGGAGTCCATCCTCCCCCCAAAAGCCCCTCGGTCTTCGAGGGGCTTTTTCTTTGAATCTTTACGTGGCTTTTTTCTCTGAAGAAATTGTGACTTGATTTGGTCTTCGAGCATTTCCCTAGCTTAACCCTTACTGCCGGTTTGCCAGCCATTAGGTCCGAATCACTCACGGGAGCTATGTCCTAGTAACCTGCTTACCTGCTTATTCACATTGACTTGCAACCTGGGACAGGCTAACTTTCGGCTCATCTCCAAGGACAGATTGCTTGGTGCGCAAACTACTGCTTGCCGATGACAGCGTTACTGCCCAGAACATGGGGCGGAAGATCCTCACCGACGCCGGTTACGAGGTGGTTACGGTTAATAATGGCTCGGCCGCCTTGCAGCAAATTGCCGAATCGAAGCCGACGGTCGTTGTCCTCGACGTATACATGCCGGGCTACAGCGGATTGGAAGTCTGCGCCCGCATCAAAGAGGGTCGCGATACATCGGCGATTCCAGTCCTTCTCACTGTTGGAAAGCTGGAACCATTTCGGCAGGAGGAAGCCCGCAAGGTTCACGCCGACGCATTCATCATTAAGCCCTTCGAGGCCTCCGAATTACTCGCAGCTCTGGGTAAGCTGGAGTCGAAAACCGGCTCGATGGTGGAGGAGAAGACCGCAGGTCAAGCAAAGAATTCGGCAGAGTCCAAAGCCAAAAAACATGTCGCACCGACTATGGCCCGCTACGAGAGAGAGGCAGCGGACGGCACCCCGCGATTTGGCGATCAGCTGTCGGGTTGGAAAGCTCGCCTGAGCGTGCCTTCATTGGGATCCAAGCGGGAGCACGCCGAGGAGGAGCCGAAGGCGGCAATCTCCCCTCGCCAGTTCGATTGGGACTCGAGCGACAGTCCAGCAATTTCCGTGACTCCAGAGTCTCCTGCTTTGGAATCCTCGAATTCTCTCGGGAGAAGTCTTGACGATGTGACTCCGGATACCGTTGCCGCCATTGCCACCGGGGCTGCGGCTGTCGGCGATAGGAATGGCCAGCCGGATCTCGAGCGGCCTTCCGAGTCCCTGTCGCACCATCGAGAACCAATCACCTTCGCGGGCGAATCCGCACCAGCCCAGCACGAAACCGCTTGTCCCGGAGCGGAGGCGGTTTCGGCGCGAGTGGATGGCGTGTTCACGTCGTTTGCTTCGTCTAGCCCGGCTGAGGCGTGCACGGCGATTTCGCTTGCAGCTAATACTACCGCCGCCGTGATCGCGGCTGGCGATTCGGTCCCGATGGCGGTGGGGGCGCGTTGGGTGGCGGAGGAGATCCCTGTTGAGCCTGCCGAATCAGCGCTGGTGCTGGAGCGGGAGATGCAGAATGCGTTCGCCGCATTTGCGGCGGCCGGGCTTGCCGGCTCGTATGAGCCAGGTCTTTTAAACAAGAACAATGAACTGGCATCCGCCAGCATCGCGCCGCCTGCAATCGGAGCGCCGACGCCATCTGCCGAATCAGCCTCGACCGGCAGCGGACTGGAACCTGATGCCGAAACACTCCGAGCTGAGCAATCAGCTTCAACCGCCGGAGCAGAATCATCTTCGTCCCAGATTTCAAGACCGCCAGTCGCACCCTTCGCTTTCGTAGGCGCAGCGAATGTGGCATTCGGCGAGCCACATCCGTTGGGAACAGCGAAAATTGTGCAGGCGGCGGCGCCGAAATCGGGGCGACCAGTGAAATCAACGTTAGAAGGTGCTCCGAGCGTCGGTCACCCTCGAGAGATGGCCGCGTCACAGGATGGCTGGCGCGACCTCCATGAGCGCGAGTCGAACTCGCCGAATTCAGGCGGCACGGGCAACGACCGTTGCTTCGATGATTGCAACTCCGGCACCGAGTCCGCCAATACTCGCGAACTTGAGAACAATCTCGATTCGGCCGCCATGGCAGCCGCTGCTCCAGGCGATTCCTCCGCTTCCTCTTTCTCTGATGCGGGTCTCTCTAGCATCGTCGACAATATGCTAGCTGAACTCAAACCCAAGCTCCTGGCCGAGCTAGCGAAGAAACTGGAAAAGAGGTAGCAACTAGCTCTCAGCGTTTCCGATATCGCGAAAGGCGCAGCTTGGAATGCTCATCCATACCGGGGTTGGGAGGAAAAGACTGCCCCTGGGGAAAGCTCCCCCCAAGCTGGCGCCCAACGTATTGTTCCGCGGACCGGCTCGGTAGTCCCCTTTAGTTTTGTGCTTCGAAGCCCGCATGACGAGAATTTTTTCGCCCTCGCCTGTCAATTCCACCAATACCGAATGTCCTCTTAGACGCTTATTCTTGGCAGGTGTGGAGTTTCCTTATCGCAACCGCGACGATCGCTAATGCCAGGGGCACACGATGCCAAAAATGTAAGTGGCGAGTAATCGAACGTACTCGGAACGGTTGGACGGCCGTGGCAACTGGATCTCACAGGGCGCACACTTGGATAACCGTCGGTTTGCTGCTCCTCGTTTGGGTGCTCTGCTTCGGAGAAAGCCAAAGGGTTGCGGCTCAGTCTATGCCAGCATGCCAGGAGCCAGTTAAGCTCTCATTGCCGCTGATACCCTTTGTCAGATCGAAGGCAATGGCTGGCGACAAAAATGCCGCGTGCCTGTTGGGCATTGCCTACCATCATGGCTTCGGGGTCGACAAAAGTGATCTTCTATCAGCCAAATGGCTGCTCAAGGCCGCCGAAGCTGGTATTGCGCTTGCTCAAAACCAGTTGGGATATCTCTATCAGCACGGTAGTGGAGTTCCTCAGAGTTACTCAGATGCCACCAAGTGGTATCGCGCGGGCGCCTCTCAAGGCCTGGCTGTGGCCGAGAACAATCTAGGTTACTTGTATTTCACCGGGCGCGGAGTAGAGGCGCAGAGCTTTCAAGAAGCAGTGAATTGGTTTCGCAAGGCGGCAGAACAAGGCCTGCCCACCGCCGAAGTTAATATCGCCAATATGTATCAGATGGGCAAAGGAGTCTCTCGCGACTATGCGCAGGCGGTTCAGTGGTACCAGAAAGCTGCCGACCAGGGTGATCCCACCGCTGCCACGAAATTAGGGTTAATGTACATGCGCGGCGAAGGAGTTGCGCGCGACTTTACCCGAGCTGTCAACTTTTTTCAGAGGGGCGCCAGCCGAGGCGATCTCTCTGCGGAAACTTGCCTGGGATATATGTATTCCAGAGGATATGGAGTACGGCGAGACTACGCCAGTGCTTACAAGTGGACGCGAGCTGCAGCGGAAAAAGGAGTTCCGGCCGCAGAACAGAACCTAGCCTACCTCTATGATGAGGGTCTGGGCATAAAACGTGACTTAGGGGAGGCCTTCAAGTGGTACTATGCCGCAGCCTTGCAAGGGGTAGCCGAGTCGCAGAACACACTAGGCTATTACCTGGCAACTGGTTTGGCCGGGTCCCGCGACTATTGGCAAGCCGCCACGTGGTACCGTAAAGCTGCCGAGCAAGGCCACTCCGCGGCGCAGGCAAATCTTGGGGCGCTCTATGCCAGCGGCCGGGGAGTGCGGCTCGATTATATACAGGCTTATGTTTGGTTCAGACTGTCCACAGAATCGGGTAGCCACGAGGCTGCCAAAGCCCTTAAAGAATTGAGCAGCATAATGACGCCGGATCAGTTGCGAGATGCGAAAATCTACTCGGCACTCCAGCCTGTAGGCATACCCACCTTCCTGGCAACTACTCCTGACAGATAAGATTTCGACATTCGGTTCGCACACCTTCACATTTTGCCGGTTGGTGGGTCTGCCCGCGCAGGGCGGCGCGAGCGCAGGCGAGCCGCGTTTCACCTTTCCAAGAGTTTCGCCTGAACGCAATCGAGTAACTGACGTTGTCAACCGCTCGAATGTCGTTGAAGCGAGTGGGCGAATTTCTGAATTTCTAACATCCCCATGGTTGAAGATGGCACGTCCAGAATTCCGAGTCCATGGTCACACAAAAACAAGTCTTCTGACTCGGCGAACAAAGACGCAGCAGTCGTCTAGCACATCTCAGTGCCTGCCCGCCTTCCTTCACAGACTCCCGATTGAGCCTCACATTGGTACCTCAAATGGACCCATAAATGAAGCTTGTTGCAAATCCATTTATTGTCTATAAAAGATCTGGCGGTCAGCTGTTCCGAACCTGTACCGCTTTATATGTCGCGTCTATAAGGTGGGCCAATGCGGTCGTTAGAAATCCGCCGCGTAGATTTTCTCACCATTTACAGCAGCAACTTGGCCGCTTCCAGGAAATTCTACGTGGAACTTCTCGAGTTTCCCTTAACGCGCGAGGTTTCGAACGAATTTTTCCAGATCGACATCGCCGGAGTACCAATTTGCATCGATTTAAATGAGGGACAACCAAGACAAAACAACATTGGACTCGAAGTTGCTGATCTGGCCGCTACGGCGGCTGTTCTGCGGAATAAAGGCTTGGCTGTGCGCTCCGGCCGCAATCCAGCATTGATGGAAGAATGGGTAGGAGTGAAGGATCCTGACGGGAATGAAATCATTTTTCTAACTCGCAAATCCGTCGGCAAAGTGGAAGAATAATGCGACTGCATCATAACAAGTTCTCATGGTGACGATGCGTCGCGGCCCCAGGCCAGACTCGAGCCAATTAGCTCAAAATCGGGGCTGTCACACCAAAGATGATCAAAGCTGTTCGAACCATACGCTCTGAACTCCATAATCCGCCCTCAGAAACTCGGGTACCCCGAGTAGGCACCACTGGTCGACCTGTTACTAACTGACAGGAGTAAATGAAGGCCCTTCCATTAAGAAATTGAGAGGTTGATCGTCTTTAGCATAACCTTTTTTCCGGTATCATTTCGATTTCCGCCCTGCTAACTTCACTACCCTCAACCGACCTTCCTGTACAAGATACAGGACAAGCTCCAACGGGGGCTAATCCGCGAGCTTGCTGGGCAAATCGAAGTAAAGTTATCAGCCCACCAACAGAACAGCGTACTCAGGAAATCCGGAATCGACACTTACTCGGCGTCGTGCTACTCACCGCACATGCCCGCGGGTCGCTGTCTAGGACGATCCGGCTCCGCCAGACAAAACTACTTGCGCATTCGACCAAACAAAACTTTTACATTATGTTGACAATCGATACTGCAACCCACTCGCCTTCAGGCACTCTCTACAGACGTCGCGAATTGCACGACTATGAAGCCTCAAGTTCCGGCCACGAGGACCCGGCATAACAACTTGGTTCTTCATTGAAACCAGAAATTGGCGGGGCCGATCCAAGCGTAACTTAGCACGCGCGAAAGCGTGTCCCATTCCTGCCTTAGCAAAGGCATTAGGAGAGCACTATGTCCCGACCGAGAGTTCGAACAGCTTTGTTCGTAACTGGCACGGTCTTACTGATCGTAGCCATATTTGGCGTTAGTCGTTCAGCAACGAGCAGTGCGCATAGCCCCAGACAGAACCCGGTAGCACAGAATGCAGTCAACAAAGTGTTGCAAGGAGAGCAGGCCTTCCGCTTCGACACGTTTGGCGACCAGTCTTTCTGGGGTGACACGCTCAAGCTTCACCAAGCGATTGAAGGGGCTGGACTGGGCGGAGTTGGCCCAGGAGTAAGCCCAAAAACCGCCTTGGCGGTTGGCCTCAAGGTAGACATCGACACGCTGCCCAGCAATTTAGTGCAGCAAATCGAAAAAGGGCTAGTCAATCTCAACGATCCCGCGGTTACGCTTGCGCTTCTAAAGCTGAACGCGGTTGTCGGACTCACCGGAGTTTTTAACTCTTCCGGCACGTTAAGTTCGATTGGCATTCAGTGCGCCCTCTGTCACTCAACCGTCGACAACTCCGTGCCTGCGCTCTGTGCCGGCCAAATCACACCGAATCCCGGAACAGGCTGTATCGGTCATCGCTTAGACGGCTGGCCGAACCGGGATCTAAACGTCGGAGGAATCGTTGCTCTCGCTCCCGACCTCAGTGCGATTGCCAATCTGCTGAACACGAGTCAAAGCACGGTAAGAACCGTACTAAACAGCTGGGGTCCAGGCAAGTTTGATGCCGAGCTGCTCCTGGATGGAAAAGCCTTCAACCCGCAGCAAATCACGGACGGTGTGGTCACAGGCACAAATGTGTCCGGCGCCTCGCTAATCCCTCCAGCGTTTGGGCTGGGAGGAGTGAACCTCCATACCTGGATCGGGTGGGGTTCCGTACCCCACTGGAACGCCTTCGTGGCAAACCTCGAGATGCACGGAATTGGTAGATTTTTTGATCCCCGCCTGAATAATCGTGCGCAGTTCCCGATTGCAGCAGCGCACGGCTTCGGGGACCTGCCCCACATCAATCCCGATAATGACCTCATCACTTCCAAACTTGCCGCCCTGCAACTTTATCAACTCTCGATTCCTTCACCGAACTCGACGATAGCGTTTGACCAAGCGGCTGCGGTGCGAGGGGATGGACTGTTCAGCGGTAAGGCAGGATGCAACAACTGTCATGCCGAGCCACTCTGGACCGAGCCGGGCTGGAATTTGCATCAACCCAGCGACGTCTGCGTTGACAGCTTTCAGGCAGCTCGCGGCCCCGATATGCGCTATCGAACTTCACCGATTGGCGCTCTCTCCACGCACTTTAAAGGTGGTTTCTATCACGACGGTCGCTTTGCCGACTTGAATGCCGTGGTCGACCACTACAACACCTGCATGAGCCTGGGTCTCACAGATGGCGAGAAGAGTGACCTGATCCAATATCTGTTGAGCCTGAAATTTTAACTGCGAACCGAATATGTCGAAGAAAGAGAGGATGATATGACCCGTTTGCGATCTGTATCGCGGTCCTTAATGAACATTCTCGGGTTCGGGCTTGCCGTTTGCGCAAGCATTACGCTCGTTTGTGGCAGCCTTTCGGCGCAGCTTGGTCCTAATCAGACCAACGGCTTTGGCAACAATCGACTGATTACCTTCACTTACCTACAGAATTTCGACTGTGTCGATCAGCCGACTTTAGACCTCGATTTCAACGGAATACTGGCGCAGTCCGATCCCAATGAAATGCAGACACCAATTTGTCAGCCCGTTACGGAACCAACCGAGGACCCAACCGGCGGAAACATCAAGCACACGGCGCACCTCTATGTGTTCCTTCCGATGTTCTCCGTCGACAATGACCAAAATCCAAACGACGCGATGCCATGCCCGAATGGTGGCCGACCTGGGGAACTCTGCGGCCCAATGTTGGGAGCTGCACTGATCAAGTTTTTCGGCTTTGTGCCCGAGGCCTGGAAAACGCATCCCGCGGTCGCAACTCAGTGCCCTGATCCGAATCACCCGGTGCCCGGTACCTGTACCATGCACGCTTCGTCCGTCGACTTATCCGTGACACTGTCTGCGCTCGGGAAGACTGGCCCGCCGACAGGGCCGATATTTGTGCCCACGCCTAATCACGACCACGTCGTGGACAACAGTCGCGTGAACACCACGCCGATCTGGTGGGAAGTCAGGCCGGTCCTCATACTCCACCAGAGTGACTGGCCCGCTCCTGATGGAAGCAGTGGTATCACAAACGCGATGGCAATGGACGACGCGGAAGCAGCTGGTAGAGCAATCGAAGTTGGCTCGAACTTTTTCCTGTTTTTCAAATCCAGAATGAGTTCGATGAGCGCAATAAGTACAAGGTAAGAGCCCTGGTTTTCTTGAAGCCCTGGGTCCAGGAGCGCACAAAAAGGCCTCCTGGATCCGGGTTGGGAATACTGGTCCGGCGCCGGGGCCGAGCGTCCATCCGGCCCCGCTCCGGGGCACACCCTCAAATCCCAAGATCACAGGCACACTAGCGCAGCCACCCGTCAAAAGGAGAAAATTGCCTTCTGGCGTAAAGAATCCCGTCCAGCAGTCAGCCAGAGGACCGTATTTGACTCGTGGCCGCCAATGGTGTTGGGTTGATTATTGGCCAGCGTGTTGCTTGATCATCTGCTGTATTTGTCGTTTGACGGCATCCAGATTAAAGCTAGCCGGTTCCTGCATCGGTGGATATTCAACAGCAGATTGTGCTGCCTTGGCGACTACCTGTTGGACGACCACGAAACGCCAGAACTCGCGTGCATAGAAGTCATTTCCGTAGCCAAAGGCACCCGTATTGGTGGTCTCCCCACGGAGCGTCGAGGTGCGCTCGAAAGGATCTTGCCGAATGTTAGTAATCGATGGCATGTCAGTCGTGACCTTCTCTCCCGGCCAGCCGTAAGGCTGCTGGAGAAACTGAAACTTGAAGTCATCAAGGCGAATTGCGCCAAGCTGGGCACCACTGAAGTAGAAGAGTTCGTGGCGAGCAGAGGGTCCTTTACCCTCCAGCAGAGCTATTTGGCTGTAGCCGTCGAGGTGGTTTTTGTACGTGCGATCGCCAAGCTTTACACCCTTCAGGAGTTGATCGGTAATATCAGGATTTCCGGCAGCGGCTGCCAGAGTGGGTAACCAGTCGAGGCCGGAGAAGATGCCATTCTCAACCGATCCGGGTTTGACATGTCCGGGCCAACAAATGATCGCAGGCACGCGGAATCCACCTTCAAAACTGGTGCCCTTGGTACCTTTGAACGGTGTCATGCCGCCATCCGGCCAGGTGAACACCTCGGCCCCATTGTCGGTGGTAAAAATGATAATCGTATTCTCAGCCTCGCCGATGTCTTGTAGGTGTTTTAGAATCTCGCCGATACAGTCGTCCAACTGCGCCATGCCCGCCTCTTCCACGTTGTAGTTACTCGCGTAATTCATCATCGCCTGGTACTTGGGCGGGATGTAGGTGAAGACGTGCATGCGGGTGGTGTTGTGCCAGATGAAGAACGGTTTGCCGTCCTTCTTGGCCTGGTCCATGAAGCCGTTGGTGTGCTGGACCAGAACCTCGTCAAAGGTTTGCATGTCGTACTTGGCTGGACGACCCTTTTGCCAGTTCTGTTGGTCCGTCATGTTAGGGAATGGTGCCAGCGGGCCCTCGTCAACAATCTTCTGTTTTCCTACGGCACCCCAGCGGGGCTGGACGGTTGGGTCGTCGGTGTCGGTTGCCCAACAATGCGTCAGATTCCGCGGCCCGGTTTTGTCGATCCAGTCTTGCGGATAGTCGAACCAATAGGGGTCTGACATGGCGTCGAGGTGATAGAGGTAACCGAAGTACTCGTCAAACCCGTGTACGCAGGGCAAGAACTTGTTCTGATCGCCGAGATGGTTTTTCCCGAACTGAGCGGTCTCATAGCCCAGCGACTTTAAGACGGTGGCGAGCGTGACAGCCTGCGGCGGTATTCCTACGTCAGCCCCAGCCTGGCCGACGGTCGTCATACCCGTGCGGATGGGTAGCTCTCCGGTAATGAAATTGGCGCGCCCTGCCGTGCAGCTTGCCTCAGCGTAATAATCGGTAAAAATCATGCCGTTAGCGGCAAGCTTGTCGAGGTTCGGAGTTTTGCCTGACATAATTCCACGGTGGTAGGCGCCAACATTAAACCAGCCAACGTCGTCGCCCATGATCACCAGGATATTGGGTTTTTTCGTCGCATTAGGTTGCGCTTTCGCCGTTACACCGCTTGTAAGGAGGAAACTGCCGATGCTCAGTATTGCGACAGTTGCTTTTTGAAGAAGCGCTCTCATATTCATGCACTTATTCCCCGCCTTCATGCACTTATTACCTGCCGAAAAATTTCCCGAGTATCCTTCCTTCTAAGCGAATCACCACTACTACATAACTCGTAGAAATACCTGTTCTGTGTAGCGGAAAGTTACTGTTCGGCCGAGTTCGAACAGATTGACCAATGGGTCGATGTGCGGGGCCCAAGTGTAAACAGACCCAATTCTGCTCTTTCACCAGGGCCAGCTATCAGTTTCATTCCTCTCGCACGCGACTTCCAGGACAGATGGAAGAAATACTTTACTGTGGTGCAATGGGATCAGCGGGCATCTGGAAAAACATGCTCACCCGGACTGCGGCTACCAGCCGGAACTGTCACTTGCGACAGGTGTATGTTGGTTCAAGTTTGACAACAATCTTTTTGTACGTGCGTGGAATAGAGGCTTCTTCGTAAATTGTTGACCGATGCCCAGACACATGGACTCCCGCGAACCAATTTTTTGATCTCTGCGTTAACTCGATCAGGAACGCGCATCTGAGCGCCGCGTCTTCGATTTTGGGCCCCCGCTGTGTCTTCTTGTGGTCTTCACTGGCAGTTTCGACCAGTTACCGGCCCTCTGCTCGCATCGCGGTTTGCGTCTAATCACAGGGCAATCGAGATGGTCCCGAAGGCCACTACGAAGATCGCGTTGCTGATTTATATGGCCGCAGCCTTAGCAGTAATGTGTGCGGTGGCGGGCGCTCAGGACCTGGAGCCTCGTGCCTATTCGCCTGCCCCTGTAGGCACGAATTTTGTGATCTTCACCTATGCTCACTCGAGCGGCGATTTCCTGCCCGACCCAACGCTCCCCATTCAACACGCCAACGTTCAGTTCAACAACGTGGCCTTTGGCTATTACCATTCCTTCGGCCTGCTCGGACGCCAAACTACCGTCTCAGTGGGCCTGCCCTACGTCTGGGGTTCAGGGGACGCCCTGGTGAAGGGAGCTCAAACCCACATTAACCGCTCAGGTCTAGGCGACCCGGTATTGAGGATTTCCTATATCCTGTACGGCTCGCCGGCTTTGACCCCGGAAGACTTTAAAAAGCAGACTCACAAATCGATTGTCGGCGCGAGCGTACTCATCACGTCTCCCTTTGGGCAGTACGATCCCAAACTCCTGGTCAATTGCGGTGCCAACCGCTGGTCCTTCAGACCTCAAATTGGCTTTTCCCGGCAAGTCGATAAATGGACGTTCGACCTTTACTTGGGCGGGTACTTCTTTACCGAAAACTCAAACTTTTTCGGAGGGCACGTTCGCGACCAAGCTCCAATTGCCGCGACCCAAGTGCACCTCAGCTACACCTTCCGCCGTGGCATGTGGGCGGCCCTGGACGGCATCTATTACACCGGGGGCAGAACCACCATCAACGGAGTGCTGAACTCTGATCTGCAGCAGAACGTGCGTGTGGGGCTCACGTTCGCCGTGCCAATCGAGCGTGCTCAGTCTCTCAAGTTTCAATATACGCGAGGCGCGATCACCCGTGTCGGTGGCGACTTTACAACCCTAGCCCTTTCTTACCAATATCGATTCACGACTCGAAAGTGAAATCCATCATTCAGACAACGCGGCAAACGTGCGGATTTTTCCCGACTCTATAGCGACCCCCTCTTCGGTGGGAACGAATAGGAGGTAGGGCGATCTGAAGCTGGCCAAGCCAATAACCACCTGGTAAGTTCAGGCCGGACTCCCCACCCTGGGCGTGCGCGGTGCGTGTTAACTTCGCGCGGGGCCAACGCACTGGACCGGGCCCAAGCCCTTTTTCCCACCGCTTGGGAAACTGGGCGATCTACCAGTGATGACCTAGCGATTGTTTGGCACAATCATCATGATCGCCCGAGCCGCAGTCGAAAGAGTCCGATCGGTTATGCCGCTCGGAGTAGGCGTGCTACTGAACGAGCTAGGCGGTGCAGCGTTTTTCGGGCCCGCCCCTCTTCAATCGGTTTGAGGGCGCTGCGGGCTTGGTTTGCAGCGGCCGGGCCACAACGCCGTGTGTGCTAAGGAGCCGATTCCGGCCAGTGGAGGGCCTTCGCGAGATTGGTCAGTGGTTTGGGCGGTTCGACCTAGCAATCTGGAGATTGACGCATCGCATTCGTTGTGGGCGAACATAAACCTCGGACCGGAAGGCTAGGGCAAATACCGAACTTATTTATCTTCTATCCGTCAACTCCGATTTGCGGGATAAGGTCATCTGCGAACAATCCGCGCCATGCGCTCTGATTTGAAACGTTTAGCGCGGCAAACTCGACTGGGCCTGGTCGTGTTGAGCTGGCTCGAGAACAATAGCCGCTGACGGAATGGCCTCGACCACACCGACTAGGCTTTGGCGGTGAACAAGAAGTATCCGACTGTGGCAAAGAGCTTGCCGTCATGAAAGAGTGCCTCAATTCCTGAGGTCCAGTCACGCAGTTCCGACTCGGAAATTAGGCCGTCGCCCGCGGCGGAATGACCGCATTGTGCGAAGTAACTGGCTGCCAAGTCCGGCGCGAAGACAAGAACGCGGGTCGCAACTTGAATATCGTTGAACCCAACGGACTCGAGAATTGCGTGAAGCTGACCGGGTAACCAACCGTGGACAACGTTGGTGTCCGCTTCATGTCCCATTACACGCCGCACCAGCGATCGATTCTTTAGGTTAAGCGTCGAGGTGCTGATGTCCGGCTCGATGCTGGCGATGTGGCCTCCGGGACAAAGAACCCGTCGCACCTCGGAAACAGCTTGTCGCAGGTCGGGAACATAGACGAGCAAGCGCTCCGCCCAGACCGTCCCAAACGAGCGGTCCGGGTAAGGCAACGCCTCAACACGCGCCTGCTCGAAAGCGATATTCGCCCGCTCTGCTTCGGCTCGGCGTTGAGCCTCGGCCAGGAAATCAGAACTCAGGTCGCATCCCGAAACAAAACCACCAGGACTTGCCAAGCGAGCCAAGCGCAACGTTTCCAGGCCGAAGCCACATCCCACGTCGAGGACGCGGGCCGCGGGGCCGATGCCAGTGCGCTCGCGCCCCAGTGCCTTGAGCTCCTGCAATTGCGCGATCTGATCGAACTTCTCTAAGGCGGAAATGTAGGCCGCCGATTCGCTTCCGTGTGAGGCAAGCGTGAAGTCTTTAAGAGAAATACCCCCACGGTGAGGCTGATCGGACATGCGGATCCTCTTTGCGCCCCTCGGCCGGATGGGTTAGGAGTGATTCAACCGCACGCCGGCAACTCGGCGCGCTTCCAAACCGGAGACAGAGTCATGATCTCATGCGTGCGAGAATGAAAAAAGACTTGAGCGGATTTCTTATGAATGTATCCAATTGCACTCTCGTATGGCGGTAATCATGTGAGGACATCGCGCCCATACAACTCGCGGTATTGTCAGAAGTCTCTTTGATATATCGCCACGCAATGGTTAACTGCTAGGAGAGAGCAGCGGGTTGGCCAACTGTCAGTTATGCCAGCAAGAGGGAAGCCGCTTCATGGCGGCTCTCGGTTACGGGATTGGCATTGCTTTCTTCGCAGCTGCAAACGGCTCCAAGCAACCGCCAATCACTCCTCTCGCGTCCTAGGCGGGCGGACGTGAGCAGTTAGTCGTGACGTGCAGTACAGGAACCTCGGAAAGTGCCGTCTTTGCCAAAGCTTCGGCCCGAAACGCTTAAGTCCATTCTCGACAGTGTAGGTGTGGCAATTGCCGTCGTTGACTATGGGGGAAGATGGGTCTTCAGTAATCAGGCTGCAATCGACATGTTGGGAGCGACTGAGCACCTCTCTTTTACAGAGTGGCGCCGCGATCACAAATTCTACGACAGCCAGGGACGAGAACTTCCCGCCGCACAGGCCCCCCTCCTACGTGCTCTCGCGGGCGAGGAGATTAAGCCGGGCGAGGTCCGCGTGACTCTACCGGATGGACGCAGCAAGTGGCTTCATGCAGCCGCGCAGCCGTTTTCCGTCCTGGGCCTCACCGGAGTGTTCGTCATCGTTACGGATGAGACCGAGCAGGTGGAACTGCGGAAGGCGCTGGAACAAGCCCAGCACATGGAAGTGCTTGGGATTTTGGCGGGAGGGCTGGTCCACGACTTCAACAACATCCTTTCAGTACTGTCGGGAAATATCACTCTCGCCCTCAATGATGAAAGCGTCTCGCAAATCCGCGCTCGCTTGCAGCAGATGGAGGCGGCACTCGACAAGGGCGCCGCACTGGTGACGCGATTGATGCAGTACCGCCTCAAGCAGGACACCCAGCTTGAGTCTGTACAAATCAATGAAGTGGTGAATGCCGCGCTGGAGTTGGCGCGGCCGCTCCTCAAGGGTCGCGTGCGCGTCAAGTCTGAGCTGTCGCATCGCCTGCCTGTCGTGCAGGCCGATTTCTCGAAACTTGAGCAAGTGTTCCTCAACCTCATTCTCAATGCCTTGGATGCCATGCCCGAAGGAGGAGAACTCGAGCTTCGCACTGAACTTGTATCCAGCAATGGAGTGCCGGAAGGACAGAATAAGGAGCAGAACCGGTTCGTCCGGATTACTGTCGCCGATACCGGGATCGGGATTCCTGAACACCTTCAAGTTAGTATCTTCGATCCCTTTTTTACGACCAAGCCGGGAGGCAAGGCGGTAGGCTTGGGTTTATCGAGCGCACAAACGATCGTGCGCGAGCACAACGGTCACATCAACGTGCAGAGCGCACCTGGGGCGGGAACGAAGTTCAGTATCTATCTCCCGGTGCAACCGTAATACTGGTGTCACAAAATTTCTAACAACGTCGGCGTTGTCAAGCGGGAAAATAACAAACACTTCTCCCCTTACGAGCGCCAGTTCGATGCCCAACTCACGCTCTCTGCGGTTTGACGAGCAGGTGTATGGCGACGACAGGTGGGGAACCCACAATGGACGTCAAGCTAACATCAATACACACCGCTGTAGAAACCAGAATGACGCAACTGAACCGATAGCATAGGGTGGGATACGCCTCACAGGTATGGGCCAGGTAATCTCAAGAGTTCGCAGTGACTGGATAAATATTGCTTCTGCACTGGTTGAGTTTGACGGCGGAGCAATCAGAGGGTGGATTTTCCCCTACGTAGAGGGTTCCTGTCAGGCAAGCTGGTTGCGTGACACATCCCATGACGAATGGGGCCGCGCGTGCTGCCGTTGCTTCTTAATCTTCTTTTCGCGAGCTCCGGGGAGAATCGGCACCAGCCCTGGCCATCAGAACAGCTGCCCCAGGCGCGTCACGCTTCGGCCCGGGCTCAATATAAAGGATCGGCGGCGCATGAACAAAATTGAACGGTAGCATCAAGGCGATGACATGAGCATGGTTGACTTTGTGTGTACAGAGTACAAGGAGGCCAGAAATTGGATGGAGACTGCCTGGCAATATGTCTTATGCCTGGCTCAAATCCCGCTTGGACCAACTATCGGCCGATGATGACAATTCCCGTTTCTTCTCCTGCCATGCTCGGGCGCGCGAAGGGGTTCTCGAAACCTTATGATTTCCTGATCGCACTGGCGAAGAATACCGCATCATAGTCGGCGATTGCCCTTCGGCGGTTTGACCCCCATTTCCGCACGCCTGTAATATCAAGGTTCACCAGCGTTCAGCCTATCGTCGCGTCTCCGGAACAACTTGCGTCCCGAAACGATAGCGACTCGACGCTAATCGCTGGAAGCGAATTGCAGTTGTCAATTTCCGACCCTTATGCCTCGCGAATTGTCCAAAGCGTACGAGTCGGCCGCCATCGAGAAGCGATGGGCG
>Ga0126379_10001018_pt1 | contig 16568 bp, 17 predicted proteins | sample PanSoiMetPlot_24_FD_92640 | JGI IMG/M metagenome (GOLD analysis project Ga0126379, IMG submission 92640) | Tropical forest soil microbial communities from Panama - MetaG Plot_24 | ecosystem: Environmental > Terrestrial > Soil > Tropical forest > Bulk soil | place: Panama | collected 2016-02-17 | reverse complement strand
CAGCGATCTCCCTCAACCGCTCAATCTCTTGCGGGTTGAATCCTCTCGTCGCCTCGCTGACGCGTACCGCGATCATGCGGTCGAGCTCTTCGTTCGTCGCGTGCACGCTTCCAGCGACGTTCACCGCTACTCCGACTTGCACACCGCTAGTCGACTGGAGCTCACCTCGTAAGCGGGCGAGAAGCTCGACGCAGTTACGCGCCTCGCGCAGAGCCCCCGTTGCGGCAACCCAGTCGCGCTCGATTCGAGCGTCGGCGACGATGCGTTCAGCGAGCCGAAGGGACCTCCCCGAGCAAACCCTGTTCGTGATGGGCAGCGCGGAGTAGCCCTCGGAGCATAGCACGGATGCGTCTGCTGAAAAGGCGCATCTGGGTGAATAACGCAACAGCGTTTGTGCGCAATTGCGTGCACACAAGTAAAGCATTATGCTCCACACTTGGCACAACAACCTTACTGGGAGCGATGATGGAATTAACCTGGGTCGATACCTACTATGAAGCCCTCGAATTCTTCTACTGGGAGCCGCAGCATTTTCGAGTCCAAACCCCTGCAACCGCGGAAGCCGAGAAGCTCGCCAAGATAGCTAAGCGTGCAAGCAGGATAACTCAGGTGCGAAGCCATCTTCGAAAGATGGAGGTCACACTTAATCACAACCTGTTGCAGTTCTTTCATCTCGCACCTGACAATCTGCGCACTCGCCTGTTCGCCGAGTTTTTCGGAAGATCGTTTGAATCCACATTCGAAACGCACGGCCGCAATTTCGACGAGATATTCAACATCGACGCTGTGCAGCCAGATGTGTTGTTTACGTCTGAGACAGACGTTGTCTCCATAGAGATGAAAATCGGTTCGAAATGCACGGTTGAACAGATTCTAAAGTACGCGTTGCTGGGTCTGGCGGTGGAAATCAAGCGAGGCAAGCAACCGCCACTATTTGATTTTGCTTGGATCGGGGAGCTTGGCGGCACAGTTCCGAGAGAAGTTCGCAACTGTTATTGACCTTAAGGCGAAAGTTGAAGGCATTGACCTTGTTGGGTTCTTGCGCAACAAACCAGCAGATTTCCGAAAACTCCAGGAGCGGTTAACCCAAAATTGTCCATGCTATCCAAGTCCGGTTCTGCAGCTACAGTCGCCTATCGGACTTGCTTAACAGCAGCGCTCCGCCCCAGGCGGATCAGTCGGATGGTGCGCAAGTGTATCGCAAGCTTATCTCTGGTCTAGTTAAGGAGTTGGAACTGAGGAAGTTGGATGATCGTCATTGCTAAAGAGACACGCCAATTCGACGTGCGGTTGCCGAGCTTGTTCTGGCGCGACATACGGCGAATTCATAACACAGCTGCTCAGTGCATCAGCCCGTCTTTTGTCTAAACCCTATGCCCAGAAACGCTGTGGTAATCCAAGGATTGGCACTGAGGAATCGGATACACATGCGATAGGCTCTTCGTCAGCTCTTCTGGGGTGATACGGAATGCGATCACCGCGAACAGCTACGACCTGCTAGTCTCAGCGAAAGCGCGCAATCTCCTGAGGATCGAATCCTCCCGTCGCTTCGCTCCCGCGCACGGCGATCATGCGATCGAGCTCGCCACCTGGGATCGAGAGATTTTTCAAATCGTGACAGGGAGGCGCGTATACTTCCGTTGCTGAGACTGTCACGTCGGCGTAAAAGGGAGAGAAATGCGGGTCCTGTCGAACATCACTGAACGCGGCTTCGAGGCGAGAGCCATTAGTGGCACCCATACCATCCTAATTGCCCTCAACTGTCCCGATGAGGTTCGAAGAGAGCTCAAAGGTTTCGCCTTCGAACGCGAGGTGCTTGGCGGCAGCAACGGACCAAAATTCCTGCGCTCGCAAAAGGTTTTCAAATCGGTCGTGCCGGATCCCAAGAATGCGCACGACCAAAATGACCCAACTAAGCCGCAGGCGTTCTATACCGACAAATTCCCCGTTCAGAGCTTCCTCTGGGGCGATTACTCGGCATCGCCCGACACGAGCTACCGTTTCCGCATCCAGCCGATGTACGGCAATCCGGGCGCGCTCACCACTGATCCGAAGGACGAGATCAAGGTTGAGGTCACCACAGAAAGGGAATGGGAAGCGGGCGAAACCCATGGCGTTTGGTTCAACCGCGGCGCGATCGCGAGCCAAAAATTCTCCGAAGAGTTCGGAAACAAACCACCGCAGAACATCAATGATCCGAAAGATCCGACGGTCGCATGGTTATCACGTGGGTTGTTAGAGGCCTGTCTCACTTACATCAACGAGACGAAGTCAGGTGACGCCTTGCGTGTCGCCGCTTACGAGTTCACGTACCCACCGATCCTCGATGCACTGAAAGCCCTAATCGACAAAGGCATTGACGTGCAGATCGTCTACCACGACACGACCGATGCCGATGGCACGCCAAATGAAACCGCCATGAAGTCGGCGGGGTTGCCGATCAATGACCAGAAGGTTACTTATCGCCGCTCTAAAACCAAGATCCCGCACAATAAATTCATCGTGCGGCTGACAGGCGGAACGGATCCGGTCGAGGTTTGGACCGGCTCGACTAATTTCACCCCGTCCGGCTTCCTCGGTCAAACCAATGTGGGGCACCGCATCGCAGACGCCGAAGCCGCCAAGCAATATCTTGCATTCTGGGAACTGGTAAAGACCGACCCGGAGCTCAAGGACGCAAGGGCAGCACTTGCGACGCTCACCCCCAATCCCTCCGAGGTAATCGCAGAGAATTCGGTGGCGCGGCTGTTCTCACCCCGCGCGAAGTCCGAGATGCTTGGCTGGTACGGGCGGCGGATGCTCGATTCCGCTAACTCGGTTTGGTTTACCGCTGCCTTCGGAATTAGCAAAGAACTGGTCGAGCCTATCGCGAAGAAGCGCGATCAGATGCGCTTCGTGCTGATGGAAAAACCCGTACCGGACGCCCAGAAGAAGGCACTCACCGCCGACGTCAATCGAGTCATATTGTCGTACGGCGCCCCGCTCGGACAGATCTACCGGATGAAGAACGGTAAACCAACGGCGCGCATGCCTGTCAAAGAGTTTGAGTTAGACAAGTGGTTCTTTAAGGAGGAGCTCTACCGTCCAAAAAACGACGGCTTTGTGTTCTTCGTGCATACGAAGTTTCTGCTGATCGATCCATTGTCAGACGATCCCCTGGTCTGCTCGGGTTCCGCCAATTTCTCATCGGGTTCGTTGCTGCAGAACGACGAGAATATGTTGCTCATCCGTGGCAACACTCGCGTCGCCGACATCTACCTAACCGAGTTTGACCGTATCTTTCGCCATTTCTATTTCCGGAATATCGCTAATGAACTCGCCGCCGCTAAGACTAGTGGTGACGCCACGGCGATCTTTCTTGACGAAACCGATGCGTGGTCCGACAGCTATTTCAAGCCGGGAACGTTCAAGAGCAATCGAAGGCTCATGTTCTTCGACAAACCGACGACAACTTGGTTCGCCAATGCCGCGGAAGCTGGCGAGGGGAACGGGAGCCAGCCAGGCAAAAAGAAGTCGACTGTGAAGAAGAAGAGTGCCCCGAAGAAGAAGCCTGCTGCGAAAAAGAAGGCAACAAAGAATAAGGCAACCACGAAGAGGACTCCGGGAAAGAGAACAGCGAGTAAGAAATCTAAAAAGAAGGCGCCGAAGAAGGCAAGCAAGAAGGTCTCCAAGAAGAAGACCTCGAAAACCGCGAAGAAAAGAATTAAGAGACGATAGCGATAGCAATTGCCTCCGAAATCGAGCTGTGTACTGTCAATACCGAAGACTCGATCCTTGCTGAATCCTCGAACGCGAAGTCTCGCCAGAGTTTTGTTGGCCGAAAGGACAGCGATCCTGCTGCCATTCTTACGTTTCGCTTCGGCGATCAGGAGGGCAATGAGTGTTTTTCCGGCTCCGGTTGGGAGCTCAATCGCGACGTCTTCGGCCGCTTCGAAGGTCCCGTATTTATCAAGAATGTGTTTCCGCGCAGGGCGCAGCGTTTTGAACTTCGCCGACTGGAAAGAGGTAAGAAATGCTGAGTAATCGTCGATCAGAGCCATAACTGGATGAGTGAACTCTTCAGAGCGATGAGACCGCTTCAATTCTACAATCGCTTGCGGGCACGACGTACAGGGTCTAACCTTCCAAGCCCGGTCAGCAGAATTGGCATCACCAATTTTCAGATACGCAGGACGTTCGGGTCCCCTCGCCTGAGTGGCAGGATGGGCGATGTCGGACGCTCGCAAGGATTTCGTCCGAGATCTTATTTTGCAATGCAGGAAGCAGTTCGACCCCCCTCCCGGCACCAAACTAAACCTCATAAAATCAGTGTCTAACTAGTATGGGTTCACCCTCACGAGACACCGCAGAACAGTCGAAAACGGCTTCACTGTGCCCAGAATGTGCCCGTCCGATCTCTAGGTGCGGATTTTCTTTTGTCAAGTGATGCAAAACGATACGGTTGGGCGGTGGTTAATTAACAACATGAGCACAGGGTAAGGGTGAGGTGTGCCCGAAATCTGTCTGATCGCCTTTGAACCCACAGAGTTTCACGCCTTACAGTTTGATTAAAGGAAGTAGCAGAGCAAGCCGCACCGCTTCGGTTAATGCCTTTACACCTAATTCTTGATATCGATCACGCCACGAACTTGTATCCAAGGCCGGTAACTGTGAGAATAAATCGCGATTCCTTGGGGTCATCGCCCAGTTTTTGGCGAAGGCTGGCGACGTGGACATCCACTGTCCGAGTAAAAGTTTTGATGTTGTAACCCCACACCTCCTTCAGTATCTCGTTACGTGACAGTGTTGTTCCTCGATGCTCCAGAAAATATCGGAGAAGCTGAAACTCGCGGGCAGATAGCCTTACTCGCTGGCCGCCGCAAGTGACTTCGGTTCCGCGGACGTCCACGCGAAACGGACCCACCGGATAAACATCCTTGTGATTGACAGGCCTAATTGGTGCCCGTCGCAAAATTGCTTCGATCCGCGCCAGAAGCTCTATCACTTCGAAAGGTTTCGTCAGGTAGTCGTCGGCGCCAAGCTTGAGCCCAACGACCTTGTCGACAGTTTGTCCTCGTGCGGTCAGGATGAGAACTGGAGTGATCAATCCTGCCTGGCGCAGATCGCGGCAAACATCCAAGCCATTCTTCTTGGGCAGCATGATGTCGAGAATGATCAGATCGTATGCAGTTTCGGTTGCCCGGCGTAGACCGGTCTCCCCATCTTCCGCACACTCGATCTCGTAACTCTCGCTGCGCAGGCGATCGGTAAGCGTCATCCGCAGGTCCTGTTCATCTTCGATCAATAAGATTCTCTCGTGCATGTTTGGTGCTCACGCAGTATCGGTATGGACCGCGGTCGATTCATGCGCTGCTTCTACCTCAGCGCGGGGAGCGACCGGCAAGTGCAGTATGAACGTGCTTCCTTTCCCGGGCAGGCTGTAAACCGTGAGCTGCCCGTTCATGTCTTCGGCAATGCTCTTCGCCAACGGTAAACCGAGGCCGGTTCCATGGATTTGTGCAGCCTCTACGGAGGCGCAACGATAGAAAGGTTCGAAAATGTGATCGATCTCATCTCGGGCGATGCCGACTCCTCTGTCCTCGACGCTGATCTGGACTTCGGTGCCGTGGCCAACCACTACCAGAGACGCTCGCACCGCGAGCCAGCGCGCCTGGCCTCCGTACTTCACCGCGTTCGTGATCAGGTTTTGCAGGCATTGCGCAAGCGCGACGGCATCTCCTTCGATGGACGGAAGATCGGGTTGGATTTCCTTGTCCACCGTGAAAGCGGCCTCCTCGATCAGGCCGGCAGTCACTTCCAAAGACGATTCGACAACCTGCGCCACTTCGAGCCGTTGCATGTGGTAGTGGTGGCGGTGTTGCCGCGTCGCAGCGAACTGCAGCACCTGTTCGACGAGCTGAATCAAGTAACGTGCTTGCCCCTTGATTACCGCGCCATACCGTCTCATTTGTTGGTTGCTACTCACGACTCCGTCTTCAATGTTCTCCGCCGCCGACAAAATCACCGTGAGTGGTGTCCGCAACTCATGCGAAACCGCAGCCACAAAATCCATCTGAAGCTTAGCCAGACGCCGTGCGCGCTGGCTTGTGATGACAACGATTCCCATCGTGGCGGCCAACACAAGCAAAACTCCGAAGCTCATGGCCAGGTTACGACGGCGAATTGCCGCCACAGAGTCTTCGAGCGACCCATTCTTCTTTTGAACCACTAATTTCCAGTCACTACTGTCGCCGCTTAAATGCAGTGCTCCGAACCGCACTGGCCCAACTGCCATATGAAGCTGGCGACTGTTAGTTTCAACTGGATCTGCAGGCCCCGGTACATCTGGAGGCTTTGGAACAATAAGAACATGCATAGCCGGGCCTGGCGCAGGCATGGGTAGACCGGGAGGATTCAGCGTTGCGAAAATTTCAGAACCCACGCCAGCCGCAGTCATCGGTGGATCGAACAGGTTCATCGTTGCATCCGCTTTTGCTGAGGGAGCGGAGTCAAAGCCTGCATCCGAGGTGTAGATCGTCTGCCGATGCTCGCCTCCCACAATGGCTGAACGGTACCCGTCGGCTCCACCAAAATAGCGCCCGGCAAGCTCAGGAAAAATCTCGTCACGGAGGACCTTCCTGTTGAGTTCGACCACGACCAGGCTAACTTCCATGCCGACCCTCGTGCCCTTGCCGCGAGGTTCGAACAGCGGAGCGACGAGGGCCGGGATGTCTTGGTCGATACCCCAGGGAACCAGTTCAGGAAGGCGAGGACCCGTCCTTTCCGTGAGAAAGGGGCGACCGGGATGCGCCGAGGCCTTCACATCAGGTGCTTGAGCCGTAACTGCCACGTGGGCGGAAAGCCCCGCAGAGATTGGTCGCAGTTTGTCGCGCAGTGATTCGAAGCCCGGTGGCCACTCCGCAACTTTGAACTCGCCCGTTTCGTTGTCAAGTCGAAGGGACTCTGCATGCTGGGTGTTGACATTTTTCAAAATGTAGAGATTAGCAACAAGACCGGAGTGAGCCGCCGTCCTGCTCCACTGTTTGAACCGCTGCGCGTACTGCGGCCAACGTTCCTCTGGCGCATTTAGGGGACCCAATTGAAGTGCAAGACACGGGTCAGAAAGCTCGCGGTACAGGTCTTGACGAAAACCCATGAGCGAGGCCTGCAGATTCGCCTTCATGCGGACCCTGGCGACCTCACTCACCTGGGAACTCCAGCGGTATTGAACTACGGCCAACACCAGCAGCACAGCCGCAAGCGCGATCACCATCGCGGCAGAGGAAACGCATTCTTTAGGTGGTAACTTCAAAGCGTACGATCCCGGTGTGCAGCTTTCCAAAAACCTGTTGGGCTGAGTGCGGTGGCAAGTGAATGAAAACTCCCCAAAATCATCTCCTATTTTGACTGATTGTTATTCATTTCGGGAGCAGCTATCACCTCCTGCAACGGTGATGTATCCGCTTGCAAGCTCTCATCAGTTTGGCAGAATGCGAAGCCATTGCGTGTAAAGAGGTTGTAAAAGCATGCTATCAATGCACGAACCGGAGTTCGCTTGCGAGCAACCGCATTTTACGAGGGTCTAACGTCCAAATTCGACAAAGTCCGGCATTCTGCGAAGGATCTGCTCACCTCTCCGCCCAGCAAGGTGCCTCTGTCTGCCACATCAACGCCGTCGCCCTTTTCGGTGTGCGCTCGAACTCTTCGGACAAACCAAGTTCGGCGATGGAGAACGACCAAAGTCCTCTTATCCCCAGGAGAAGCTGGTAGACGCGCTCTCCAAGCTGTCGTCCAAGTTTGAGGACTTAATGCAAAAGTGGCGCTTCGCTTCTTGTGGGGCCTACTCCCAGCTGTGACATCTCACGAAACACCCAGGTTTCGTAAGCCACTTTGCCGTGTGACCGAGAGTGGAGAATAGGCAAAAGCGTCGGCGACTGATAGCCCGTATCAGTCGCCAAATTATGTGTGATGGACGGTTCTTATAGGCTGTCGGGACCTTCTATGACATGGATGGTACCAAAACCGATGTCCGTAAAGAACGGCCCACGTGCGTTCTCGAGCTGAGTCATTTTGTTCTGCTGATCTGCCGTCAGGATCTGGTAGAAAGCTGTTGCACCATCTCCTCCGGTGATGGTGGCTTCGGCGGGTTCTGCGCCACCACTGATACTGCCGCAAAAAGAAAGAGTGTCAGGGTTGCTATGCTGCTCTTTATCATCGTGGGTTCCCTTTCTCGTCCGTCTTAAGTGTTACTCTTCCAATTCGTAAACTGCTGTAAACTCTAGGTAAAATCCGCGTCAAGTGCTCGCCTACCATTCTGTAAACGACGGTTTCGCAGACGCGATGGTCTGCCTCATGGCATCGAGTTTTCGCTGTTGCTCGGCCGTCAGTATCTTGTAGACCTTCGTCTGCAGGCGAGCATTGGCGGTGATCAGCTGCTCCAGGATTCGCGACTGTTCTGCCGCGAGGTTCCGAACCTGCTTAGCGTCGAATCGTCCCTGGAGCGTGGCGGCTATTAGACCCCGGCGATTCCTGGCGAGTTGTTGGACCAGCGGTTGCACATGGCCGCGCTCTTCGGCGATTTGCGTCTCGATAGCGCCGATCTGCAAGCGGGTTAGCTTCAGATACTCAATCATGTCGTTCGGTATGTCAGTCGAAGGCGGCGGGGAAGCAACCACCACTGCACCGTCCATGACATGCAACTGATTTTCCTGCTCCGCCTCCTTCTCGATCTCACTCTGTAGGATCTGGTGCAGGGTGCTCAGCAATTGGAACTGCATCATCCCCAAGTGGTATCGCTCGCCGCTGAAGTATTCCGCCTGTTCGCGGCTAATCTGTCCTTCGCCAGCGGCCTGGGCGATCTGGGCCAGTTCCGCGCCTGTCCTGTCTGAGACCGCTACCATTTCTTGCTCGTAATTCCTGAGAACGTCTCGCGGCCCGAGTGGCACCTGCGGATCAGTGACGAGGATTGCTGTGATAGCCGACGTGTCGCTCGCCACGGTGGCGATCACGCTGTCGACGGATGCTGATGGCGGACCACCCTCGTCTTGGGCAACGACAGATATCACCAGCACCCCTATGACGTAAGCTCCGAGAACAAACCGATATTTCATGTGACCTTGCTCCTTCTCTTTGTGATTCGTTGCCGACCTGCGTCGGCTCCGACGATGCGAACACTTAGCTGCAACAGCCGGGGTAAACATTCGGCAAGGCGGACGTAAAAACTGAAGGTGTAACGGCGGGCTCGAGTCAGAGTTGTTCTTTACTGAGACTTAACAAACTATTTACTCCGCGCGTCTGCCGCTCGGGTTTGATTCGGAGAGGCCGGGTGCTCACCATGTTAAGTCTGACGATCCACAACCTGGGACAGGTAACTCTTGTACGCTGCGCAGGACGAATCACTGCCGACAGTGGGAACGTTTTGCGTGATGGCGTTATCACTCACGTGCATACTCACACCGCAGTTCTGGACATGGGGGAAGTTAGTGCTGTAGATGCCGCTGGCCTAGGAATGTTTCTCTCGGTCCGAGGGTGGGCCCATGCCACGGGCAGGGAACTCAAGTTACTGAATTTAAGCCCGCGATTGGAAAAATTGCTGGAGCTCACGAAGTTGCGGTCCGTTCTTGACGTTTGCTCGGCTAGTGACATGATGGACCTTCTGTGTCGGCTGAGGTATCAACTCGCAATGCCGACCGACGCGGCAACATCGACCTACGTCGCGGCACCGGCGCTTTCGAATGAATTGCAAAGCAGTCCTGAGGGTCTTGACAAGTCTTCAGACGCACGGCTGCGGTTCTGATTGCGGCTGACGGCGAAGGCGGGGCGGGCCGTGGCGATGGTGCGGCGGTTTCGGATGAAATTCTTTGGGAGGCTCATGGCGGAACGGCCCGATCGCGACTGCGCGGACTTTGCTCGCTTGCTGACGCGCTTCACCGAACCGATGGCCCACGACGCGTCGGGACCGAGTTTTCGCGCAAGCCCGGGGTCGAAAGGAGAAAAAGGATGATGAGGCTCCAACCGATCGAGAAGCCCAAGCGGCTGATGATGCGGATCGCGTATTTCATGACGCGGCGGCAGTTCGGCAAGGTGATGTTGCCGATGAAGGTGGTGCTGGCCGGGATGCCCGGCTCAGAGAAATTAATCCGTAGTTTGCAGATGAAGCCATGAGGTTGAAGAATTTCATTTTCTCCCTACTGACTTATCCAACCAAATCCGAGTTTGGATCGCGCTGAGCCTGCGCTCAAGCCCCGCAACCATAGTCGCGGTGGTTTATGAAGTGCCGACCCGGTTTCTGTTCGCCAAGATCGGCACCCCGGCTGTTCACTCCTGTCCGACCGAGGACGTATCCAGCGGTCGTCGCGCTTGCGCGAGTCGGTCGAGACGTTCCATGTCCTGTGTGGAATAAATGAATTGGTAGCCGTCGCGTTCTCCAGGCCAATACCATGCTTCAATTCTCCGTACACCGGCTTCGTCTGCATCTGAGACGTCAATTTCTGTATTTCGACGGTCGTAGGGCCTTTCTACGCCAATAACGTAATAGAAACCCATGAACTTCGAACCATCCCTGGTCCAAATGCCGAAAATATGCGGGTTCACCGAGCTGATGCTACGGAAGATGTAGTCGCCCGGCGCCAGCAGATGTCCGGGGACAGCAACCTCGTTTAGTACGTGGATGTTGATGTCACCCGGTTGCTGTGCCAAGACGGGGACACTGAGTTGGACGGCAAAAAACACCGCCAAAACGGCGATGATATTCTTGGTTACGCGATTCATTCTGCAATCTTCCTTTCCGGTCTTCTGACCACATCCTCTTAGCGAGGACTCTTCATCTGTAACCCGGAAAAAAGCGACGGCGTGTAAACAGGCGGTAAGCTTCGTTGAAACAGTTTGTAATTTGAGATTTGCTCGGTTTCGCCACTAAAGTGATCAGCGTGCGACGATGCAACTCACTGTTAGCGGTAGCGGCGAACTCGATTGTTGCCGCTACTGCCTCAGAATGACAGTTTGCACCTTTTTTACAGGCGTGCCGTTCCCTGGCAAGAACTGCAATTCATCGTGACGGTTATCGGACTCGGATACAAATTCGTGGCCTAGTCGTCTGTACAACATCTTTACAGCCGGCTCAATAACTTCTCCTCTATGTTTACGTGTGATTGCTGTTTGTCTTGAGTCACTGAGCCAGCTCCACGTCAGGCGGATCTTGCCGCCTATGGTGTGGCCTTCATCAGCTTCCGCGACAATTTGGACCTCAGCACGCCATCTGGACGATTGATTTTCCAGATCATCGGCGCCATGGCCGAGTTCGAGTGTTCGCTAGTTCGGGAGCGCGTAAGGGCAGGGCTGCGCAATGCTCGAGCTAAGGAGAGATTTACAATGAGGATGGGCATTCCCATCGATTGAGGGCTCGCTATGGGAAATGCGATAGACCCACGATGGCCACTGACCGGTTCATCAGACGAATCTAGGGGAAGCGCCTTTTTCCGTCTTCTCGTTTATCTGTGTTTCGCCCTGGCTGCCGCTGAAATTCTCCTTCCCCGCGGCAACGACGAAGACTACCGCAAGCAGCGCGAAGAGATGGTTCGGACGCAGATTGCCACGCTGCGTCGGAGTCGATCGGAAGTGGTGCGCGACTCGCGTGTGCTTGATTCAATGCGCAAGACGCCGCGTCATCGTTTTGTACCTCCTGATCTCGTAGCCTATGCCTACGAAGACAGGCCACTGCCCATCGGTTATGGTCAAACCATCTCGCAACCTTACATGGTGGCCAAGATGACGGAACTCCTCGAGCTAAAAGGGGAGCATCGTGTACTCGAAATAGGAACTGGCTCAGGCTATCAAGCCGCAGTCCTTTCTCCTCTGGTTGCGCAAGTCTATTCCATCGAAATCATCGAGCCACTAGGCACGGCCGCACGCCGGCGGTTGGACGCCCTCGGCTATAAGAATATTGAGGTACGAGTGGGCGACGGGTACTTCGGTTGGCCCGAGAAGGGGCCCTTTGACGGCATCATCGTGACCGCCGGCGCTAACCACATTCCGCCCCCTTTGGTTGACCAACTGAAGCCCGGAGGCAGGATGGTAATTCCAGTGGGCAATCCCTTCCAAATTCAGATGCTCATGCTCGTTACCAAGGGCGGCAAAGGACCACATGACCTTCAAGTACGAAGCTTAATGCCCGTGAACTTTGTTCCATTGGTCGGCGGGCAGAAAGCAAACTGACAAGCACTGGCGGACGGCCAATCGAACATCAGCAATAAGTCTGTGTCGGTCTCTGATCAGGTTCGTCGACTTTTGCTCGGCATGCGGTGCCGCGAAGCAGCCCTTCTGCTCGTATCTGCGTCGGTGCTGTCCTACCAAGTGATCTTGGTTCGAGCATTCTCCATTGGCCAATGGCACCACTTCGCCTACATGGTGATCTCGATTGCACTTCTCGGCTTCGGTGCCAGCGGCACACTACTCGCGGTATTGGAACGAAGAAGGGCGGATACTGCGGCGAGTCGTCAGTTTTCCTATGTGAGCTGGTTTGCAATTTCTGCGACCTCGTTTGCCATTGCGCTGCCGATTTCTTTTTGGCTTGCGCAGCGTGTGCCTTTCGATCCATTCCTGATTATTTGGGATAGCCGGCAAGTGCTCTACCTGGGCAGCTACTATCTCGCCTTGTTTGTTCCCTTTTTCGCCGCAGCGGCTGCGATTGGTCTCGCCCTCACCAGTGAATCGGCGACGTGCCCTCGCCTTTATGCCTTCAACATGGCCGGATCTGGCGCAGGTGCAATTCTGGCCCTTTTCCTGCTGTCCGTCGTGGCGGTGGAATGGGCGCTTGCAGGCGTGACAGCTCTGGCACAGGGTGCTGCAATCCTGGCTTTGTTTGAGGGCGATTTTTTCCATGATCGAGGTGTGCGCCGGCTCTTTGCCTTGGCAGGCGTTGCAATCATGGCCATCCTGACGCTCGCTTCCATTCTTCGTCCCACTGCCGTGCGGTTGTCGCAGTATAAGGGACTCAGCTACGCGCTCAATCTTCCGGGTGCGCAGGTAGTAGCAGAACGATCCAGCGCTCTTGCGCGTGTAAACGTCGTTGCCAGCCCCGCCATTCGCGAAGCGCCTGGGTTGTCGTTGATCGCGCCAACGGATGCCCTCCCGCCGCGGCAACTGGGACTCTACATGGACGCAGAGAGTGCCGGGCCTATCACCGCATTTGACGGCGACACCAGCAGACTCAACTATCTCGATTGGATGGTCACGGCGGCACCTTATTTCGCTCTTCCCGATGCGCCTGGGGACTTGCGGGTGTGCGTCCTGGGGTCTGGCGGCGGCGCGGGCGTCTTGCTGGCGCTGCGGCACGCCGCTAGGCAAGTGGACGCAGTCGAGCTCGACCCTAACGTTCCGTGGTTGTTGCGCGGGACATTCCGTGCCTTTGCTGGTGGGCTTTATGACCGGCCAGAGGTACGCCTCCACCGTGCGGACGCCCGTGCCTTTGTGCAGACCGCACACCAGAACTGGAATGTCATTGACCTCTCGCTTGTCGATTCCTTTGCTGGCTCAGCGGTCGGCATCGGTGCCGTGGGAGAGAACTATCTTTACACGCGTGATGCCTTTGAGGCCTTTTTGCGCCACCTCCGCCCAGGGGGTGTGGTAGCTGTGACGCGTTGGGTGCGCACCCCGCCGCGGGATGAGCTGAAACTGTTCGCCACGGGGGTTGCAGCGTTGGAGCGGTTGGGCCTGAACCCAGCCGAGCGTCTAGTGTTGATCCGAAGCTGGGCGGCAGCGACGCTGTTGCTCAAGAAGGAAGCATTCACGGAGCAGGAATTGTCTGCCTTGCGCCGGTGGGCCGAAGAGCGCTTGTTTGATACTTCTTACTTTCCCGGAATCACGCCGGACCAGCACAACCGCCACAATGTATTGGAGCGTGATTATTACTTCGAGGCAACCAGTGCATTCCTTGTCGGGGGCGAAAGCCGAGAACAATTCTTCCGCGACTATGCGTTCAATGTGAGGCCCGCCACCGACGATCGTCCTTATTTCTTCCATTTCTTCCGCTGGCGCGCCTTGCCGCTCATGTTTCGCACCTACCCCCAATCGTGGATTCCGTTCTCGGAGTGGGGTTATCTCATCCTCGTCGCAACGCTGGTGCAGGCGACCCTTTTGAGCATTTTGTTGATTGTTTCTCCTTTGGTTCTGTTGCCGCGTCATGGCACTTGCAATGATTCAGTAATTGCGAGGCCGCCAGTTCGCGGATCAGTGGGCCTACAGGTGCTCGTTTACTTCCTGACGTTGGGACTGGGTTATCTGCTCGTGGAGATGGCACTGATTCAGCGGTTGGTCTTCTTCCTGGCGAATCCCAGCTTTGCAGTGGCGGTGGTCTTGGCAGGCTTGTTGTTCTTCTCTGGATCGGGCAGCGCTTGGGCCGGGCGGCAGCTAAGAAAAGGAACCTCGGCGACGCAGCTAGCCTGCTGGGCCGCTCTCGTCGTTGCCCTCACCGATGCCGTGTATGCATTCGGCTTGCAGGCTGTATTGACGCCTCTACTTAGTTGGCCGCTGCCGGCCCGAATGGTTCTCGCATTCGCAGTAATGCTACCGCTGGTTGCCATGGGTGTGCCGTTCCCTCTCGGCTTGCGCCAGCTCGGCCTACGCCATACCCAACTCCTGCCATGGGCTTGGGCGATCAATGGCTGTGCCTCCGTCCTTGCCGGACCGCTGGCCACACTGCTCGCCTTGGGTGCGGGATTACCAGCAGTACTGCTTGCAGCCTCGGGTTGCTATGCGTTGGTGGCTCTGCTTGTTAGTGTTGCATTTGGAAATTGGATGACTCATCAGGCAGTCACTTGACTACCAGATAACAAAATCCGTTTCAAACCGAGACTACTCGGGTTTGATTAAAGGAAGTAGCAGCGGCCGCCTTACCACCCAGCCTACGTTTGGCGGTGGTTAATTAGCCTCTCTGACAATGTCGGCGGTGTCAAGTTCTCTTTAGAGCGCACTTCGGCGTCCGCTTTTGAGAAAGCGCCATTTCGCTCTAGACCTCATGCTCCGTAGGCGCACCACCATTCATGAAAATAGGGTTCAGCAGTGTCGCAGGATATGTGGGGGTCAGTCTGTGATACAAGCATTCGTGAGTAGCAATTGCTTGCAGGTCGGTTTCATCTTGAGGACGAAGATCCCGCGCTCTAGACTGACCCGCATCGGTTTAAGGTATCACCATTGGTCGTACCCGGAAACGGGAAGGACGCGTAGCAGTGCTGTACCAGACCTGCGGTGCAGCAATCGCCTCGGAATTGGAGGCGTCATGCAAACTATGGTGGAACGCGGCTGTGGATTGGACGTACATCAGGCCACGGTCGTGGCTTGCCTGTTGATCGTTCGGAAAGGCGGAAGTGTGCAAAAACAGATGCGAACCTTCGGTACTACTACGCGCGACCTGGTTAATCTGCGCGAATGGTTAGTGTCGGAGGGCTGCACCCATCTGGCGATGGAAAGCATTGGTGTCTACTGGAAGCCGGTCTACGCGATCCTGGAAGGAGCATTGGAGATCGTGGTGGCTAATGCGCAGCATGTGAAGAAGGTTCCCGGGCGAAAGACCGACGTGAAGGATGCGGAATGGTTGGCGGATTTGCTCTGTCATGGGTTGCTGCGCTCCAGCTTCGTTCCTCCCAAACCTATCCGCGAACTGCGTGATTTTGACCCGCTACCGGCGCAAGCTGGTGGAGAGTCAAGCAGCGGAGCGCAATCGGCTACTGAAATTATTGGAGACAGCCAACATCAAGTTATCCAGTGTGACCACGGACGTGTTCGGAGCCTCTGGTCGATTAATGCTGCGTGCTCTGATCGAGGGCAAAGCCACACCCCAAGAAATGGCTGTGCTGGCTAAAGGGAAGCTGCGCAACAAGATTCCAGAACTCGAGTTAGCCCTGGAAGGAAACCTACAAGAACACCATCGTTTTCCTGTTGGAACTTCAGCTCCAACGATTGGAGGCAGCGGAAAAGGATCTAGCAATGTTAGAACAACGCATTCAGCAGAGGCTCGAGCCGTATGCTACACAGATGCAGTTGTTGGACGAAATCCCCGGCGTGGATTGGGGTGTTGCTGCAGTGGTCATCGCCGAACTGGGTGTGGACATGAGCGTGTTCCAGACGGTCTCGCAGCTGGTTAGTTGGGCCGGTATTTGCCCTGGCAACAATGAATCCGCCGGTAAACGCAAGAGTAGTCGCATCACCAAGGGCAACGTCTATTTGAAAACGGCCCTGGTGGAGGCTGCAAATGCCGCTGCCAGGGCGAAGGGGACGTACCTACGCGACAAGTTCTACCATCTCAAAGCTCGACGCGGTTACAAACGGGCTCTCGTGGCTGTGGCCCACAAAATGTTAGTGGCCACCTATCATATGCTTTCCCACAATGTCTCTTACAACGAGCTTGGCGACCTATATCTGGACAAGCTCAACAAGCATCACCTCACTCGAAACTTGGTCCATCGATTGGAGCGTCTAGGATTCGAGGTGACTCTGCAGCTCAAAGCAGCATGATCCGGAAGCAATGATGCTGAACCCTATTTTCGTAGCAGTTGAAAAATACTGTCCCAACCAACCACGGCTCGCCTTGTAAT
>Ga0126379_10001017_pt1 | contig 16569 bp, 13 predicted proteins | sample PanSoiMetPlot_24_FD_92640 | JGI IMG/M metagenome (GOLD analysis project Ga0126379, IMG submission 92640) | Tropical forest soil microbial communities from Panama - MetaG Plot_24 | ecosystem: Environmental > Terrestrial > Soil > Tropical forest > Bulk soil | place: Panama | collected 2016-02-17 | reverse complement strand
TCGTGGTGAAGGTTTTCGCGCCGTTAATAAGCCAATGGTCGCCTTCGCGTTTGGCGATGGTGCGCGTGCCGCCAGCATCGGAGCCGGCTTCAGGTTCGGTGAGGGACCAGGCACCGATCTTTTTCCCTTGCGCGAGGGGGACAAGATATTTTTGCTTTTGTGCTTCGCTGCCGAATTTGAAGATGTGGTTGGAGCAGAGTGAATTGTGTGCAGCGACGATGATACCAACGGAGCCGTCCACGCGGGAGAGTTCTTCGATGGCAATTACGTATTCTATGTAGCCGAGGCCCGAGCCGCCGTACCGTTCCGGGAAAATGACGCCGAGCAGGCCCATCTCCGCGAGGTTGGGCATGATTTCGATGGGAAAGTGCGAGGCTTCGTCCCACTCCATCACGTGAGGGGCGATTTCGCCTTCGGCGAATTCGCGAATGCTGCGCCGGAGCTGCTGCTGTTCGTCGGTGAATTGGAAGTTCACGGGGCCTCTTTGCCGCTCCAAGCTGCGGATATATCGAAGCAAAGATAATTTTATACCAGAGCTGATGAGCTCCGCTCGGAACTGCGCAAAAAGTGACGCTGCGTTTACGAACCAATGTGGATGGTTGGCAGAAGCAAACTCACAACAAGGTGCCTTCGCGCAGACTGCTCTCACATTGCTGAGAACGGCGAGTCCGCAGCGAGGCTGCCTTTCTCCCCAAAATGGCCTCAGGCGGTTTGGCGCTGAGCTTTGGAGACGACTTCGCGAAGGACGCGGAGAGCGCGTTCGATGCCTTCGGGGTGGACGTCGCAGTGGGTAACGAAGCGGACGGAGTAGGGGGCGGTGTCGAGTGCCCAGATGCCGTGCGGCCTGAGGGCATCGCAGAGCTGGACGGCGTCAAGGCCAGTCTGCTGGCAATCAAAAATAACGATGTTGGTTTGAATTTTGCCTGGGTCAATGTCCAGGCCCGGAATCTCGGCGATCCCTGCCGCGAGACGCCTGGCGCTTTGGTGGTCGAGCGCGAGGCGCTTGGGAGACTCCTCGAGGGCCACGCGGCCGGCGGCGGCAAGGATGCCGACCTGTCTCATGCCCCCGCCAAACATCTTGCGGTAAATGCGGCCCTTTTCGATGAAGGCGCGCGAGCCTACGATCATGGAGCCGACGGGCGCGCCGAGTCCTTTCGAAAGGCAGAACATCACCGAGTCAAGATTTTCTGCGATGGCGGAAACGCTTACACCGAGTGCGTCGGCGGCGTTGAAGACGCGCGCACCGTCGAGGTGAACTTTCAACCCGGCAATGTGTGCTTGGGCGCATATGTCGTTGATACGGTCGATGGAATACGTAGTGCCGCCGGCCATATTGTGGGTGTTTTCCAGGCATAGGAGAGCGGTTTGCGAGTCGTAGTAAATTTTCGGGCGGATGACCGCTTCGATCTGCTTCCAAGTGAGGATGCCGTCCTCACCGCGCGCGATTCGGGGCATGCAGCCGGCGATGGCAGACATGGATGCGAGTTCGTAAAGATTGACGTGGCTGCGCTCTTCGCAGATGACTTCGTCGCCGTGATGGGTCCAGACTTTGATTGCGATGAGGTTGCCCATGCAGCCAGTTGGAACAAAAAGGGCTGCTTCCTTGCCGAAGATTTCCGCAGCACGACGTTCGAGTGCGTTGACCGTAGGGTCTTCGAGATAAACGTCGTCACCGACTTCGGCTTCCGCCATGGCACGGCGCATGGCCGGAGTTGGACGGGTTACGGTGTCGCTGCGTAGATCGACGATGTTGCTTTCCGCACTGGCCGACTGCAGTTCGCGATCCGGATCCGTCACTGATTGCGTGGTCATGCGGGATTCTCCCAATTCTGGATGCGCCCTAGCGCACCAATTCGACAAAAGCCTCGTTCGAAATACTCAACCGTTCCGGGACAAGGCGGACGAGTGAGCCTATCCGCTCAACTAGGCCCGCTGCCTGGAGCCCCGCAAAGCGCGGCTCCAACGACGTTTGGTAGGCGCGTTCCAACCGCGCCAGATCGATTCCCTCCAGTTGACGAAGGCCAAGAAAGAGCTCTTCGTCGAGCGCCTGGTCAGCAGAAATCGTTTCCAACTGTTGGACGGTCGTGCTCTCACAGGCGATTGCCTGGACGTAGCAGGCTGGGTCGTGCCCATTGGCCCAGCGCTGGTGGCCGGAAAAGGAGTGCGCTCCTGCGCCGAAACCGATATAGGGCTCTCGTCGCCAGTACTTGCGATTATGTTGTGAGGCAAAGCCTGGTTTTGCAAAGTTGGAGATCTCGTATTGTTCGTAGCCTGCTATGCGCAATTCGGCGCGCGCGTGTTCGTAGAACTCAGCCATCTGGTCGTCGGAAGGAACTGCTGCGGCCGAGTACTTTGTTCCGCCGGCCAGCAGTTCGGAGCCGAGGCGGCTGCCTTCGTCGACCTCAAGGAGGTAAACGGAAACATGCTCGGGCTCGAGGCAAATCAACTCTTCGACAGAATTGCGCCAGCTCGCTTGGGTTTGGTGAGCTAAGCCGGCGATCAGGTCGAAACTGATATTGCGGATCCCGGCCGCCCGCAGGATTGGCACTGCGCGGTAGATATCGGCGCGGCGGTGGATCCGGCCTGCGGCTTTGAGCTCAGTATCAGAAAAGGATTGGACGCCTAAGCTGATACGGTTGATTCCCGCGGCTATCCAAGCGTTGGCTTTGGCTTGATCAACGGTTTCCGGATCAGCTTCCAGCGTGACTTCTGAAAGGGCGTTCCGAAACGTGTCACGAATGGTGTTCAGGATAGCCGTCAGATGAACCGGTTCGAGCAAGCTGGGAGTTCCGCCCCCGAAATAGACCGTATCCACAGCAACTGAGTGAAGCGACTCGGGCAAAGTGACGCCCGCCTTTGCGAGCCGCTGCGGATGCTCTCGAATTTCGCGTTGAACGGCCGAAACGTACGGACCGAATCGCGCCCGGGACACAATACCCGTATGGAAATTGCAATAGGTGCATTTTGTCTGGCAAAACGGAACCTGAATGTAAATACCGAGAGTCATACCTACTCAAAAACTTTAGCACATCACGGTACTTCGGCTGGTGCACCGCCGATGTGCTAGCCGGCGTCACGCACGACTTTGACCAATATCGTACGCTGACGCGGACCATCGAATTCGCACAGAAAAATGCCCTGCCAGGTACCAAGAACCAGCGCGCCGTTCTCGACCAGAACCGTTTGGCTTGTGCCCGTGAGAATGGCTTTCATGTGGGAGTCAGTGTTCCCTTCCGAATGCCTGTACGGCCCCTCGTGCGGGATCAGGCGATCGAAAGTGCCTTCGACATCGCGCGCCACGTCCGGATCGGCATGCTCATTGATCGCAACTCCCGCCGTGGTGTGGGGCACGTAGATGTAGCAGACGCCCCTGCTTACGCCAGAATCGTGTACCACCTGCTCCACTTCACGCGTGATATCCACGAATTGCACCCGCCTGGATGTCTTGACTCGAAGCGTTTTCATGCCGCGCGATTATGGAATGGGAATTATGAAATGTGTGCCGGCATTCTTGAGGCCTGAGTGCCGCTCGATTTCTTCGAATCCGGTCTGGCCCCAGCGCGCGGCAAACGGCAAGAAACAGAGTTCGCGAGATTGCAGCGTTTTATTGGGATAAATCAGGTTCGACAAAAATTCCTGATGAGAGGCGACTATTCCGGATTTGCGGTCGAGTGCTCGACCGATCATCTGCTCGAGCTTTTCGGCCTGATATTCGATCTTATTCTGCGCGGTCTCAACCGCAGTTCTTAGTGTTGGATCGAGCACCGCTACGGCATCCGACCATTGGCGCAGCCGCTTCTGGATCTCCTGCCCGTTTTCCCGCAGCAACGTCGAGAGGTTTTCCGGAATGCTTGCAGCACTCATGCGCTTACCCAACTCTTGCGGACCTTCCCACACGTTTTCTACGTCGATTCCATACTGTTTCAACAGACGCTGCGCTTTGGCATCAAGCAAGGTGAAGCCCGGCCTTGCAAGCATGACCGGCATGCGGCCAAGGAGTTGGCGATACAAAACCTCGGATTGAGCGAAATAGGAAATTTCCGCTGGCCCAGCGATATAAGAAACGGTGGGCAATAGAAAATCTTGAACGACCGGACGAAAAAGCGCGTTGGGGCTGAAGTTCTCCGGCTCGCTGCGAACCGCGTCCACAAGATCCTGCTTGCTCCAGGTCCGGTTCCCGGATTCGAACTTTCCGCCACCGTCGCTGATCGCTTGCCGGCCGTCGCGCGAAATGTGGAAGAGAATCGTGCTGCGAGACGTAACCCTTACCTGGGGAGCGTAGCCAGCCTGCTCCAGGTGCTTGTCACGCTGCAGCAGGGCCTCGTCAATCGCATCGCGCTCTTCGACCGCGCGGCTGAGCAGAGGCGCTGCCAGACGATGTAGGCGAAGATCGAGTGGATCGAGCAAAATCAGGCCGGCGTGTTTCAGCAGGCGGGCAAAAAGCTTGCCGAAAGCGCTTCCGTACGTTTCCTGCGCCTCGTAGCACTCGTGCAAAATTGCGGCCAGTTCAGTGCCGCCGTCACCGCCGAGCACCTCCGCCGCTGCTCGCCGCAGCGGATCAATCTCGGAACCGAGGGGCAATCTCCCGACCGGGGCAGCGTTCCCAATCCCGGCGGGCAGTTCGAATTTGACCAGCTTGCCGCTGTGGAAAAAAGCGGTGTGACGAACTTCGTCGAGGTCGTGATCCTCGGTCGCCATCCAAAAGACAGGGACGGCGTCCACGCCGTGCTCGGTCAATTCTTTGGCAATTCGGACCGCGGCAATCGCCTTGTAGACGGCATAGCAAGGCCCACTGAACAGGCCGACTTGCTGGCCCGACACTACTGCCACCGCTCCCTGCTCAAAGCGAACAAGATTTGCGAAGGTGGCTTGGCCTGCGCCCAGAAGCTCATTCTGTTGACGCAGGATTGCCGCAACCTCCGCCCGCCGCTCAGCCGGATATTCTAGCGAACGAACTACACCAAGAATGACTTCCAGGTCTGGTTTGTGCGGGAAGAATGGAGCGACGCGTTCAAAGGAATGGACATAGTCGCGCAGCAGTCTGGGCTGATGGGGGAGAGTTTCCACTGCGAGGGCGCGACAATGCATGGAGTTTAGATGATAGACGGGCGATTCGGTCACAAGCAATGGACGCGGGAAAGACCCGAAAGAAAGCGAAGCCCGTGGTGCTTTATGCGGGTTCAGGCCGTAGCGGCGAGGGGCTCCAGTTCCGTCACAAGTTTGTGAATTTGCTGTTTCTTTTCGTCGCTTAGCGGCAGTAGCGGCAAGCGAGGAACGCCGCCAAAATATCCTCGCAAGTCCATGGCGTACTTCAGGCCCGCGATGCCGTTTTCGGACGCGATCGTTCTGGAGGCCTGCGCGACCTGCTGCTGTTGAGCAAGCGCTTCGGCATGGCAGCCGGCCTTCCAGCTTTCATAAATCGTCACGCAGCGTTCGGGCAGGGCCGAGGCCAGAGCCAGAATGGCGCCCTTCGCGCCGGCGACCAGAGCGGGATAAATCACTCCAGCGCCGCCGGTCAGCACGTGAAAAGTCTGGGGTGCCTTCGCAACCACCTCCACGACCCGCTGAATGACGCCCGAGCTGTCCTTGATTCCGACGATGTTGGGATGCTGCGCCAGGGCCAGGATTTCGGGCGCATCCAGAGAGACGCCCGTAAAAATTGGTACAGAGTAAAGCAGCACGGGAATCGGCGACGCATCGGCAACGCTGCGATAGTGCCGGATGTAAACTTCGGCCTTGTAGGCAGGCTTGTAGTAGTACGGCGTCTTGACGAGGGCAAGGTCGTAGCCAAAGTCCGCCGCGCGCTTGCAGCGTGCGATGGTTTCAGCCGTGGATTCGGCGCCGGTTCCAGCAATTAAGAGCTTGCCGGGCGCGGCGGACTGTTTTGCGACCGCGAGAAGGTCTTCACCTTCCGCACTTGAGAGCAACACCGACTCGCCCGTAGAGCCAAGAACTACGTAACCCGACAAATTAGTCTTGTTGTAACGAGTGACGTTTTCTTTGAACCGCTCAATCGCGACAGCGCCGTCTTCGCGATACGGTGTCGTCAGGGCGGGAAATATGCCGGTGATTTCCACGTCAATCTCCCGAGGCGGTAGACCCGGACGCGGCCACCTGACCACGGTGCAGATCCTGAAGCGCCGCAACCTCGGTTCCCTGCTCGATCAGGGCCCGGATTCCACGTGCGGCCGCATGAGCCGCAGCCAGCGTCGTGATGCACGGGATATTGTAGCGAATCGCTGCGCGGCGGATGGACTTTTCGTCATAAAACGATTCGCGACCTAGGGGAGTATTGATGACCAGGTCAATCTTTCCGGTTTTGATCAGGTCGACGATGTTGGGACGGCCTTCATTGACTTTGAACACGGCCTCGGCCTCGATACCCGCGGCACGCAATGCTGCAGTGGTGCCTCGAGTTGCGGTGAGCTGAAAACCTAGCGAGGATAATTCCTTCCCGATCGTGATGAGCTGCTTTTTGTCGCGGTCGTTTACGCTCAGAAATACGGTGCCTTTTCGGGGCAAGCGCTGGCTCGCTGCGAGCTGTGCTTTGGCAAACGCGAGGCCGTAAGAGGAAGAAATCCCCATCACTTCACCGGTCGAGCGCATTTCGGGACCAAGGATGGTGTCTACGCCGCGAAATTTGTTGAACGGGAAGACCGGTGACTTGACCGAGTAGAAGTCGCGTACGGCAATTTCCGCAACCCCGTTGTGATGAACCAGCGGAAGATCCATGTCGGTGAGTTTTTTGCCGGCCATCAGCCGAGCCGCAACCTTCGCGAGCGGCACGCCCGTCGCTTTGCTGACGTAGGGGACGGTGCGCGACGCACGCGGATTGACTTCCAGCACATAGACCGTCTCGCGCTGAATCGCGTATTGCACGTTCATCAGCCCGATTACTTTAAGAGAAAGCGCCAGCCGCCTGGTGTAGTCGCGAATGGTCTCGATAACCGCCGGCGAAAGGCTGACCGGCGGCAAAACGCAGGAAGAGTCGCCGGAGTGCACACCGGCTTCTTCAATATGCTCCATGATCCCGCCAATGACAACGTTCGTTCCGTCGGCCAGAGCGTCTACATCTACTTCGGTCGCTTCTTCGAGGAACTGGTCGATCAGCACGGGTCGAGCAGGGCCCATCAACGCTGCCTGCGCGACATAGTCCTGTACCGTGTTGGCGTCATACGCGATCACCATGGCGCGGCCACCGAGGACGTAGCTGGGCCTTACAAGGACCGGCAGACCAATTTCTCCGGCGAGCCGCGCCGCCTCTTCCGGAACCAGCGCTGTTGCATTGCGGGGTTGCGGAATTTTCAGTTCTTCGAGCAGGCGGCCAAAGCGGCGGCGATCTTCGGCAAGATCAATCGACTCCGGCGCGGTGCCAATGATTGGAACCCCGTTGCGCTTCAACTCCAGCGCAAGATTCAACGGTGTCTGCCCGCCAAACTGCACGATGACGCCCTGAGGCTTTTCCTTTTCCACAATGGCTAAAACGTCTTCGAGCGTCAGCGGCTCGAAATAGAGCCGGTCGGACGTATCGTAGTCTGTCGAAACCGTCTCCGGGTTGCAATTGACCATGATGGTTTCAAAGCCGTCTTCGCGCAGCGCGAACGAGGCGTGGCAGCAGCAGTAGTCGAACTCAATTCCCTGCCCTATGCGGTTGGGTCCGCTCCCCAGGATCATGATCTTCGGCCGGGGTTGAGCATCCGATTCGTCTTCTTCCTCATACGTCGAATACATGTACGGCGTGTAGGACTCGAATTCCGCTGCGCAGGTGTCCACGCGCTTGAAAACGGGCGCGACTCCGTAGCGCGCACGCTGCAAACGGACCGCAGCGGGAGTCGTTTTCCACATCTGTGCGAGTTGTTCGTCGCTTGTACCATGTCGCTTCACTTCGCGCAGTAAATCTCTCGAAGCCGTTTCGACCGTCACGCCTGCGGCGCGTTTGTTCATTGCCACCAGGTCTTCAACTTGTTTGAGGAACCAGGGATCAATCTTGGTCAATTCCCCGATTTCTTCCGCATGTAGTCCGCGCTCGACCGCCGTGAGCAGCCAATGGATGCGGTCGGGCCGCGGCGTCGCCAGTTTTTCGCGAAGCAGCGAATCCGGAGTGTCCGCGGGAGCGCGCCACGGAGTATGCGGTTCAAGCGAGCGAACGGCTTTCTGCAGCGATTCCTTGAATGTGCGGCCGATCGCCATCACTTCACCGACGGACTTCATTTGCGTGCCGAGCGTGCTGTCGGAGCCGGGGAACTTCTCGAATTGCCATTTCGGAATTTTGGTGACCACGTAGTCGATGGTAGGCTCGAACGAGGCTGGCGTCTTTTTCGTGATGTCGTTGGGAATTTCGTCCAGCGACATTCCTACAGCCAGGCGCGCCGCGATTTTTGCGATGGGGAAGCCTGTCGCCTTGCTGGCGAGGGCCGAACTGCGCGAGACGCGGGGATTCATTTCGATAACGACCATGCGACCGTTTTCCGGATTTACCGCGAACTGTACGTTCGAACCGCCGGTTTCGACGCCGACTTCGCGCAGAATCGCGGAGGCGGCGTCGCGCATGCGCTGGTATTCCTTATCGGTAAGCGTTTGCGCGGGAGCTACAGTAATTGAGTCGCCCGTGTGCACTCCCATGGGGTCAAAGTTTTCGATCGTGCAGATAACTACGAAGTTGTCGCGGTAATCGCGCATCACTTCGAGCTCATATTCTTTCCAACCGAGGACAGACTCTTCCACAAGTGCTTCGTGCACAGGGCTGGCATCCAGAGCCTGAGCGATCGCATCCGCAAATTCTTCGCGGTTGTACGCAATCGCACCGCCTGTACCGCCTAGGGTGAATGAGGGGCGAATCACGAGCGGAAATCCCAGCTGTTCGCATAAGCGCATGGCATCCTGCGCGTTGTTAATCAGAGCGGACGCCGGAACTTCCAAGCCGATCTTGCGGCAAGCATCCTTGAACCACAGACGGTCTTCGGCAACTTTAATCGCCCGCAATGACGCGCCGATCATTTCCACTTTGTATTTTTCGAGGATGCCGCCCTCGGCCAGTTCGACGGCCAGGTTGAGCGCAGTCTGCCCCCCGACCGTCGGCAATAATGCATCAGGTTTCTCGCGCGCGATGATCGCTTCCAGATATTCCTTCGAGAGCGGCTCAATGTACGTGCGATCGGCCATCTCCGGGTCGGTCATGATGGTCGCGGGGTTCGAGTTGACCAGAATCGTCTCGTAACCCTCGGCGCGCAGGGCCTTACACGCCTGTGCTCCCGAATAGTCAAACTCGCATGCCTGACCGATGATGATCGGGCCCGACCCGATGATCAGGATTTTCTTGACATCCTTCCGCTTCGGCATTTCACCCCTTTAAAACGTTTACGGCCGGTGCAGTCGCTATCGCCGCGAACTGCCCGGCTGTTTCCATTCCTTCATCAAATCCGTAAATTGTGTGAACAAGTAATGCGAATCGTGAGGGCCCGGCGAAGCCTCGGGGTGATACTGCACGCTGAAAAGCGGCAAATTCCGGTGTCGCATACCCTCATTGGTGTGGTCATTCAGGTTCATGTGTGTCACTTCTACATCGCTCGATGGCAGCGAGTCCGGGTCCACGCAAAATCCATGATTTTGTGCGGTGATTTCCACCTGATTGGTGAGCAAATTCTTCACCGGATGATTCGACCCGTGATGGCCGAATTTCAATTTGAAGGTCTTCCCGCCCAGGGCGAGCCCGCAGACCTGATGCCCGAGGCAAATTCCAAAGACCGGCACTTGGCCGACAAGTTTTCGAACATTCTGAACGGCGTACTCCATCGGTTCCGGATCACCGGGCCCGTTCGACAGAAACACACCATCTGGCTTCATCGCCAGCACCTCTTCGGCGGCAGCCATTGCGGGCACGACACGGACCTCGCAGTGATGGTCCGTCAGCAAGCGCAGAATGTTTTGCTTGATGCCGAAGTCGTAGGCCACAACTCGCAGCCTTTGCGAGTCTTCATTTGCCGCGGCTTCGCCCATCACTTCCGACCATGGGGATGTGGCCAGTTCGATCGAGCCTTTACCCCAATCGTAGGGTTTCGCGCAGCTCACGCGGCTGGCCAACTCTTGCCCAGCCATCGTCGGCAAGTTCTTTGCTTCGTAAATCAACTGGTCGGCAGGCGTTCCGTCCGTGGATACAACACCACGCAGCGCGCCGACTTTGCGGATGTGCCGCACCAGCGCTCGTGTGTCGATATCCCAAATCACGGGAATCTTGTGACGGTTCAGATAGAGATGCGCCGTCTCGGTCGAGCGCCAGTTGGATGCGATCTGCGAAAACTCGCGCACGACCAGCGATTCGATGTAAGGCTTGCCCGCCTCTTCGTCGTCGAGATTCGCGCCGACATTGCCGATGTGCGGATAGGTGAGACAGACGACCTGCCCGGCATAACTCGGGTCTGTGAAAACTTCCTGATAACCGGTGAGGCTGGTGTTGAAAACGACTTCACCGCCGCGGCGCGTGATCGCGCCCGCCGCGCGGCCATTAAATACGCGTCCGTCCTCGAGCGCCAGAGTTGCAGGACGATGCAGGACTTCGGTCAGTGTGCCCTCCGCTGATCATTTTTCTTTTGCTTCTGTGGTGATTCCGCCCAGCGAACCGAAATGGTCCACGGGCCAATAGGCGAACACCGCTCGCCCGTAAATAAACCGGCTGGGGACCGGTCCGAACACTCGCGAGTCGTTGGAGCTGATGCGATGGTCGCCCATCACAAAATACATGTTGGGCGGTACGCGCACCGGGCCGTAATCGCTTAAATCCTCGTACTGAGGCGGAACGTACGGCTCTTTGATCTCTTGGCCGTCAACATAGACCAGCCCCTGTCGAATCTCCACGCTTTCTCCCGGCAGGGCAATCACTCGCTTGATGAATGACTTGGTGCGGTCCAGCGGATACCAAAAGACAACCACGTCGCCGCGCTGAATTGGCTCAAAGCGGTAGACAAACTTGTTAATGAAAATCCGCTCCTGGTCGGAAAGTAGTGGCGCCATGCTGGTGCCTTCCACTTTCACCGGCTGGTACAGGAAAATGATGATAACCAGCGCCAAGCCGATCGCGATGAGTAAGTCTCGCGTCCACACGCGAACTTCATGGCGCAAATGCCGGTGGCGTTGCTGTTCCTTTTCGTCAAAAGAATGGAGCGCCGATTCCGCGGCATCTTTCGCCGGGTTCGCGGGAGAGTCTAGTGGGCGCTCGTCCGTATTCGCCATGTTTGCTTACTTCTTTCCTTTATAGCACGCGGAGCGTTGCGGTTTCTAGGTGGAATCTGGTCGCGGCGGAACTTGAGCAGTGTGCACTTCAGCTTAATCAAGCTTGTTGTAATCGAACAAATGAAAATCTTTGCTCAGCCCGAACGTGAATCCGGACCGGGGGTCGTATTTGTTCAGTCCGCGGATGCCTGCCAGGTCCCAGGTGAATCCGCCCGCCATAATCTGCAGCCCCAGGCGCGCTTGACCTGTGCTTTGCGTGCCCACCAGCGCGTCATTGATGGTGCGCGAAGAATAGAGTCCGTTCACTTCACCCACAATGTTCACACGTCGGTGAATCGGATACTTAAAAGCCCCACCGTAAATGAGAACGTCATTCTGGCTGAACAATGCGTTGGGAGCTTCTAAGATTTCGATGCCAAGATTTCCGAAAACACTGAGCTTGCGGATTTGCTCTTCCAGAGCGATCAGCGCGAATACGTTGGTTGTGTTGGTCCCGATGCCGCGCGCCTGATTCGAATTGGGCAACACGAATCCGAACTTGAACGCCAGCCCTGGCCGTGAGCCTTCGTTCTTCAACAACCGTACCTTTGTGGCGAGCGTAAAGTCGCCCGTGTCGTGCGTCGAATTGATGCCTGTGAGCGACAAATTCGGCACAAAGGAAGTTCCTTGAGACTTAACATCCAGAAAGTTCTGAATCGCGCCTTCCACTTCAATCTCAGCGACCTTTCCTACGCCCATGCGGAGATCAACCACGCCGACTGAGGTGAGATCTCCGCGCAACCCCGAAAGCGGAAAACCCACATCTTGTAGAAAATCAAAACCGATTTCTGACCGCAACGTTCCCGCAGGCACAGTCTCGGCGTCTGTAGTTCGCAGCGGGCGATCCTGCGCGCACGCGGACGTCGCGAAAAGGATCGCAAGAAGGAGGCCAACACAGCACGCGTCGGTGCGAATCATGATCGCTGTTATCCTACGCGAGGACCGGTCCAAGTCCAATAACAACTTACCCGGCTATTTTTCGAGCGCGTAATTCACGGCCGCCAGGCACGCCGTAACGGCCGTCTCGGTCCGCAGAATCAACGCGCCAAGGGATACTTCCTGAAACCCCGCGTCGTGGGCCGCACTGAATTCCGCGTCCGTCCAGCCGCCCTCGGGACCGATGGCAAGCGTGACCTGATCCACATGCTGGGCCTCAAGTACTGTTCGCAAGGAAGGGGTGTCATTCCGCTCTGAAAGCATCAGGTCCAGTCCCTTATCTTCTTGTTTGAATGCCGCTTCTGGCGTCAGCGCCTGCCCGACCTCTGGTATCCGAACTCGCCTCGATTGCTGCGAGGCCTCGAACACAATTTTTTTCCAACGCTCTGCGCGCTTCCCTGCAGCAGCAACTAAGCCCTTCTCACTTCGAGCGGCGGCCAATGGCACGATTCGATCCACACCAAGTTCGGTCGCTTTTTCAATCGCCCATTCAAACGCGTCGAATTTCACCAGCGCCAGCAGCAGCGTCTTGTGTAAAGGAGAAACTCGAGCCAGAATCGGTTCGAGCAGGGTAAATTCAACGCGGTCACGGCTAGAAAATTCAATCTTACCCAGCCGCACCGAGCTGCCGTCACTCAGTTCGTACAACTGACCAGTTTCGGCTCGCAGTACGCGTGCAAGGTGATGGGCTGCCTTGCCGGTCAGCACGGCGCGATCCGCTTCGAACGCATCTACAAAGAATCGTCTTCGCACTTGCGCTCCGAGCGTACGCGCGACCTTGGCAGCGAACCCTCCGTTCGGCACGAATAGTTCGGCATTCCGGTGAAGCGAGGAATCGCGCTTCGGCGACAGACTAGCCGAAAATGTCTTTTACCTTGTCGAAAAACGATGAGCCCCGCTCCGCAGGCTTGTTGTCTATTTTCAGCGTGACCCCCAACTGTTCCATCAGCTTCCTCTGATCGCGGTTGAGCTTGGAAGGGGTGATCACTCGCACGTGATAGTACAAATCTCCTTTGCCGCCGCCGCGCGGGTCCGGCAATCCATGCCCCTTGATGCGAAACACCGCGCCGCCCTGCGTGCCTTCAGGAATCTTCAACTTTTCTTCGCCATTCAATCCCGGCACCGTCAATTCCGCACCGAGCGCCGCCTGCGCGATGCTCACCGGAATCGTGCAGTACAAATCGGCCCCTCGCCGCTCAAAGAACGAGTGCTCCTTCACTTCGAGCACTACATATAAGTCGCCGGTTGGTCCGCCATTCGCGCCCGGTTCGCCTTCACCCGGAACGCGCAACCGTGTTCCCGTGTCCACGCCGGCCGGCACGCGAAGCTCAATCGTTTTCTCTATTTCCAATCGGCCCTGCCCACGGCAGTCAGGGCAGCGTTCCTTGATGACTTGCCCTGTCCCCTGGCATGAAGGGCACGTCCGAGTGATGGTGAAAAAACCTTGCTGATAGGCCAACTGGCCCCGGCCGCCACACGCTTGGCAAGAGGTTGCCCCCGTCCCCGCCTTCGCGCCGGTTCCGTGACACGCTTGGCAAAGCTCCTGCTTTGGTAGCTTGATCTTTGTCGAGACCCCCGCCGCAGCCTCCTCAAATGTCAGAGTCATGTCGTAGCGCAAGTCCGAACCGCGCTGGGCCCGATTGCGTCCGCGCCGCCCGCCGCCCCCGAACAGATCCTCGAATCCGAAGAAGTCGCCAAAAATGTCGTGGAAGTCCTGGAAAACCGTTCCATTGAAATCGACGCCGCCGCCTACCCCGCTCAAGCCCGCGTGGCCGTATGCATCGTAAATTTGGCGCTTTTCTTGATCACTCAGGACGCTGTAGGCTTCCGTGCACTCGCGGAATCTGGCCTCAGCTTCTTGTTTCTTCTCCGGATTCCGGTCAGGATGCCACTTTAAGGCAGCTTTACGATACGAAGCCTTGATCTCGTCGACCGTTGCCGTACGTTCAACTCCTAGCACTTCATAAAAGTCCCTTTGGTTTGTTTTCGCCATTCGGTATTGTTCCCTTTTTGCTACGGCCGCAGCCTAGTTTGGTTTTGATGCCGCCGCCGGATGCACAGCTACACGCACCATCGCCGGGCGCAGCACGCGCCCATGAAAAACATAGCCCGGCTGAAACACTTGCAAGACTGTTCCGTCGTCTTGCTCCGCAGTCTCCGTGCGATCCATCGCCTGGTGCAGATGCGGATCGAAGGGCTTACCAACCGGATCCAACCTTTCGGCTCCCAGTTTTGTCACATTGTCGAGCAGCTGTTTGTATATCAGCTCAAAACCGCGGCGATAGTTCTCATACTCTGCCTCACGGTGGGCCGCCAGGGCATGCTCGAAACCATCTATGACCGGTATCAACCCTTCGATCACCCTCGCGGTTGAGCGCTTGTGATCTTCGCTCCGCTCGCGTTCAATTCGCTTCTTGTAATTCTCGAAGTCGGCCTGCCGCCGTAGCAGCGTTTGCCGCAAGTCTTCCAGGTCCATAGCAAGTTTAGCCACGTCTGCATCGGTTCGTGCGTTATCCGCCTCCATGCTCACCTCGGCGCTGTCGCCGCCCTGATCTGCCGTAAACCGTACGTCCTTGTCGTCCACTGCTTCCTCGTTTCTAGCCAGGAATCCCTTTTCAGGAGACGAGCATTGCTCGTCTCTGGCCGCAACCTTTTCAGCTACGAGATCTTGCTCAGCGTCTCGCTAAAGAGCTGTGCCACGTAAGCCACGGCATTCACTGCCCGCTCGTAATGCATTCGCGTGGGCCCCAGTACGCCGAGCGATCCTTGGACACCGTCTCCCCGCGTGTACGCCGCGCTGATCAACGCAAGGTTCTCTCCCGCTGGCGTGATCTCCTTGACCCCGATTTGCACCAGCACCGGTTCAGGAGCTTCAATGCAGGCGTTTAGCACGGTTACAAGACGGTGCTTCTCTTCAATGGCCGCAAGCAGCTCCCTTAACTGTGCCTGATTGGCGAACTCCGGCACACCCACAATCTGGGATGTGCCCTCAACGTGCAACTGCGGAGCCGTCTCTTCCCCCAAAACCGCCGGATCGCACAATGCCAGCGCACTGCGTAGCAAACCTTCGTACTGCTCGCGCTCTGTTGCCAGTTTGGCGAGCAAGTCTCCGCGAATCGCTTCCAGCGTCCAGCCCGAATACTGTCGGTTCAAAAATTCGGCGGTCACGTCCAGTTCCTGTTGGGTAAACGCCCGCGGCGGACGCAGAACCTTGTCGCGCGTAATGCCGCCTGGCGAAATCAGCACCACCACCACCCGCCCGTCCGGCAGCAACCAAATTCGGGCATGCTCCAGAATCGTCTTTCCGAGCGGCGGCGAAACGACGATTCCGAGTCCGTTCGAAACTTCCGCCAGCACGTGGCCGGCGCGCTCGGTAACTTCCGCGCGGCTACTCGCCGCAGCGAACTCACGCCGAATCCAGGCCCTGTCTTCGACACTTAGAGTCGCTTGCGAGGCAATTTCTTGCGCAAAAAATCGGTATGCGGCTGCCGTAGGCACCCGCCCGGCCGAGGTATGCGGCTGATACAGATAGCCACCCTCTTCCAAATCCACCATCACGTTTCGAATTGTCGCGGGGCTTAGCGTTTCTTCGTATCTTTTCGAAATGGCGCGTGAAGACACGGGCTCCCCCGTCTCAATGTACGTTCGGACTAGGTCAGCCAGGATTTGCCGGTTCCGGCGTTCCTGAAGTGGCGCGTTCCTCATGCCAGCACTCGGGACTATCGTCGCGGCCGCCCTGCTAGGGCTCGTCTTCGCATGATTCAGAGTACTACCTTCTTATTTTAGAAACCCTGTCAAGCCCGGTCAATTTCGCCTTATCGAGGCGTTGCGCAGGCGCGACTTTAGGCCGTGGCAGTCGCGGGCTTACTCGGCATTGTCAATCTGCGCCCGTTGCAGCTTGTCAGAATAGTCGATGTAAAGCGTCTTCCACTCGGTATAGAAATCGATCGCGGCAATCGCAGCCTCACGGTGCCCGTTCCCGGTCTGCTTGGTTCCGCCGAACGGCAAATGAGTCTCCGCTCCAATCGTTGGCGCGTTCACGTAAACGATTCCTGTGAAAATGTCGCGCATGGCGGCGAACGCCTGATTCACGTTCTTCGTATAAATCGAAGCCGACAATCCGTACGGCACCCCGTTAGCGATATCGATGGCCTCGTCGAAACTCCCGAACGGAATCAGCGAAACCACCGGCCCAAAAATTTCCTCCTGCGCGATCCGCATCTTCGGCGAACATTCTCCAAAGACCGTCGGTTCGTGGAACCATCCCTTCACAACGGCACCGTCGGTCAGCCGCTTTCCGCCGGCCAACAACTTCGCCCCTTCCAGGTTCCCGATCTCCACATACGAGGTCACCGTGTTCAACTGCTG
>Ga0126379_10001016_pt1 | contig 16590 bp, 11 predicted proteins | sample PanSoiMetPlot_24_FD_92640 | JGI IMG/M metagenome (GOLD analysis project Ga0126379, IMG submission 92640) | Tropical forest soil microbial communities from Panama - MetaG Plot_24 | ecosystem: Environmental > Terrestrial > Soil > Tropical forest > Bulk soil | place: Panama | collected 2016-02-17 | reverse complement strand
GAAACGCAGGTGGCACATGCGTTAGGGCTGGCGAAGATCGCAGTGGTCAGGAAACTGAACTAGAACCCAGGCAATCCGAGCACACAAAGAAGCAGACTCGTCGCTTCGCTCGGAGTGACAGAAATTGACTGTAATCGTTGCGGCGGCGGCAAAAAATGGGTCCCCGCTGGGGATCGCGAGGCGGACGGAAGGCACGTTCGAGTCCGGGCCCCGGATTTACGCTACATACGTGGATCCATCCATCCTAGCTACCCGACGAGTGGGAATGCCTAGGAAGACGTGCCATGTCCCTCGCCGAGCGCGTTTTCCAAATCGAGATCTTCACGCGTCCGCGCGCCAACTCTTCTAAAGCAGGCACCAACCAAGTCGTGGAGCTAAGTTATTGAAATCTAAGAACTTGACACGATAGGATGAAGAGCCTCGTGATAGGCTGGGCCAAATCTTGTGTCCCTGGCCGATTTTCGATTCTAAGCCTCAGTTCCATTACTTAAGTAACAAATATTTTTTAGCCGAACGCGCCATCGGTTTTTTGCTGCAACCGGCATAAAAATCGTGCATGAGCATTACTCGCTCTTTGCAATCTTCGCTCCGGCGCTACGTCCTCGCCCTGAGCTCGGCCTTGCTCTTTACAATGAATGTTGTGGCTGACACGCCTGGCAGCCTCCGCGGCGGCGTTCACGCGACAGCCTGCGCTTGCAAATGCAACGAGGGCGGGACACGCGCGGGATGTTCTAAAGTATGCGACGCGCAGCGGCGACTTTTGCGGTGGAATGCAAACACTTGCGCCAAGCCACGAATCAAGACCCCAGCGGATAGTAAAGGCGCCGGTCCGCGATTGCGCCACCCGCCACGCGCAGAGCGCGCAAGTCTCTGAGCCAACCCTTCAATTCGCGGTTATGCTAGACAACGTCTGTTTGGGGCTTGGTTCGCTGCAATCGAGCAAGGACGCCATAAACTCAGGAATTTCAAACACCGCGCGATTGTTCAGCGCTGCGACATTCCGTTTCATTTCGAGCAGCTGCGGAGGCTCAAGAAAAGACTTCGTCGCACGAACCACGTCCGTTTTGAAATTTCTGACCACGACGCCTACGCGCTTTTCCTTCACCCATTCCGTGTTGTAGCGCTCCTGCGGCAGCGTGCTCGAGTTGCATTCGACCAGCACGGGGAGTCCCGAGATCATCGCTTCGGCAAGGCTGCCCGGCCCGGGCTTGCCGATCAAGAAATCAGCCGCGCGCATCAGACGGTTTACTTCGCGGGTGAATCCTACCACATGGACGGGAACGCACCATTGCTGCGCACGCAGACGTTCGGCTAGCTTTTCATTCCTCCCACAAACCACAATCATCTGTAGCGGCGAGCGAGCCGCGCTGATCTGTTTAACGATTTCAAAAATAACGTTGGAGCCATACCCGCCGAACAACACAATTGCCGTGGGCAATTGCAGGTCGAGACCAAGCTGCTGCCGGACGGTCTGGCAGGATTCTTTCTGTTGGTAGTAAAACTCCGGGCGCAAGATCATCCCCGAAGCCTGCAATAAATTCTGGTGATTCTTGCCGAACTGTCGTGCTTGCACCGCCGCCCGGTCTGAACCCGCAACGACAATCTGTTCTGCAATCGGCTCGATCCAGAAACGCGGTGGAAAATCCGCCATGTCCGTAATGATTGTGACGAACGGCCGCTCGGGGTAGACGGAAGTCCAGCTTTCCGCGATTTCGCGATTGAAATGTGGAATCACGGAGACGAGCAGATCGGCAGGATGCTCGCGCCAGTAGTTTTTGAGCAGCCGGACCATGGGACGGTGAAAGATCCGGATCGTCAACTGCAGGACACGGAGCAAGTACTCGCTGCCCCAGGTCCAGCCATTGCGCAAAAGAATGTTGTATTGCTCCTGAATGCGAATGCCGGTCAGCCGCCTGAGGACATCGAGATGGTCGGTAAGTTCTTGAAATTGAAGTAGATTCAGTTCCCACGCTCGCTGCTGCTGCTCACAAACCGCCTTTAGCGCAACGGCGGCATTACGATGACCGCCTCCCGCGTCGTGGAAAAGTATATGAACCTTCTTCAGGGCGGACATGACGGGAATGCTACATGAAAATTTCGCGCCAGATTAAGAGCACACTACATGCCATGTGGATAACTCGGGAAGTCATTTGTGTTCAATAAGTTCCAGGAGCACATTCACCTAGATTTTTCAACCTCTTCATAGACTGTTCATATCATCGGAGCAAAATCTGGGCATGCGATGCGACCTGCATGTCCACTCGACCGCCTCCGGCATGTGTGACACTCCCCTGCTCAACCTAGTTTGCAGGGAGTCCTATAACCGGCCGGACGAGGTCTATGCCCGCTGCAAGCAGCTGGGTATGTCCATCGTCACTCTGACCGATCACGATTCCATTGAAGCGGCCGAATGCCTACGCCGCTATCCGGACTTTTTCGTAAGCGAAGAGGTTACCTGCCGGATGCCCAGCGGGACAATGGTTCACATTGGTGTGTACAACCTGAGCGATCGGGATCACATGGAGATTCAGAATCGTCGCAACAACTTTGTCTCGCTCTTGATGTATCTAACAGAGCAGAAACTTTTTTTCAGCGTGAACCACATGTTCTCAGGACTTACGGGAAAGCGCGACGTCGAGGATTTTCAGTGGTTCGCGTCTTACGCGCCTGCGTTTGAAGTGCGCAACGGGCAGATGTGGGGCCCGGCCAATCGTCAGGCGCAAAGGCTTGCCAAGCGGCTCGGAAAAGTGGGCATCGGCGGCAGCGACTCGCACACGATTGCCGGCGTCGGGCTTACTTACACGGAGCTGAAGGGCGCGCGTTCGGTGAGCGAATTTTTCGCCGGCTTGCGCGCGCGGCGGGGTCGAGTGAAGGGCTCTGAAGGCACTTATTCCAAGCTAACGGCCGACATATATCGCATCGGCGCGGCAATGTTCCAGGAAAAGCCAGCGACGTTAGCGATGCTGCCACTCTCGGTGCTCGTGCCATTGTTTACCGCAGCGCACTGGGTGAACGAAGTATGGTTCTGCCGGAAATGGCAAAAGCATTTTGAGAACGCGAAGGCTCCGCGGATGTTGTGGGACATGACCGCGGGCGCAGAGCAAGTGTGAAGCTGTTCGCGCGGCCTCGATCGGGTCCGCAGGCCTAGCAAGACGGAGAAAGCCATGACCGTCGCACGTAATCTTTGGGGATTCATCGAAAGCCGCGATCATCGCGTCATGCGGCGTATGAATCGCTGGCGCGCGCCGCGTTGGATCCGTTACTGGATGCTGGCAGCAACGCGAATGGGCGACGGCTGGTTGTGGTATTCGCTGGCGTTGGTGCTCCTCACATTTGGCGGCTCACAGAAATTTGCCGCCGTTGGCGCGGCCGGAAGTGCCGCTCTGGCCGGCGTCGCTGTGTTCAAAATCCTGAAACGGCTGAGCCACCGTCCGCGGCCCTGCCAGATCGAACCACATTGCTGGTCAAAGGTGCTGCCACCGGACAGGTTTTCGTTCCCTTCCGGCCACACCATGACCGCATTTTCCATCGCGCTGGTGCTGAGCTATTTCTATCACGGCGTTGAACTTCCGCTATACTTCATGGCGCTCAGTATCGCCGTCTCGCGAGTAGTTCTCGGCATGCACTTCCTGAGCGACGTTCTTGCTGGCGCCATCCTCGGCGTCGGTCTCGGCTGCGGGTCGCTTACTGCCTTTGCAGCTATGGGCTTCATTTAGTACCGCTCAACCCTTTTTGGTGATGCCCAAGCTTTGCTGCCAATAGCGCTCTTTTAGCTGGCTCTTGATCAGGCCCACTTTGCAGAGCCAGGTCATCCGGCGCGGAACAACTTCCGCAGCTCGCCTGCAAACCCGGGAAAATCGCTTGCTTTTTAATGCTCTATAGCACTATTCTCTCGCATCCAGACGCGCCGGGGAGCGCGCTTTCCGCGTCTGATCGCCGCAAAATGAGAGGAACATGCCGCTTACCACAACCGATTGGGCGGTGATCATCGGCTATCTGCTCATCAACCTGCTGATCGGCATCTATTACCGGCAGCGATCGAGCGGGAATACCGCAGAATTCTTCATCTCAGGGCGCGATGTCTCCTGGTGGCTGGCCGGAACCAGCATGGTGGCCACAACATTCGCGGCCGACACTCCCTTGCTCGTCACAGGTCTGGTCGCTACGCAAGGAATCGCCGGCAACTGGTTGTGGTGGAACCAGTGTCTCACCGGCATGCTGACGGTCTTTTTTTTCGCTCGGTACTGGCGGCGCGCGGAAATCATGACCGACGTAGAGCTGAGCGAGCTGCGTTATTCCGGAAAGCCAGCGGCCTTTCTGCGAGGATTGAAAGCGGTTTATCTAGGCCTTCTAATGAACTGCTTTATCGTCGGCTGGGTAACGCGAGCCATGGTGGACATCATCGCCGTGTTGCTTGGTCCCGCGATTGCCGCCGGGAAGGTGTGGCAACTCGCGCTCGGCGATCACGTCCTGCTGCATTACACGCTCGGTGAGCCTCGCCATACGGCACTTCTGCTTTGCATTTTTGTGCTGATTCCCTTCACCGGACTCTACACGTTTATTGGTGGCCTCTGGGGCGTGCTGGTGACCGACTTGTTCCAATTCATTCTCAAGATGGGCATGGTAATCGTGCTGGCGTGGATTGCCGTAACAAGAATCGGCGGAATTGACGCACTGGCCTTGCGCTTGAAAGTTGTGAGCGACGCAACCGCGGCAACCGGCGCTACCGTCGCCAGTCCGGTCGCGTTCTTCCCCGATTTTTCACACGGATTCACCAGCGAAGCGATCTGGACCATTCCCCTGATTTCATTTGTGTTGTTCCTGGGGGTGCAATGGTGGAGCTCTTGGTATCCGGGAGCGGAGCCCGGCGGTGGCGGCTACGTCGCGCAGCGAATCTTCAGCGCCAAGGACGAAAAGAACTCCCTCGGCGCGACACTCTGGTTTAACATCGCCCATTACGCGCTGCGTCCCTGGCCGTGGATTGTCACCGGACTTGTTGCTCTGGCGTTGTACTCGCCGCATGGCGGAATCACGCCGAGCGCCGACTTCGCGGCAAGCCCGCAGCAAGGATACGTGATGGTGCTGCGGGATTTCCTGCCGCCCGCATTGCGCGGTCTGATGGTGGCCGCGTTTCTCGCCGCGTTCATGTCCACCATCGGCACGCAACTCAACTGGGGAACTTCTTATCTCGTCAACGATTTTTACCGCCGCTTCCTGGTCAAGCGCGCCAGCGAACATCACTACGTCAACATGGGGAAGATTTTCACGGTGGTGCTGGTGCTGGTAGGTGGCTACGTGTCGAGCCGCCTAGCCTCGATTTCCGAAGGGTGGCAAATCGTGCTGGGCATCGGCGCCGGAACGGGCGCGGTGCTAATCCTGCGCTGGTACTGGTGGCGGATTAACGCGTGGAGCGAGATCGTGGCCACGATAGGCGCGGCGGTGCTGACATTTGTATTGGCGAAGATGCATTTTGAAGGAAATGGTGCCGTGGTCGTCGCGAAAACCACGCTGATCACGGCCGGCGTCACCACCATTCTCTGGCTCATCGGAACCGTAGTCACAAAGGCTGAGCCGACCGAAAAGCTGGTCGCCTTCTACCGGCGGGTGCATCCGAGCGTTTATGGTTGGGAGCCAATCGCGAAGTTGTGTCCGGAGTTGCCCAAAGTACGTGACTTCGCCACGAATTTCGCGAACTGGGTGCTCGGCTGCGTGATGGTGTATTCAGCGCTGTTTGGAATTGGCAATCTCGTGTTTCACCGCTTCTTGTTGGGAATTCTGCTCCTGGGTGTAAGCGGAATTTCCGGGTGGATTATCTTTGCGAATCTTTCCCGGCAGGGTTGGGTGACGCTGTCGGGAGCCGAGGAGGCTGCGCCGATCGGACGCATGGCGACCGAAAAAAACCAGGCCTGAATCCCCCATGAAAAATCGTGCATTGCTGGAGATGAGTGTTGAAACACTCGATGCCGCGGTTGCCGCCGTTCGCGGCGGATCGGACCGCGTCGAGCTTTGCGAGGATCTGTCTGTTGGCGGCATGACGCCGAACCTCGATCTGATTAAGGCGACGCGCCGACGGCTCCACATCCCCATTTTCGCCATGATTCGTCCACGCGGAGGCGACTTCTGCTATTCGGCAGCGGAATTTCGTCGCATGAAGGCGGAAATTGCACAGGCGAAAGAGGCCGGCATGGATGGCGTCGTATTGGGAATTCTGACGCCCGAAGGCCAGGTCGACATCGAGCGAACCGGGGAACTGGTGTGTCTCGCAAGACCGTTGCCGGCCACATTCCATCGGGCGTTTGACGGACTTGCCGACTTGGCTCAGGGGCTGGAAAACGTCATTGCCACTGGAGCTACGCGAGTTCTGACGTCCGGTGGAATGGCCACGGCGGATGAAGGCGCCTCTGCAATTGAGCGCCTGCTCGAACAAGCCCGCGACCGAATCGTAATCCTGCCCGGCGGCGGAATCCGCCCCGCCAACTTGAGCAAGATCGTTCGCGCAACGCGAGCGGCAGAATTTCACTCCGGTCTGAGCAACTTGCTGCTGCATCCCGGGAGCAATCACCAAGAATTTGAGGCGGGCGTCCGGGATTTGATCAAAGTATTGGAAAACGAGTCGGGACGTCTTGCCACTGCCAATCGCGAAACATAAATCCAGGAAAAAGCACGAACGATTCAAAAGCAGCGATTAAGAAGAGCTCAAAAGCTATTGCGGGAACTGGCGGATGCTGGTGACCTTGTCACCCATAAAGCGGACAAACATGGTCTTATCGGGCGGCGTACCATAGATCCAGTCTTCGATTTCGTTGCCCTGGGAATCGCGTTCGCGCACTTTGTGGCCAGGCTTGCCAATCGCTGCGACTACCATTTCGCGGTCCATGCCGATTTTGGCGACGCGATCGTGGATGGCCTTTTTGATATCTGGCGGGAGCGTGTCCACCCACTGCACCGAGGCGGAACGCTGTTTGGAAAAATCCAGAAACGGTGACAGCAGTTGTTTGAGCTCGTCGGGTGTGAGATCCGGAATATCTTTCTTGAACTCTAGGAACAGCGTACTGCCTGCGCCGGGCTGAACTCCCGCCGGGCTATTTTGCTGCTGCACGTCGCTTGTGGACCGCATTGTGGGCATTCCGCCCATGTCGATCTGGAGGTGGTCGAGAAAGTGCTTCTTGCCGCGACCGCCGCCATTTACGTCCACTACGATCGTGTGATCGCGAAATTCGAGCTTGGTGATCTGCGCATTATCGCCCGCGCGCACGGCAGCTCCGTGGGTAGCCACGGCCCGGTCAAGCAGCTCCTGGTTGAGCGGCTTGTCTACATGCTGCAAAAACCCATCTTTGCCTGCAGGCAGGGACTTGGCGGCCTTGGCGAACTCCCCGGAAACGTAGCGAATCAAATCAAGCTTGGAGGTTTCCTGCAATTTGTCTTTTCGAGGCTCAGTGGGCACGGCAGTCTGCTGCGGATCGTCCGACGTAATCACCGGGAAAATCGGCACTTCGGTATTGGAAAAGCTGGGTTTAGCGTTCGGGTCTGGAGTGCGCAGGCCCATGGCGCGGGGAACGTCGGCATCGGCAAAAAGCAGCAAGCTCGACGTGATGGCAACGATGGCGAACGCGTTAGGCATAAATTCCGCAGGCCAGACAGGCCCTTCTATTCTACGACGCTGGTCCGGCAAAAAATAGATGCCTATTGAATGGGCAAGTGGGGCGTCAGGAGACAGTGACCTGGACGCCGGACCGGTCAATTTTCATGGGGAGAAGCTGGCCGCCAGCGTCGGCAACAGCTTTCTCAACGCCGATCCGGGCGTCCGGTTCGATCAGCATTACTACGCAACCGCCGCCGCCCGCGCCGCAAACTTTTCCCGACAGCGCGCCTTTCCGGCGCGCGCCCTCGATGATGCGATCGATTGTTTTCGTGGAAATTGTCGGCAGATTGCGTTTGCGAAAATTCCATTCTTCGCGCATCAGGCGGCCGGTTTCTTTCCAATCGGCTTTCTCGAGTGCGACGCGCATGGCTTGCGCCACTTCCGCGATGCTCTCGAGATTGGCGCGAACCTTCTTCTTGCCGTCGATGTGCGCCTTGAATACTTCCCAGTTGTTGATGCCAGATTGCCTCGGCTTGCCGGTGTAGCAAAGTACGAGGCGCCTTTCGAGTTCGCGAGTGTCGAGGCGCAATTCAACACGGCGTTCGCCACCGGGAGGAAGTTCGATAGCAGCGGCGCCGCCGAATGCCGGCGGATAGTGGTCCTGCGTTCCGGTGGGAACTTTGATGACGATCCCTTCCGCGTCGCGGCTGATGTGGATCCAATCCACTTTGCTCTTCCCGGCCGCGGTAAAACGGTCCAACGCGGCACAAATGGCGACGGCCATTGCGCTCGAGCCGCCTATGCCGGCTCCAGCAGGCGCCTCGGAATCGGTAGCCAGCGTGAAGCCGCCTTGCGGTTCGAAGAACTTGGCGATCTCGGCGAGCAGAGGCAGATGGTACCGTTTCGCTTTTACCATGGCCGAGAAGGATGCGAAATTTTCCTCGCGCTTGGTGTCGCGGGAAACCAGGCGAATGCTTTCGTCGCTAGGTGCGTGCGTCTCAATAACGCAGCTCGCATAACGCGTAATCGCGGCGTTAATGGTTACTGCTCCCGGATGAAAGAGGTAGAGCGGCCAGATATCCAGAGTAGCGCCGGCCAGGTCTACACGAGTGGGCGCTTTCGATTCGATGCGCATATTCTTTTCAGCGTTGCGACCAGGTTTGTTCTAAGAGGTTTCTTGGAAACCTGCACACGCCGGACGCCATCCTCATTTCTAATGAGCCACTCCTTGTGATGCCGACAAGAATAGCGTGACATGGAAATATCGGGGGGGACAAATTCAGGCAAGAGTGCTTCGGATTTAACGATGGTCTGCCTGCGCTAGCGGCCAGTCGAGCGGTTCGCTCAGCTGACGGTGAGTCGGAAAGGGGAGAGATACACCAGTCGGATGCGAGCCGGACTATTCGCCCGCCGAAGCCGCAGCGCGGGTGCGGAACGCCATATGAGCGCGGGATTCGCTTCGGGCGTGTGCGGGGTTCGGTTCGAAGCAGCGGCGGCAACGCGCTTCATATGAGCCGCCTGCTCCTACGACGATCAACTCATCACTTTCGACCAGACGCTGCGTGTGCACTGCAGGATTTCCGCAGCGGACACAGATAGCGAGCAATTTGGTAATTTCTTCGGCGATGGCCAGCAAGCGAGGCATAGGCTCAAATGGCCGGCCTTTGTAGTCGGTGTCGAGCCCCGCCACAATTACGCGCTTGCCGAGATTGGCCAGACGCGTGCAAACGTCCACGACTTCGTCACCCAAAAATTGCGCCTCATCGATTCCCACGACTTCCGTGCGCGGCTGAAGCTTCTCCATGATCTCTGAAGCTTTGGCGACGTTGTCGGACGGAATGCCCAGGCCGGAGTGCGAGATGATTTCATTGGCGGCGTAGCGCGCGTCGATGACCGGCTTGAAAATCTGAACGCGCTGCCGGGCAATTTCCGCTCGGCGCAAGCGCCGAATTAACTCTTCGCTCTTCCCTGAAAACATGGGCCCGACCACCACTTCGATCCAGCCCATGTTGCCCTTGACGATGTCCACGCAGTCTCCTTGGCTTCCGAGTCATAGCGCAACAACTTTCAAAATTCGCTGAACGAAAGCTCAGCGGCCGACGAAGAAATCATGCGATATGCCCTGATTGTAGAGCTTCTCGTTGTAAAACGGAGCAAAGGCCGCGATGACCGCGATGCGAAACGATTCCTGGCGCGTAATTCTGTTCGCGCTCAAAACGCCCCAGGCGCCTTGGGCGTCACGGATGCCAGTCTGCTGAGCGAATTCATCGATTGCAGCAGAGAGCTCCGTCCCTCGGCGCAGAACCTCGTCGGCAAGAGCTTGCGGAAGTTCGACCGCGCCTGACCGGCCGAAGTGCCCGCGGTGCCCATTGCTCACGTAAGCCCAGCTTTCAAGGAAAACGCGTTGGCGACCGTTTTCTTCGATGCGGTCAAGCCCACCTTCGAGTCCTACGAAGTAGTTCCAAGACTCGCCATTTTGTTTTGCAACTGTCCGAAGTGCTTCGGCCCGCTGACGTGCGCCGCGCATAAGTTCGTCACGGCAAATCGGCGTATGCGAGACACCGGTTTCTACTTCGACTCCAACGATTTCGAAGCTAGTCCCGGGCGAAAACAGGCCGGCGATTTGGTCGAGCGCCTCATGTACGGCTGCCAGCTTCGGTTTGCGGGCGCTGCCAACAGCTATCGCGAGACGAGGCATGTGATTAGAAAGTGGAATTGTACTGAGCGCAAGTTGCAAAAAATAGTTCGAATCAGAGGGGGCTGAGGAAATCTTGTTGTATGGGCTGGTCCTTCCGGCATCGGGCGGTTGATCCGATCGCTATAGTGCGCAACGGCCCGCAGTTTCTCTTGCCGGAGTCTCCAGAAGCCTCAAGCGACCGAAAACCCAAAAAAGACCGTTAACGTTACAGTTGTACTTGCGGGACGGCGCCAGTCTCGTGCAGCCGGCCGTGACTGAGGCCCCGGCGAAGAGCAGGTCAGCACAGGCGATAAGCCACATCGCAGCACGGACCAGGGGTTCGCGCGAGCTTGCCGCTCCGAGACCAGACAGTCTGTTCAGGTAAATCGATTTACCGGAGTTCCAGAAACTGGTGATTTTTGGTCAGTTAGCGAGGCAAAAAGGGTCCGCGATCTCGGACGAGGGTGGGGGCCCAAAGGAGGTCGCAGAAGCTTGCTGGCACGCACGGCGGGATCTGTCAGATGAACGATATTCTAGGGGAAAAATTTACAAAACAGGGGTGTCGGACCCTGCAAAATAGTGTTGACAGGCATTCACAATAATAATATAAGGCTATCACCGTTAACGTTTACGGTCGAACGTTAAGTCCGTGGTTTTCTCGAAGCGTGCCAATCCGGCACGGGGGTGAAAATATGCAATTTGCAGTCTCGAAGTTGTGTGGGGTTGCGGGAGGTTTATTCAGGTTCAGGAATCTGAAATACCTGCCGTTTTTTTTCCTATTGTTGTGCCTGATTCCAGCGGCGTCGTACGCGCAAACCGCGACGCTCGTCGGAACGGTGACGGATCCATCCGGCGCGGTAATGCCGAACGTTAACGTCACAGTGACGAATCCTGCCACTGGCTGGACGCGAACGATTCCGACTAACGACGCGGGGCAGTATGTGGTGGCGGACGTCCAGATCGGCCACTACAACATCAAGGCGGAGGCCTCCGGCTTCAAAGTTGCCGAGCAGAAAGACGTCAATGTGCAGGTCGGCGACCGGCTACGCATTGACTTCCAGATGACGGTCGGAACTTCCTCTGAAACCGTCACGGTGGAGGCGAACACGATTGCCGTGCAAGCCGACTCGGGTGAACTCAGTAACGTCATCACGAGCCAGCAGGTATCCCAGATCGCCGTGAACGGACGCAGTATTTATCAACTGGCGGCGCTGACGCCAGGCGCATCGAGCCAGATCACCGGTTATGTAAACACTCCGGTTGGCGGCGATGCCAACGTGGCATTCAACGGGCTGCGCCAGAATCACAACATTTATTTGTTGGATGGTGGCGAGAACGACGACCGCGGCGGCGCGGGCGGCATGAGCATTGCGCCCTCCTCCGACGCGATCGCAGAGTTCCGTGCTCTTACGTCGAACTACAGCGCGGACTATGGCCTTTCTTCGGCGGCGACCATGACGATGGTGCTCAAATCCGGAACCAGCACGCTGCACGCTTCCGCATGGGAGTTCAATCGCAACGACGCCTTCGACGCACACAACTTTTTTAGACCAAGTCACCCAGACGTGCTGCGGTTGAATGTCTTTGGCTTCAACGTCGGCGGGCCGGTTACCTTCGGCAAACTTTACAATCCTGACAGAAAGAAGACCTTCTTCTTCTATAACATGGAATGGCGCAGACTTATTCAAGCTGGCTCTACCAACCAGAACGTTCCAGATCCCGCTACCTACGGCGGCAACTTCAGTTCGTTGTCCACACCGATTGTTGTACCGTCCGCATCGCAGGTCGCGGCGTCGGTCCTTGGCAAGAACTGCAATGGTCCTGGTCCTGGCGGACTGCCCGCTGGCATCGTTCAGGGGAGTCCGTTCCCCGGCAACATTATCCCTTCGTGCATGGTTGATGGGAACGCGACCGCGCTGATTAACGCGGGTATTTTCCCGGCCCCCACTGTGGCCCCGGCCAATGGTATAGGGCAATTCCGAGGCGGTGCGAATACGCCGACAAATCTGAAGGAAGAAGTTGTTCGCATCGATCACAACTTCAATAGCAAATTTTCTGTTTTTGGCCACTTCATTGCCGAACAAGTCTCGCAAGGCTTTTCTACTAGCCAATGGAGCGGCGACAATGTACCGACAGTCGGCGATACGTTTGGCAATCCTTCATACAGCGGCGTCGTTCACACAACGTATACCATCAGCCCGACATTAATGAACGAGGTGTCCTTCAACTATAACGGCAACCGCATCAATATCGTTCCGTTTGCAGCAGGTAGCCTAAAGAGCCTTTCCGCGAGCGATGCCGGATTCACCGGCGATCGGCTGTTCACGGGACCGAACAACATGGACCGCATTCCCAATATAGATCTCACCAAGGGCACCGGCGCCAAATTCGAAATCGCCAGCTGGCCGTGGAACAATAAGGCCGACGATTACCAGATCCGCGATGACATTTCGTGGACAAAGGGATCACATCAGCTGCGGTTTGGCGGCAGCTGGGCGATCTATAAGAAGGTTCAGGACCTTTTCGGCACAACGCAGGGCGCGTACAACTTTGACGGAACGTTTACTGGCTCCGATTTCGCAGACTACCTTCTGGGCACAGCAAAGAGCTACAACGAACTCGCCGTCCAGGACCACGGAAATTGGAACAACGTGTCCTGGGCGCTGTATGTACAAGACAACTGGCGCGCCACGCGGCGTCTGACTTTGAATCTCGGCTTGCGCTGGGACGGGGTTCCCCATACCTACGAAGCCAACAACCGCATGGGCAACTTCTATCCGAACCTATACGATCGGAACTCGGCGGCGACGTTTAACACTTTCGGTACGATCTGCGGCAGTGCTAATCCGGTGACAGATCCCGGCTGCTCAGGGCCAAGCCCAGGTCTTGGCAACAGCCCGAACTCGATTCTCGCGGGCGTACCGCTGTACCTCAACGGCATTGGTATCCCTGACAAAAATGGGATTCCAAAAGGGCTCGTGGACAATCACTGGGCCGCCTTCGGCCCGCGGCTCGGTTTTGCTTATGACGTCACCGGTTCCGGCAAAACCGTTGTACGCGGGGGATTCGGCATGATGTACGAACGCATTCAAGGCAACGACATGTACGATGCCGGTCCGAACATTCCATTTAGCTTAAGCGTAGATAGCCCTGCCGCGGTACCTTTCGGCAACCCGACTCTCGCCCTGTCCACTGGAAGCGCGGCTAGCTTCCCGATCAATCCCGCGAGTATCACCGGTTTGGACCGCGATAACTACAAACTACCGGTCAGCTATCAATGGAGCCTCGGCATACAACGTTCGCTGAGCGCCAAGAGCGTCCTTTCTTTGGCGTACGTCGGCAACACGAACCGGTTCCAGAGCTATCGTGTGCCGATCAATCTGCCTGATCCGGCTGGTTTGCCAGCGATCATCAATTCAGATCCGTGCCCAAGCGCAGTTGCTGACACGCCTGCCTGCGGTAACTTTAACCGAGCGTTCGGCTTGACCTATCCCGGCTTCAAATCGATCAACATGTCCACCAACCAAGCCAGTTCTCATTACCACGGTTTGCAATTGGATCTGAACTCGCAGCTTGGTCGCGACCTTTACCTGCGTGCGTTTTATACGTATTCGCGCGCAATCGATTCGGCCGCAGACTCCCGTGGTCCCGGCGGCGCTGATTTGTCGCAGACCTCCAATCCTTACCTGGGATGGAGGTACGACCTCGGCCCCAGCGGTTTTGACCGCACGCACAATGCGGCCTTCAACTTCGTCTATGACATCCCCGTATTCCGCAACAACACCAGTCGCCTTGTGAAGACGATGCTCGGCGGTTGGCAAGTTTCGGGAATCGTGGTTGCGGAGTCCGGCGTTCCCGTCGATCTGCACATGGGCGGCAAGCAGAGCAACAACGGCATACCGAATGCGAACAATCGACCGGACCTGATCGGAAAAATCTCGTATCCTCACAACGACGTAACATGCACTCCAGCGTGCTTCCAACAAATCCAATACATCGATCCGTCCGGGTTCGGGGCTCCGGCTATCGGCGATTGGGGCAATCTCGGGCACTACGCAGTACGCGGACCAGGCCGGCACAACTGGAATCTCTCGGTCTTTAAGAGTTTCTGGTTCAATGAAGAGCGCGGCAGCCGACTCGAGCTGCGTCTTGAATCCTTCAATACATGGAATCACACCCAGTTCAATGGCGTGGACAACACGATCAGCTTTAACTATGACGCGGTCACAAAGCTGCCAACGACCCGTGTCTCCAATACGTTCGGCCGGTTTAGCTCGGCCTTCGATCCCAGAATTTTGCAGATCGGAGGGAAGCTGTACTTCTAGAGTTTCCTAGAAGAAAGCAACAAGCACCCCTGCCCCGCTCGCAAACACCCCCGCGAGCGGGGCTTTCGTTTTTTGAGCGGGTTGCGAAGGAGGCTCGGCGAACTCTGCGGCGCCGGCGAAAGACAGGCTTAGAGAAGTGTGTATGCAAAGCTTGCTAGGATTGATCGTGCTGGGAAACCGCACATGAAAGTCCTTCAGGGCCAAATTCAAGTTTGTCGCTTGCTGGCGCTCTGTGGGTTAGCCGTCATTCTCTCTCCAGCTGCCCGCGTCCTGGCCCAGACCGCGGCCGAGGCAACCGCTCTTGAGCGTGATGGAAAATTTGCGGAGGCAGCGGCGGCATGGCAAACCGTGGTGAAACGTGAACCTCGTAACGCCGCAGCGTGGGCGAGTTTGGGGCTCGATTTCGCGCGCATTCGGGATTACGCAAATGCGGTGGCGGCATACAAGAAAGCGTCTGCGCTCAATCCAAAGTTAGCAGGATTGCAATTAAATTGGGGCTTGGCGGAATTCAAGAGAAACAATCTTGCCGCGGCGATTGCTCCGTTCCGCGCAGCACTCGACGAGGACGCCAAGAACCAGCAGGCGCGCACTCTCCTCGCGCTCTGTTACTACGGCACCGGAAAATTCGAAGAGGCAGCGACAAATTTGGGAATCGCGGCAAAAGCCGAGCCGGGGAACGCGGAGCTCCACCGTTTGCTGGCACAAAGTTGTTTGAACTCCAGAAAATATTCGTGCGCGCTGGACGAGTTCAAATGGCTGCTCGAGCAGAATCCGGACTCGGCCGCCACGCACATGCTGATGGGTCAGGCCCTGGACGGTTTGGGGCGGACACCTGAGGCCATCGCGGAATTTCAGGCTGCAGTAAAAGCCGACGCAAGCGTTGCAAACCTGAATTTTGGACTCGGATACCTCTATTGGAAAAGCCACCAATATGAGCAAGCCGCGCGAGCATTCGAAGCTGAACTCGCGCTCGATCCAGCCAATGCGCAAGCCATGGCCTACCTGGGTGATGTGGAACTGCGGAACGGGAACGCGGAAAAAGCTCTGGCCCTGTTGCAAAAAGCGACGCAGTGGAATGATAAGTTGCGGCTGGCTCTGGTGGATCTCGGAATAATCCTGACCGAGCAGAAGAAATACGACGAAGCGCTTCGGGCGTTAGAGGGGGCGGAAAAACTGGATCCCGCGCAGCCGGATGTGCATTACCGGCTTGGGCGCTTGTATCAGGCGATGGGCAAAACAGCAGAAGCCCAGAAAGAGATGGCGCGGGTTAAAGAGCTGCACGAGAGGGACGAAGAGGATCTGGCGCGCAAGATGGCGGGGGAGAAGCCGGGGCCGTAAGCAGAGCCAGGGATTCACCTTTAAACGCCCCTGCCTTGGTTATGTCCCAGCGCTGAAAAAAGGAAAATGGCGCTGCGAATGACGCGTCGGTAAAGACCCAAAAAACGCTTAGCGTAAACGTTAACGGTCGTGGTATAGTCGCAGCCGTTTTTAGATCATTTCCATCCAATTCCGTCCGGAGAAACACGATGAAATCTTGTTTTTCGCGCGGCTTCGTAATGGCCGCCGTTCGTTCCCTGGGCGCGTTTGTACTGATGTCTCCTCTCGCCGCGCGGCAGCAAGCGCAGGAGATCCCCCCTTATCGCGACCCGAAGGTGCCGATCGAACAACGCGTTGCCGACCTGCTCTCGCGCATGACGCTCGAAGAAAAAGTGGCGCAGATGGAAGGAGCCTGGGAGAACAAGAATTTTCACAAAGACCCGCAAACAATGTTCGTAGACGAAAAAGGCAATTTTCTCCCGGAGCGCGCGGCAGTGTTGATGAAAGACGGATTGGGTCAGATTTCGCGGCCCAGCGAGGGGCGCGGACCGCACGAGATGGCCGCGTACACCAACACCGTACAAAAATGGACGAAAGAGCACACGCGGCTCGGGATTCCGGTGATGTTCCATGATGAGTGCCTGCACGGGCATGTGGCGATCGGCGGCACCTCGTACCCACAGGCGATT
>Ga0126379_10001014_pt1 | contig 16592 bp, 18 predicted proteins | sample PanSoiMetPlot_24_FD_92640 | JGI IMG/M metagenome (GOLD analysis project Ga0126379, IMG submission 92640) | Tropical forest soil microbial communities from Panama - MetaG Plot_24 | ecosystem: Environmental > Terrestrial > Soil > Tropical forest > Bulk soil | place: Panama | collected 2016-02-17 | reverse complement strand
GGTCCACCATCCGTAGATCCAGTTTCCCCTCGCGCAATTGCGCGCGCAGTTTATCCCGGGTGCGCTGGGTCTGCTCGCGCTGTGCCGCCAGATCCCCTTCAGCTGTTCCGGGCGCGGGAGGAGGCGGCGGAGGAAGCAGTAAGTCGAGCACGCGTTCCTCGGCAGCCTGCTCGGCGCGATCCGCGACTTCATCGAGCTTCTCTTCGCGGATCATGTCGATCGAGGTTTCCACCAGGTCGCGCACCATGGACTCCACGTCGCGTCCCACATATCCCACTTCCGTGTACTTCGAGGCTTCCACTTTCACGAACGGGCATCCTGCGAGCCGCGCCAACCGCCGCGCGATTTCCGTCTTGCCCACACCGGTGGGTCCAATCATCAGGATATTTTTGGGAAGGACGTCCTCAGCAATCTCGGGAGGCAGCTTCTGTCTGCGCACGCGATTGCGCAGCGCTACGGCGACGGCGCGCTTGGCCGCAGCCTGGCCGACAATGTACTTGTCGAGTTCGGCTACGATTTCGCGCGGCGTCATGTCGTCGAGAGACGGAAGCATTTCCGTTCCATCAGTCTGAGCGGCGCCGTTTCCTCCGGGAAACAGCGTTATTTCCTTCTCCGTCTTGGTAGCCATATGAGTTCGAGTCCTTGCTTGCCGAAGCTAACGAGCCTCGGTGTCCTCTTAAATCTCTTCCACGGTAAAGTTTGCGTTGGTGTAAATACAAATTTCGCTGGCGATGCGCATCGCCTCCAAGGCCAATTCCTTGGTGGACAGCTTGCTGTGCTTCAGCAGCGCGCGGGAAGCGGCCAGAGCATAAGGTCCGCCAGAGCCGATGGCGCACATACCGTCGTCCGGTTCAATGACGTCGCCATTTCCCGAAAGCACAAACGTCGCCTTGGCATCAGCCACAATCAGCAAAGCTTCAAGGTGCCGCAACGCGCGATCCTTGCGCCACTCCTTGGCCAGTTCCACGGAGCCCTTCTGCAGATTCCCGGAATGTTCCTGCAACTTGCCTTCGAAACGTTCAAACAGAGAAATGGCATCCGCAGTCGAACCCGCAAAGCCAGCCACCACTTTGTCGCTGTACAGACGGCGCGTTTTCTTTGCGGTGTGTTTCAATACGTGATCGCCCATGGTTACCTGGCCATCGGCGATCATTACCACCTTGTTCTCTTTGCGCACGCACAGAACGGTGGTGCCGTGCATCAGTGAATTTCCGCTCGCATGTCCCATCCTGTAAGTATACCTCTCCAGCAGACTCCGGTCATTTCGGCGCTGGAGCGCCGGCGTTCAGCCGAGTGGAATTTCACGGAAGGAAAGCACTTGATACGTAATGGGTTGAAGGGCCAACCCGGCCGCACCGACCCAGCAACTGTCGTACTGAATCCCCAAGCCGCCCATGGCGGGATCAAAAGTAACCGACGCTGGTCCGAGAGTTGGGTCAGGCAACAAGCTTCCCGTATTTGGGTCGCGCGTTTGCGCCACGTACATGGCCCCTTGAATTATGCCTGTCCCTGCGTTCGATCCAACGACGACGCCCTTCCCAATCACAAGCACAATCCCATACCACGAGGCATCGGGATCGTAGGTCAGCTTTCCTGTCACCAGCAGAAGCCCGTAGCCGGTGTGGTGCCAGGCAGTCATGTCCAAATCTCCTTGCACGGCCACGGTCACCGGACTTGCAGGGGATCCCATATCGCTGTTCGGCAGGCTCGATCCCGGGAGCGTTACGTTGGCGTTCTGGGTAATCCACTGCGCTAGAGAATCCAGCGAACTTGGCTTCTGCAAACTGGGAGTCAAGGTCACCCACCCAACGCTTGGGTTTGGCGGAACTGGCGGCGACATACCCGGATACTTGCCAGGGAACGTTCCGCCCACAATATTGGCGTTTGAATTGTCTACGGAATTTGTGTATCCAATCGCGAAAACCGGAGGGGCCGGCGGGTTCGCGCACGTCCTTGCTACCAGATTGTCATTTCCAGTCACCTTGAACTGGGCCGCATTAGATCCCGCGAAGGTCACATTGTTACCCGCGAGCGTGAGCGCCGAGGAAATTGTCAACTCTACCGGCACCACTACATATTGCAGCAACTTTTGCGTGTTAGGAGGTATCACCGCCAGTGCCGTAACCTGCAGCACTTGGATCGATGTCGGGGTCGGCGGGACAGGTGGCGGTCCCGCTGTCCCTTTGACAAGTCCGGGTCTCAGGTTGCCATTCCTGTCGACATGCGCGGGATCGTAAAACAAGGGAGAAGTATTATCATTCGTATTCCCATCCCCAGCGACGTCAACCCCCAGCGATTTCTCCGTTGCCGGAGTGATCCGCACCCATTTGAATTGTGGTCCGGGCACTCCTCCGGCACCCGAAACAGAATTCGTGAACGACAGCGTAGCGGACGTCACCGGAATTCCGAATTCGTTAGAGTACTCGTTGTCCGCGTAAGGGTTCGAACTCGAAAGATCGGTCGGGTCAACAAGTTCATCGCCTGCGGGATTCTTAATGTATAGAACTTGCGACAAGTTCATCGAGGGATTTCCGGAGGGTGGCATGAACCCGGGAACCGCATTGTTTAGGTAATTCGCATTGCGCCATAGCAGCCTTCCGCGTCCCTCTTCCAGCCCCGCTAACCCCGCATAATACGCGCTAGTGGATGTGCGATAATTTTTTGCCAGTGCAGTTTCCGTGCCCGACGACACGATCAGCGCAATGGCAATTACGCTGATCAGCAACAAGGCAAAAATCGCGATGAGCATGGCGGCTCCCGCTTGGGTCCGTCGTTTTGTCGGTTTGTGCCTAGAGTTCATTCCAGGTCTTCCTCACGTCAGCTAATTATTCGGATTCGACCGGTGTCCTCTGCCATTCAACTCCACCAACTTCCATTTCTGCGTCTGCAGGTCGCGTTGCGTAGTTCTTACGATCAAGGTCACATCCACGTCGCGAATTTGGGTGCACAAGTCACTCGGAGCGGCGAATGGGCAAGGCACGGTTCCCGTTGAGGTATCACACGTGAACTGGTAGATCGGCACCGGCTGCCCCCCCGGATACATGGTCGGGTAGGAGGCAATCAATTCGGCAAGTTGATCCGGGGGCGGATTATTCATAACGTTCACGATAAAAGGGACCATCACTGCCGGTGTGGAGGTAGCGGCGATCGGGTCCACACCTAGTGTCTTTGCCACCACCGAGCGATATAAGGTCGTCCCCAGCAGCTGGTACCTGATCCAGTTCACCCCGCCGCCCGCTGCACCCGTCTCCACGATCAGGTCAAAATCCCCAGGGGAGGGATTGCAAGTTGTTCCCACATGGCACGGAGTGGGGGGAGTGTTGGTATATCCTGGCCACCATGCTACCGGACCGTAGGCATAAGATGTCGTGGGCAGAACTTCGGAAAACATGGAAAGCGATGGGTAACCCGACTGGTCGAAATCGGTGACAATCTGATCCACGGCCAGGCGTGCCTCCTGGAACGAACTTGAGATTTGCGTTTCGCTGCCGTAGTTCTTTTGCGCAAGGTTCAGTAACCCGAAGATCGCTCCACAAATCAGCAGAAAGACTACCGTGGCGATTAGCAGCTCCAGCAGCGTGAACCCCGCCTGCGGAGGATTGCCCGGTGCCTTCATTTGGACACCATGGTGTCAAGCGTTACCGGAATTGCCGCCGATCGCATCCCGCGTCGAAATACTCCCAGAATGATGCGCCTTCCGGTAGTGATTGGTCCGTTGGTGGTGGTGATCACCGTCCAGCGCACGTCATACGCTGCTCCGTAGGGGTCGTGCGGGTCGAGATAGGTAAAGCTGTAGCCATCCACCGGGTCAGCCGAAAAATCAATAATCGGCGAACCCGAACCAGTATTGACGGGACTTCCCAGTGGCGTTCCCGGTTGCGTGGGATCGCCCAGTTGGCAAGTATTTCCCAGGGGACAAGTCACACCCCGGGGATCGGAGAATGTTGTCGCGCTCAAGGCCACTGCGCGCAGGGCTTCCATCTGGTGTTGCGCAAAGACCAGAGCGGTTCCATCGTTGCGGTTATTCGAATTCATCAGCACGGATGTGGGCACAAGTTGCGCCACGGCGACCAGCCCGACCAGAATGATCACCGTGGCCACCAGCAGTTCCATCAAAGTAAAGCCGGACTGGCCACCGCTTGTTGTTCCGCGATTTGTGAATACCCGTCTCATTCTTTCTTGTCTCACCGCAGTTGTTGCCAATTCCCGTTCGCATCTGCGGTCCACAACTCGATGGACCCCGCCGGCATCAGCAGCACCGCCCGGTATCCAGCCTCCGGAGCGTTACTGCTTGCCAGGTACAGCATATTGACGTTCTGAGGATTGACCGCTCCCCGAGCATCGAAAGTAATCGGTGTTCCAGTTGGCGGGACCGAGAACATTCCCCCGGTGATGTTCGCCGCAGCAGTCAACGTGGCCACGCCCGGCACCCCCGCACCGTTCACCAGGTTTCCTCCACTTCCCAACAGGATCTGCTGTTCCGTAGGATCGGGTTGATTATCCTTGTCCGTATCCGTCCACAGGATGGTCATCGTAGGGTCCCCAGCATACGGTTGAATCTGGCAGCTCAACTGCATGTTTTTTCGGATCGCCTCATAGCGCGTGAAGCGCAAGATGTCGGCTGTTTGCGTGGCCGCGTTGGATAGCTGATAGGTGTGATAGGCACGCAGAAACGAGGGCATACCAACGCCCATCAACACCAGCGCCACGGCCATCGCGACGACGAGTTCGGTCAGGCTGAAGCCACGCTCGCCGTTGCTCTGCCCGCCTCGATGTGGATTCAGCACTTTCATGAAATACCGCACCAGCACCGCAACTGGGTGCTCCGCCTTGTCATTTTTGAGGACTGGGACCTTCTAAGTTATCAGGGTTCCGGCGGCCCAGAAAAGATGTGTCTCAACGGCTATTACCTATCATTCAATATGACACCGTGACCGCGCTTACTTTTTCTTTTTGCCGCCAGCGTCCCCATAGCGCTGCTCCAAAGCCTGTTTCGTGAAGAAGTCCGCCGGCAGTTCGGGGTTGATGCGGCACCCCGCGTAAAAGGCCTGATAGACCCGCCGGCCGTCGCGTTCCTTGGTGACTTGCATCGGCACTTGAATGCCGTCCTTTTCCTGATAGTTCGAATAAACCGTGGTCTCGTCAATTTTTTCATTGGTATTTTCGTCCCGGATGGTCACGACGCTGCGCACCAGCAGATGCGTTGAATGATCCACGGCCAGGCGGAAGACACGCTGTTCGCCGTCAGTAATCTCCACCCAGTCCACCTGTTTGAGGTCCACCACCGAGTTACCGCCAAAGCGAATCAGGATGCGCTCTTCCTTCAGGCGGTTGCGCAGCACATTGTTAATGTTCCTCTTTACCGCTTCCTGGAAATCCGCCACCGCCGGCGCCGGCTCCTCAGAGACTCCGCCGCGGTCCAGGGTCCAACCCTCGTCACCGGCGTAAATGTCAACGATGTTTCCCTTCTTTGCAAAGTCCGTGCGCTTCTTGTCGGGATAGGACCAATATTCCTTGAACTCGATATATCCGGTTAGGTCACCGTTGTGCCCGAATTGCGCGAACCGGCCGTCACACTCCGATGTTTTCTCGTTCAGATAGGCTTGCCCGCCCAGCGCCGCAATCAATTGCGTCAGGATCTGCCTGCCCTTGGCTTCACTGGCTTCCGGAGCCATGGTGTCCGGGTTCTGGGCTTTCGCCGCCGGCGCCAAAAGAGTAGCCGCCAGCACCAGGCCCAAACAGCGTTGGCAAGTTCTCAGCCGCACAGCACCGAGCCCCCGTTTACGTTCAAGATCTCTCCGGTCATGAAACTCGCCAGGTCGGAAGCCAGGAAAAGAATCGGTCCGGCTACTTCCTCTGCCGTAGCCGCGCGGCCCAACGGAATCACCGAGGAAGCCATCTTCTGTCCGGCCTTCGTTTTCAGCACGGGATTGGACATGTCCGTCGCCACCCAGCCCGGCGCCACGCTGTTCACCAGGATTCCATGCTTTGCCAGTTCTGTAGACAGTCCTTTGGTCAGGCTGATTACTCCGCCCTTCGACGCGCCGTAGTGGGTATGAAACGATTCGCCCCGCTGGCCCGCGGTCGAACTGATGGGAATAATCCTGCCAGATTTTTGTTTGATCATTTGCGGAACTGTGAAATGAATCACGCTGTACACGCTCTTCAGGTTGATGCGCATCATCTCGTCCCACTGCTTCTCGGTCAGGTTCTCGATGGGCAGGTCTTCGAGGTTCCACACTCCCGCATTGGCTACCAAGATGTCCAGCCGTCCCAGCCGCGCTATCGTGTGTTCCACCAGTTTCTTGTTATCGGCGTGCTTCCCTGCGTCGGCTTTAGATGCTTCCACGCGCGTCCCGTGCTTAGCTGCTTCCTGCTCCACCAGTTTTGCTGCTTCTTTCGCGGAGTTGTAGCTGAAGACCACGTCGGCTCCGGCCTGCGCGAACAACTTCACCGCCGCTGCACCAATGCCGCGCGAACCTCCGGTAATCAGTGCCGCCTTTCCTGCCAGTGAGATCATGTTTCCCCCATGTTGAGATTCGTAAATCCCGTAGCCGGTTGGTCGGTCGGTTCGCTCAGGGCTTGGCTGCGCCAACCTTTTTGGCCGATTTCGCCGCCTTGACCAATTCCGCAAAGAGCCGCTGTGCCAAAGGGTCACTAGGCATGCGTTCTGGATGCCATTGCACTCCGGTCACCCAGTTCTTGTCGCCGGTCCATTCCACGCTTTCCACAATTCCGTCCTTCGTCTTGCCGGTCACCCGCAACTGCCGCCCCGGCTGTTCCACGGATTGGTGATGCGAGCTATTCACCATCGCTTGCGACGCTCTCGCAAGCTCAGCCAGGCGGCTGTCCGGTTCGAAACGCACTTCATGTTGGGGATCGCTGAGCGCCATCGGCCGCACATCCTTCTTCCGGTGTGGCAGGGAGGTTCCGGTCTCGCTGCGCAAATCCTGAATCAGGGTTCCCCCCAAGTAGACGTTCAGTAACTGGCAGCCGTAACAGATGGCCAGCACGGGCTTTTTCTCGGCAAATGCGTGGTCCAGAATCGCCCGATCGGTGCGTTCCCGCGGGAGGTCCGGCGGCGCCGATTTCCCCTTGTCTGTGGCCCCATATTCCCTAGGTTCCACGTCCGCTGGGCTTCCCGGCAGGAGAAACCCATCCAAGGAGGCTAGTTGCTCCTTCAGCCCGGCATGATCCCGTAGGGACAGCACCACCGGCTCTGCTCCGGCTGCCAGGATGGCGTTCTCGTAGTCCTGTACCTTCGGGCGTCTCTGCTCGCTCTCTTCCTGAGAGGTGCGCCAGGGGATGCCGATCCGAGGTAGGTTGGGGCTGGCCGGCGTCATAGAACCCCAAATCCTAACATCCGGCAGAGGGCACCGGCAACCGCCCCCGAGTTTATGCCTTTATGGGTAAGCTTGCCAGCAGCCATTCCTGCAGCCTACGCCTTCCGGGGTGAGGCTTCTTCTGGCCTTTCGCTTCTACCTCCTCAACTCGCACACGTTTCTAAGGGTCCTGCTTTCTCTTGCGGTTGCTGTCAAAATCCGCTTCATTCTTCCTCCTTCCTCGGCGCTCTCTATGTCCTCTGTCGGGAATATCTCGGAATCCGGGATGAGGCCGTTCGTTTCCATGGCGACCAAGCGGCCGCGGAAACAACGTTTTTGCGCATGGGGGCTCGCTTACCTAGAACTAAAGACTGACGCCTGAGAGCATTTGCCTCTACTCGGCCTCGCCGCCCAGAATCGGCTTGTCCCGCCCCACCAAGGTCCGTCCAGCGCCACCCTGCAAGTCGAAGACTACCACTTCATTTTCGCCTTGGTGCAGCCAAGGCCCCGGAACGTAAAGCGTCTTCTGCGGCCCAATATTCCACACGCGGCCCAGTGGCTGGCCGTTCAGCCAGACTTCACCCTTGGTGAACGCGCTGGTATCGAGAAACGTGTCCGCCGGGGTATCCACGTGGAACGTGGCGCGATAGAAGCACGCGCCTTCGCACGCGTTTTTCGCAAAAGAATAATTCTCCCGCTGGTCCATCGGCAGGGGATAGATATCCCATCCCGAGATTGCCTTGCCGTCCCACGTGACTTGCCCGACGATTCCTTTACGCTCCTTGCGCAGGATAATGTTGAAATTAATCCGTCCGGTGTTCTCGACCAAGATGTCGAGTTGCGCCCCGGCTGCCGGCACATCCAGGGGAAGCTGCTTTTGATCGATGCGGCGATCCAGCGTGCCCGCCAACTTTCCGTTGAGGTACACCTGCGCATAGTCATGCAACCCATCCAGAATGAGATGGCCTTTGCGTGCGCCGTTCAAGCGCGCACGATAGAGAATGTAGCCGTACGCCTGGCCTAAATCTTCCATGCTCTGCAGTTGCTCCGAGTGCACTGGAGCGGGCAGTACCTTCCACAGCGCAACGGCTTGCTCCGCCTTAAACTCTGGGATTTTCATGGTCGGCGCAACCGTGGGTACAGCCGGGGGAGTTGCTCCGGTAGCCTTGGCGATCACTGCGCGAAACAACGAGAATTTTGGAGTCGGGCGGCCGCTCTCATCGAGAGGTGCATCGTAGTCGTAGCTGGTGACGTCGGGCTCGTAATTCTTGCCATTACTGTTGGCCCCGTTCATCCAGCCGAAACTGGTTCCGCCATGGAACATGTACAGGCTTACGGAGTAGCCCTGCTTCAGCATCCAATCCAGGTTATCCGCTTCGTTGTGCGCGTTTGTCGACGCATGCTTCCCGCCCCAGTAGTCAAACCAGCCATCCCAATATTCGCTGTTAAAGAAGGGGCCATTGGGCCGGTCCTTTTTTAATTTTTCGAATTCTCTTCGGGCTGCACCGGCGTCCGCGCCGCCAAAATTGATGCCCACCGGCAAGTCGGGAAGCGAACCAGCCGGAACTTGCTCGGCTCCGTCCGCGGTATAAAACTGAGAATTCGTGAATCCCGCGTCGACCAACATGCCGCGGGTCTTTTCCATGTACGCGTGGTCGTTGCCGAAGGAACCGTATTCGTTCTCCACTTGAATCAGGATGATCGGGCCGCCATTGCCGATCTGCAGCGGCGCCAGCTCTTGTCCCAACCGCTTGAACCAACGCGCGGTAGTCTTAATGAATTTCGGATCGCTGCTGCGCAGCACCAGGGAAGGGTCCTTCAGCAACCAAGCTGGGTAGCCGCCAAATTCCCACTCGGCACAGACATAGGGCCCCGGTCGCAGCACTACATACAGCCCTTCTTGCTGCGCTTCGCGGATGAATTCGGCCACATCGTTATTGCCGGAAAAGTCGTAAGCGCCCGGCCGCGGTTCGTGCACGTTCCAGAAAACATACGTGGTGACGGCGTTCAGCCCCATCGCGCGTGCCATTCGAAATCGCTCGCGCCAGTAGGCCCGCGGGATTCGCTGGTAATGCACTTCTCCCGAAATGATCTGGAACGGTTTGCCGTCGAGTTCGAAACGGCCGTTTTTCACAGCAAAACTATGGGGCACGGTCTGTTGTGCTAGGGCCGGGGATGCCATCGCGACCGCGACGGCAAACACTTGAAGCCAGCTGGTGAGCATAGTGGATGTCCGCTTGTTGGAATTCTCCACGCCTATCGTATCCGTTTCTTGCGCTTGCACGAAAAATCTTTTGCGCTGGTCCCTTCGAGTGAGTGGCTTGGGGTGCCAGGATTGCCGTGCGAGAACACATCCCAGTAGGTTGCGTTACACTTTCTTCGTCAGGATTTCTGGCATTGCCTTGTCCAAACAATACTCTGGTCTCTTGAAGAATGCCGGCAGTTCGCGGAATTTTTGTTGGAGTTTTTCCCTGGTTTCCGCTCGCACCGTTACATGCCCCACTTTCCGTCGTTCGCGCGGTTCCTTTCCATACAGATGGAGATGAGCGTTGGCCACGGCCAGCACTTCCCCGGGATTCGGAACTTCTGCGATCAGGTTCACCATTGCCGAATGTCCCTCGGTGGCCGTCGAACCCAGCGGCAGCCCCAAGATCGCCCGCAAGTGGTTTTCAAACTGGCTGGTTTCCGCGCCCTCGATCGTCCAATGCCCGGAATTATGCACTCGCGGTGCCATTTCATTTGCCAGCAAGCGCCCCTGCACCTCAAAAAATTCGATGCACAACACTCCCACGTACTGCAGCTGCTCTAGCACCTTACTCATTGCCACTTCGGCCCATCGCTGCAGGGTGTCGGCGAGATGCGGAGCGGGAGCTAGCGACAAGCGCAGAATTCCGTCAAGGTGGTGGTTCTCTACCAAGGGATAGAACGCGGTTTCGCCGGTGCGGCCGCGCACCCCTAGCAGCGACACTTCCCGCTCAAACGGCACAAACTTCTCTAGAATCATGGGGACATCAGTAAGGTTAGCCCGCGCTTTCTCCACATCCTCGCGCGTTCGCAACTGCCACTGCCCCTTACCGTCGTAACCCATGCGTGCGGTCTTAAGGATTGCCGGCAAGCCAATGCGCTCGATGGCCTCGTCAAGGTCTTCGCGCTTCTCGACATCGGCAAACTCTGCGGTCGCTATTCCCAGTTTTTGAAACAGTCGCTTCTCGCGTTGCCTGTTCTGCGCCTCTTCCAGGGCAGCCATCGGCGGATATACCGGTGCGCGTTCCGCTAGGAATCGCGCTGCGTTCACCGGGACATTTTCGAATTCGTACGTTACCACTTGCAGTCCGTGCGCGAACTTCTCCAGCGCCGGTTCGTCCAGATAGTCGGCGGTCACGCGGTGCGCGATGCGGCCCACGGGTGCCTCCGGCGAAGGATCGAGAAACCGGAAATGCAGCCCGAGCGGATAACCTGCCAGTGCCAACATGTATCCGAGTTGCCCGCCGCCCAGGATCCCAATGGTCATGTGGGCTTCTTTCCCTGCGGACTCTCGGAAGCTGCTTTCACGCTGCTAAGGGCAGAAACGGACGGATCGGGATTCGCGAGAACTTTTTCCGTCTGCGCCTTGCGGAACTTGCGCAACGCTTCGCGAAACTCCGGGTGTTTTACACCGAGAATGGCTGTGGCCAGCAACGCCGCATTGATTGCACCCGCTTTCCCAATGGCCATCGTTCCCACAGGAATCCCTCCCGGCATTTGCGCAATGGACAGCAGGGAATCAAGCCCCTTCAGCGCTTTCGATTCGATCGGCACTCCCAGGATCGGCAGTATCGTTTTTGCCGCGGCAATTCCCGGCAAGTGTGCCGCACCGCCCGCGCCCGCGATAATTACCTGCATGCCGCGTTGTTCCGCCCGCGATGCGTAGTCGAAGAGCAGGTCGGGCGTGCGATGCGCGGAAACCACGCGCGTCTCATACGGCACACCCAGCTCGCCGAGTGTTTTTGCGGCGTGCTCCATGGTTTCCCAATCGGAGGCGGACCCCATGATTACGCCAACCAATACGCCATCTTTTTTTTCTGAAGGTTTGTTCGAATCGTTGCTCATTGGTCTCGCTTTTTCGCACAAAAGAGAACGCCGGCCACTCGGCCGGCTCGGTGTCGCGATAGGCCCTTATTCTACGGCCTTTCTCAGCGCGATGCGACTTTTCTCGCTTGCCACCACGCTTGCCGCACTTGTCCCACCAGGTACAGCGAGCCCGTAATCACGATCACATCGTGCGGCTTCGCTTTGGCCAATGCTGCTTGCACGGCGTGCTCGGCATCGGGAATCGCGGAATGCCTTGCCGCGTGGTGTCCGGCCATCTCCTCCAATCGCGCCGCGCTAATTGCTCTCGGCGTCTTGGCTTCCGTGAAGATTACCTCTTCTGCGTGCGGAAACAGCAGCCCGGTCACTTCGTCCACCGCCTTATCGCGCATCGCCGCGTAGATCAGGTACACTCTGCGCCCGGCGAAATTCTCTTGCATGAACCGAGCCAGCTCGCGCGCGGCTCCCGGATTATGGGCCCCGTCCAGGTATACGTCGGGGCTCGACTGCAATTTCTCGATCCGGCCCGGCCACTCGGCTGCCGCAACTCCCCGAATAATATTTTCGTCGCTAATTCGGTATTTCCGCCCTTGCAGAACGGTTGCTGTCGCCACGGCGTTCAAGGCGTTCTGCAGTTGGAAATGTCCCGCAAGCTGCGGCGCAATTGCCAGCCGCCTTCCCGTGGCGCGCTCCTCAACCTCCGCGCGTACGCACCCGTTCTGTATTTCTTCGCGAATTACTCGGAACGCTTTGTCGGTCTCCACCACGGGGCACTGCAGTCCTTCCGCCTTCGCACGCAGCACTTCGCGGGCCTCGGGCAACTGTGGCGCAAGCACCGCGGGCACGCCGGGCTTCAAAATGCCGGCCTTCTCACCGGCAATCCCGCGCAAGGAATGTCCCAGAAAATTCTCGTGGTCGAAATCGATCCGCGTAATTACGGAGACGACCGGCGTGAGAAGATTCGTGGCGTCCAGCCGTCCTCCCAGCCCCACTTCCACAACCGCAAATTCCACGCGTTCCCGCGCGAAGACCTGCAAGGCCAGCGCTGTCACGCATTCGAAATACGTTGGGTGAGCTTTCAGCTTGCCTTCCGCCAGGAGCTCCTCAATCATCGCAAGAATCCGCGTGAAAAGTTCCGCGAACAGCTCATCGCTGATTTCCTCGCCGGCGATCCGAATGCGCTCGTTGATTCTTTCCAAATGCGGAGAAGTATTCAGCCCGGTGCGAAATCCCGCGTCGCGCAGGATCCCTTCGAGGAACGCCGCCGTCGAGCCCTTGCCGTTCGTCCCCGCGATGTGTACCGACGGGTACGCGCGGTCCGGACGGCCCAGCCGTTCCATCAACACGGTTATGTTTTCCAGATTGAATTTTGCCGCTGCCGCTTGCGTGGGAGCGGCTAGTTCGCGTCCAAGTGTCAGGAGATACCGGACCGCGCTCTCGTAATTCATTTCAGTTCATCAGCAGGTCGAGCACATTGGCGATGAAGGGCTTCAAATCCTTACGTTGCACCACGGCGTCAAGGAATCCGTGTTCTAGCAGGAACTCCGAACGCTGGAATCCTTCCGGAAGTTTCTGGCGGATGGTCTGCTCGATCACGCGTGGCCCGGCAAATCCGATCAGCGCTCCCGGCTCGCCGATATTCAGATCGCCCAACATGGCGAAACTCGCGGTCACGCCGCCCGTCGTGGGATCGGTCAGCACCGAGATGTAGGGCAGCTTGGCTTCATCCAGCCGCGCCAGCGCCGCCGAGACCTTGGCAAGCTGCATCAGGCTGGTCGTCCCCTCCATCATGCGCGCCCCGCCCGAGCAGGACACTACGATTAGCGGTTGTCGCGTGGCGATAGCCATTTCAATTGCTCGCGTCACTTTTTCTCCAACCACCGCCCCCATCGAGCCGCCGATAAATCCAAATTCCATCGCGCAGCAGATCACCGGCCGGCCATTCAGCTGGCCTTCCGCTGTGATGATCGCGTCATTCATTCCTAGTTTTTTCTGCGCATCCTTAATCCGTTTGGTGTACGCCTTGGTGTCCACAAACTTCAGCGGGTCCGTCGACACCATGCCCGCGTCATGTTCGGTCCAGCGCCCGTCCAACAGCAACGCCAACCGCCGCTTCGAATTCATCTTGAAGTGAAATTGGCACTTCGGGCAGACCAGCAGGTTTTCTTCCAGATCCTTGCGGAAGACGATCGCGCGGCACGATTCGCACTTGACCCACAGCCCTTCGGTGCGCACACGTCGCTCTTCGGGCGGTGTCGCCTGGTCAATGGACTTCTTCTCTCGTTTAAACCATGACATGTTGATATGCGGTTCTAAGTTATCAGTTCTAAGAAAGACTTACCAATTCACTTACGAAGCGTAGCGCTTACCTGTGTCGCAGGCCGGGGGTACTTAAAGCTTAAGACGGATAATGGACAACTCTAGTAATCGATTCCCCGTTGTGCCAGTATACCCTTCGTGTACGGGTGTTTCACTTCTTTCATCTCCGTCACCAGGTCGGCTTGTTCCGCCAGTAAGGGATGCGCATTGCGCCCCGTGCAGATCACGTGGACCTGCTCCGGTCGCGCCTTCAGTGCCTCCACAACTTTCGCCGCGTCCAGCATTTTGTAGCTAATGGTGTAATTGATTTCGTCCAGCACGACCAGGTCGTAATTTCCGCTGTAAATCGCCGCACGCCCGGATTCCCAGCACTCTTCGGCCAGGCGAATGTCTTCCGGGTCTGTCTCCACTGCGCCTACTTTCACAAATCCACGTCCCATCGGGCGAATCTCGAACTTGTCATCGCCCAGCATCTTCGCTGCGTCCAGTTCGCCGTAGTGCCACGAACCTTTGATGAACTGCACCATCAGCACACGCAATCCCTGCCCGACCGCGCGAAACGCCGTGCCCAGCGCGCAGGTGGTTTTGCCCTTGCCCGGCCCGGTATAAACAATCAGCAATCCTTTTCCTTCCGGCATGAATCCTCACCTTGCAGGTCTCTTTGGGCGCGCCAGAGGTTTCCAAGTCTCCGGGGTTCCCCGCCACGCGTTACGCCATGGAGAACTGATCGATGACCCACAGCCATGTCCCGTCGTCTTGTCGGCGGACGACCTCAGCGGTCATGCTGCCATCCGGAAGGCGAGTTGATGTGAGTGCCAGGTCTCCCGTGACAATGCAGGCGCGTTGACTTCCCGTTGCCACCAGTCCTGCGTCGAACGTTCGGACTGCTTCCTTGCCTAGCGTCAACCGTCCGTCACCGAAGCCAAAGACGGCATTGGGCTCATAACGGGCCACCATTCCATCGACATCTTAGGCCCTCTGTCGGGAAACCAACAGCCGCTCGAATCCTGAGGATCGCGCGCTGGCTCACGGCTTACTCCAGCGGCCATAATGACACTCCTCCGACAGCAATCCAATCATACTGAGACACGGCCCGGTCTTATAATCCCAGCCTCTTTACGAACTCGTCCACAATCACTCGCACATGTTCCAGCGCCACTTCGGTCAGCGGTTTCTTGGGCGGCAGCTTGGTGTCCTTCAATACGATCCACAGCCCTGGCCGGTATAGTTCGTCGCCCGGGCAAATCGCGCCGGTCAACTGCGCAATCTCGAAATGCGGAACCTCGGTCAATTCCAGATCCTGCAAATGGCTGGTATTTCGCAGCGGCGGCGGATTCGCCACCAGCTCCGTCAATACGCCCCTCGCGTCATCCACAAGGTCGCGGAACCCTTGCGACACCAACAGTGCGTCGATGTCTCGCGGCGTTGGCTGTTCCACCTGCTCTAAATCATAATCCGGCAGCGGTTTCTCGAGCGGTACCTCAATGGCCACGGCGGGCTGGTTGTGATCAGGCTTAATTCCTATTGGCATTGTTTCTCCGTCGCCCATTCAACCACGGAAAACAGCAAAACGCACACGCCGCGTGCAACAACATCGTGCCCGGCCCCATTGGCATTATTTCGGATAGGGGCTCCCTGACAGGATCGCAAGCGCCCGGTAAATCTGCTCGGCCAGCATCACGCGCGCCAATTCGTGCGAATAGGTCATCGCACTCAAAGAAATTTTTTGCCGTACTTGTTCGCGCAAGGCTTCCGGGAATCCGTCCGCGTCTCCGCACAGAAAAGTGATCTCACGAGTGCCACCGTCGCGCTGCTCCCCGAGCCACTTGGCAAACGCCACGGAGTCATAAACTTTTCCTGCGACATCCAGCAGCACCGAGGTTGCCGCGCGGTCCGTCTGCAGCTTTTTCAATGCTCCCTTGCCGTCGCGTACCTCTGTCACTTCCGTCGGCCAGGATCTCGCGATCCTCTTCACATAATCGTCCAGGACCGCGCGCAACTCAGGACGCCGCGTCTTTCCCAGCATCAGCAGCCGAATTCGCATGCTGCGATTTTACTCTTATTTGTCCGCGCACTACTTGCTGGTGGGATTTGCGTTCGATTTAGCCACGTCGTGTGTGGTTCAGGCCTTCAGGCCTGAGTGTCGCGATCAACTGCTACCAAGCACACCGCCACGTCGCCGCTTCAGCGCGGCGCTCCGTAATCCAAACGCATGTCGTTATTGGTGCTTTTATCCCGCTTGGCCGCGCCTGAGCACATTTGACGATCCATTGCCGCTGACCCCCGCCCGTGACGGCTCCGGCACCAGTCCGTACTTCTTGCGTTTCTCCAGCAACGTTTTTCTGCTGATCCCCAGGATCTCCGCAGATCGCCCAATTTGTTGCCCCATCACTTCCAGGGTTTGCACGATGGCTTCCCGCTCGATGTCTTCCAGCGAGCGTAGCCGCGATTCCTGCTCGCCTTTATTCGAACTTGTGCGCACCTCGGTGGGGAAGTCCTCCACTTCGAGCAGTTCTCCCTTGCCGGTAATCACGGCGCGTTCCACGGCTGCTTGCAGTTCTCGTACGTTGCCCGGCCATCGGTATCCCTGCAGAAGGTGTCTGGCGTTATCGCTTAGCCTAGTTTTCGGTTTTCCATGCTTAGCGCGCATGGTCCCGAGAAAGAATTCCGCCAGCGGCAAAATGCTGGCGCGCCTCTCGCGCAGGGGCGGTACCCAGATTTTCACCACGTCCAGGCGATAATACAGCTCTTCGCGGAATCGCCCTTCTTTCACGGCCGTCGCCATGTCCGCGTTCGTCAGGGCAACGACACGAGCTTCCACTTTCAGCGTTTCCTTGCCGCCGATTCGTTCCATGGACTGGTCCTGCAGCACGCGCAACAAAT